>Ga0209922_103306_pt1 | contig 12967 bp, 9 predicted proteins | sample ThiBiot_500_biof_FD_183946 | JGI IMG/M metagenome (GOLD analysis project Ga0209922, IMG submission 183946) | Wastewater bioreactor microbial communities from Cape Town, South Africa - Thiocy_expt_500_biof (SPAdes) | ecosystem: Engineered > Bioreactor > Thiocyanate-remediating > Anaerobic-Aerobic ...
GAAGGTATGTGTTTCATTTTTTTAAAGCTATTACCTATTTTTCTCTCTTTTGTAGAAATCATCGTCAAAAATCGTACAAAATAAAGATAATATTTTTTAATTATAGCCACTTTTCAATTATTTGTCAATTTTTTTTTCTTCAAATCATTTATTCAAATAAAATTTTCTAGATAAAAACAATATATTATTTGTTTTCTCTTTTATTGGAAAAAACCTAGACAGAAATATAAAAAAGAGCGGAGTCGCTTGATTGGTTTTGTCCGAAACGAAGAGTGTACTGTGTAAACCTTCAAAACAAAATAAATCGTCTAATTTATAACATCAAAATATGAATAAAAAAGACAAACATAAATGGAAGAGTCAATGTGTAATAATCATCACGAATGGCAGATAGATCGTAATGCGTAATTCCATATTTAACTAACGTTTGATGATACAGATGGAGAGCTTGTAATTCAATTAAACGAGCTCGATCATTGTCAAGTAAACGTAATAAAAATACGGTTCAACTGAGACAATAGTTGGTAGGCAATCGATGCTATCAAATAGCTGGAATTAAACTTGTTTTTGCAACTTTTAAATGATGTTGAGGTAGAATTTGTATATCATTTGATTCAAGCAAAGTTTTTATTGACGACAACGTCATCGTGCGCTACAAATGTCAATAAACGCCTTATTTCTCAACGAACACAAAATGAGTAAGAACGAGAAAAAAAATAAATATGACTACGTGTTTTATCTTATATGTAACAGAAGCACATAAAAATAATTGCACAACTTCTATATGAATGCAACTGAAATATCACATCACTAAAGAAGTTAGAGACGAGCCATGATCGGTAGCCAAAACAACTCTTGCTGTGAGCCTGAAGCATTGCAACCGGTCCTCCCGGACCACGGCTGCCGATTAATTCGACACTCGTCATTTTTTTATCGGTTCAGAGAATTTATTGTTTTATTATGATGAATACAAAACAAAATAGGGGGAGGGAGGGGAATATCTAGATTAGTTTTTAAGGACCTTTGTAGAATTGATGATTGCCGATTTTGTCTGTTTTTGTACAGTTGTTTGTCCAAGCTGGATAACCTTCTTTATCCGGATTGTTATAATGATCGGCACCTCCTGTTGGATCATCACGTGAATCAGCGTCGTAAACACGATTGGCCACTTTAGAACATTTATCATACGCACCTGGCTCTTTAATTTCTATATCAGATCTACCATTCCAACATTCGAATTGACCAGGTTTTAAACAGACACCTTTGATCGATCCACCACCCCAATAGTCTCGATTTTCGTTTGCTCGATTTTTGATCAATAGAGAAAGAAAATGTGTACTTGATGGTTTTTTGTTACTTCCGAACGTCATCAAAATATACGTATTTATTAACAATTGTCATAGGGTTTTTTTGTTACATTCTTTTCTTTACATTATTTCTTCAGTCAATAAACTCACGGGACATATTTCCCGTTACAGCGCATACCAAAGGAAGTTCGACTAGGGTATACATTTATTTCAATGCAGTCATGATCTGAACAAATTTGTGTGTCACTGAAATTTTTGTTTATTATATAACATCAAGATATTGGAACAATTTGACGACGATTTTGCGATAGACAGAATAGGTTTTTCACTCTGACTTTCAATTGTGGCAACGAACAAGCACAAACAAAAGGAAAAAGAAGAATAACAAAATAACTGAAGAAAACGGTGCAGTCATAAAAATCCTCAATAAGAGGATTGCGTATATTATATATATTACGTAGAATATAGACGATTGTATACGGAAGTAAAATAATGCAATACATGGATGATATTGATAATGCTTGAATTGTCATCTTTCGATGTGCTCGCCAGTTAACTGCAAGACGCATACGATTTTTTCGCCATAATACACGAAGAAATAAGCCAATGCTAAATATGGTGATTACGAAAATGGGTACAATTTGATGAGCTACAAAATCCCACATTGAGAATAGATAACCATCATACAGACATGGAAACATACAAACAAGAGAAGTTGGACGAAAACGATTTGAACATGGTGGAAAAAAATACGTTACAACATAGAAAAAGAACCAGTAGAGAATAAGTACAACGAGAGGAAGATAATGAACAAAAAATCGTCGTGTTCGTGTTGATACCCATCCATCATGAAAAATCAGAATATGTCGTTCTATCATTGCCCATGCAAAGAGCAGAGTATGTGCAATATAAAGTGACCAATCGATGAATGCTAAAATAACACAAAATGTGTACGATCTTTTCCAGTTGCTTTTCGATTGATTATAGTATAACATCCATGGATAAAATGTAACTTGATTAATCAGACAAATGATAAGAAGAAGAATGATGATATGATTGTTGAGAGCTCGACGTAGATTTCGATCGAATAGAAAATGATAAAGTAAAAATATTGTGCAAAGACCAGATGGGATGAGACATCCAAGAATTGACCAAAAACTAATTGTATCGGTTATCATCTTAACAAGATATGGAATTATTCGCCGAATGAACGAAGTGCAATATTAAATAATATATTTTAATAATGTCGTTCAATTCATTACATTACAAGACATAAAAGTCGCTATCATAAATAATCACATAAAAGACTAGACTAATATAATTATAACAGTCTGGAATTGAACGAGTACATGGGTGGTACTTGACATCTGCTAAAAAAGACATCGTTGAATTAAAAAGTATTAAAAGTTGCTTTAATCATCATATATTATTATTGTAGTTCGAGGCCCGAACGTCTTTCATTTTAATTTGAAACCCTTGTCTTTGTTTGCTAAAAATCGCTTTCGAACACCGTATATAAAAAATAAGATGTAAAATGTACCGAACATTGATTTGAAAGTTATTTTTGTAATGTACTTCTATCCATCGACGGCGTTAAGTTTCGTTCGCAAACCATCTCCATTCCCTCAATCATATACAGTAAATATGCAGTATACGTATATTCACTTGATTTTTCATTTTCTAAGATGCCAACGATTCATGAAGCTTCATCTAACGATAATAGTATAGCACTATCTTCTTCTATGATGTGGCGTTCATATAATGCAACGTATGTCAGTACTGTTACAACAAGTAAATTGTGCTTTTTTTTGTCTTTCGAATGTTTATTTTTATTTAACAACAATAGCATCTACGACGACGACAACTGCTAGTATTCTCAATGATACAACAAGATTGATAACAGCTGCTGGCACAACAGGAACTGATTACAGTTTGTTCTCTACAGCCTACGTTTGGTATTAATTTTTTGCTAATGGTGTTGGTGTTTCAATGGCTACATCACTACCAGCATATCAACGATGTTCTGCATATAATTCAGGTTGGTATGCAGGTATAATACCATCATACGGACAGACGATTGTTGGAACTACTTGCTTTGTTTTAGAGCACAAATATATGTGCCAAATTCAATAATATCATGGTGACAAATTGTGGTTCATACTTTGTATATGGTCTTATACGCCCGCCTGTCAAGAATTATTTTCGATACTGTACTGCCTAATGAATTTTTTCTTGAGAGTCTCTATCATCTCAAAAAAATCCGTATTCTTCTTTATTATTATCTTTGGAAATTAAAATTTTTCATTTAAAACAACAATTGTAGCAATAGAAATGACCACACTCCTTACATTCATAACCGAAATAATGATAACCAGAATGAAGAAAACCACGACCACATTTTTTACACTCATGACCAACATAATCACCACCAGTATAAGTATAACTACCAGTAGTAGAACCAGAATAAAGACTATAATAACGATCAACATAACAATCAGTATTATTAACATCACAATTGCCATCACAGCGATTATTACAATGAGAATACTGACACACGTAGTGCTTCTTTCTTGGCACTCCCGAAGTATTTTTCTGAGTCGTGCCTAAATGTAGAAATGAAGAAAACTTATGCAATTTTTAACTAATGAATGATGAATAAAAGATTGCATGAGTAGTAGAACAGATTGATACTAGTTAAATATAGAGATATATCAAAATCTGACCATTCGCCATAGTTTTCACTCTTAAGTGAACATAGTCTTTTCGTCAATGTTAGTATATACTAGTTAAATCATTTCTTATTGGTCATCACAATCACTCATGAATTGTGAATTTGTCCATGTAATAGAAAAAGTAACCTTTTTTTTACTGCAATACACATCAATATTTTAGTGCACTAACAGTTTTCATAATTTAAAGAAAAACTAAACACTATTTTCGTATAAAACATATACAGATCGAAAGAGCAAACAATTCCAGAATATATTGGAAAGTGCTGGAAAAATATCGAAATAGACCAAAAGATGCAACGCGTTTCGGACTTTCTTTCTATATATAGTGGATTCAAAAATGGAAATGTTAAAAAAAAACTGAGAGGAGACATTCAATTGGACTGCACTGTATTTAAAACTATTTCTGCAAAATATGCGCCTAAAATATCTTATTGTATGATTTTCTCATACGTACACACGATAGTCGGTGACAGCTTTTTATCATCAATTTTACCTTGTAATGATCGGTTCATTTCTTTCGAAGTACTGTGTCTGATCAAAAATGGCTGAACGATACGAATGTTTTCGGTTGTAAGAGAAAATCTGTAGTAGGTATTGCTTTCTTCACACTGTGTTTGAAAATATAAGCATGAAAGTTTTCACTTTTATTCCTTTTTTTCTTTGTTACTGCTGATAAGATGGTACACGCGATTGGAAAAAGATAACAGTTGTCATGTTGTCGACATACTGTTTACTTCGTATTTGAGAATGCTCTATTAACACAGTATAAATTCGGTACATTATTTTTCCATAGATAATCTATTACAAATTTGATAACGTCACACCATAGAAGATATGATAACAACAATGATTCATAGTATATTAATGTTATCGTTACTGTTTTTTATATTTTGGAATTTTTTAAAGTTCTTAATCGGACGATCATTTCAATACTGATTTAGTTTGTGACTTTGGTAACGAATATAGCTGAAATTGATAGTTAATCTGTGGTGTAAATATCAAACCAAGGAGAATATAGAGACATATTTCTTTAACTTCTGCAGTTTCTGCACTTTATTGACAACAAATGTTTAGTATTGGATGACAAACTAAATAATAAGACCAAAAGCCTACAGTTTGATGTTATACATAGATCAATCTTTTGTATCCTCTTGTATGTTTTCGTTTTCATTTGAGAATAAATCAGATGAACAGCGGAAATGAAATCTAACACTAATCATTATCAGCAATAATAATTTTTGAAATATGCATAGTTTTAGCAACTCAATTTCATTGTTTTTTGGAAACAAGAGGGTGTAGGTATTTAAGGGACTCTTCAGTTGGCTTGTATACAATGAATGAAATAAATAATCCATCGTATAATTCAGTTTGTCATTATCCAATACATAAAAACATCAAATAATGATATAAAATTTAATTTGTTGCATAGGCAGTGCCTACAGATACAAATACAAGGATTTTTGGATTAGGGCTGGATAAATTGACTCAATGACATTGTAAGTAACTATTCTATACGAAGGACACATTTACTCTAGATCAGCATATGAGTGAGTTCACAAAAGCTCTTCAATATTTAGAAAAGCCAATGAAAATTTGGAAATATACTCTTGCAACAGATCATCCAGATGTGTTTTGTTTGTATTGCAATATTGAATGGACGTATTATTCAAAATGGTTTTCTACCTATGAATCGTTCAAACATAATAGAAATCAATAAATTCGTCGAAAAAGTAAAAAAAATGGCATTAATTTCAATAAAGTTATACGTTCGAAGCATTATTTAATGTTGCTACGCTGACAAAACTTGAATCTGATATACGTATATACTATTCATGTTATAGTCTCTTTTCGAACAATAAAAAATAGAAATTGTTTATTGAGTTTCGCTTGTTCAAAAGTAAATTGCTTATGGAATGTTTGCCGATAATCAGCACCATTAACAAGATCGATTAAATTATAACTATGATTTAAAAATGTCAATCGCATCTGAGTTTCAGTTACATGTTTCCATTGACCATGTCCTAAAGTATCGTTATCATTGAATCCAAAAGCTGCCCAAGTATGTGTACCGAATTCTTCTGCAATTTGGATAGCTGTTGGCATCATATGTTTACTATGACCAAATTGTATCCAAGTACTACCTATATTATAAACTATTTTGTGTTTTACAAATGCTAACTTAAAACAATGTAATATTTTTTCTTCATTTTTAACATTATCAGTTATTGTGGTCATGTTTTCGTTTATTGTACAGTTTTTAAGAGTTGATCTTAAATTTTGATTCCACTCATGTTGATGTAATTTAGCCCAAGGAGAATACGGTTTTTTCATAAGCATGGTTGGAATAAATTCTATCATACCAGCTGTCATAAACCATGAGTAAAGCACTTCTTCAGCTGAATAATTTGTTCGAGTAGTTTTTGTCATTAATGTTTGATGAAACGAGTGAAACGAAGGAAGAAAATCATCATTTTCACCAAATATAGTTCTAAGACGAATTGGAATTCCATGATATAAATCTGTGCGTGTTTTTAAGATGAAATGATATCGATCGACATGTATTTTACGAATAGTACGTTTCATCAACCAGAATTCTGTTAATCCTTCAGATTTTTCATTTTCAGTTGTTAAAATGGCAATAATTCGTGATCCAAGACCTGCTAGAACAGAATTTGGTATATCATCTCGTTTTCCATCGATAGAGAAAATAATATCACAAGGTTCATTGGGCTGAACAACATTCAAAAGTAATGCTTCCCAAACATGACCTAATGTGCGTACTTGTCCGTTAACAATTACAAGAGTACGATTCTGTTCACATAATTTGTTGGACACAGTAATTCGACTATTTTCAATTTTGTTATTTTGATATAGCTGCATTAATTTTCCCCATTCTTTTAAATTCATGATTATTGACACTATAACTGCAATTACTATAAAAATCAGTACGAAATACCAATGTTTATAGTCATGACAAATTCGGAAATACATAATATATGATAAAAATTACAACTATTTATTAATTTTGATTATTATTGAGAACATATTTGTTTATGGAATATCTGAAGTAAAAAAGATGAAATTATTTTATAATAAAAGAAAGATTTGATTAGTGACATAGGAACTGAAGAAAGCATGAAAATACATGGTATTCCGTTCTCACGTTCACCCTCAAATAAAACTTCGACAAAATTTTCTATCGAAGCAGTATAATTGCGTCAAGGGCGGCGGAACGCTGTAAAATTAGGTGAGGCTCAAAAAAGTCAATGTCGAACTTTAGAAAATTTTGAAAATAAACAAAGTGTTTAGAATCAAAAGTACCGTAAACACTTTATTTTTCACTAATCAAATAATCCAAAAAAAAGCTTATTTTTTCTCATTCGATGATACAAACTGTGAGAGTCTATCTTCGGATCGAATACACAATCAAACATTTTATTCGTGTTCGAAAAACAAGACGAAACGTCGTAAAGAGAAAAGCAGAAGTGTGCACATATATATATATATATGAAAAGATAAGAATGAAATGAGTATGAGCTATAAAAGAATGAATAAACGAAGTGGGGAAAAAAGGAAGAGAAAGAATGTTGAGAGGGATGTATGATGAGGATATCATACTGTAACACAAACCTTGTTATAATTTCATGAAAGTCAATTTTGTCAAGTTTTTCTTTATATACATATATATATGATATTAGACAATGATTTAACCTTGATTGGGTCACAGATGTTCGAAGTATGCTTTATAATCTATTTTAACGTACTAAATGCTCTTTTAGCAGTTACAGTCGAATTAAATTGTCCGATTCTCTAAACATTTGTTTACCAATGCTACATTTATTAAAAATTTCATAAAGCATCGAAATTTTTGTTATTTATTTTATTCTCATTTGATATGTATCAATTACAGATTTAACAAAATCCGTAATCATTGCTGCTTTTGTTTTCAATTTAACCGTTTCAATGTCACCCAAGGGGGAAAAAGCGGATCCTGGATCCTGACATGAGTCTAGGATCCACCAGGATCCGCTTTTCTCCCCTTGATGTCACCAATACCAAAATCTATGATTGTTTCGATTTGTTCACTAAGTTGTTTTGGTGGATTATTTGAAATTTCGAGAATGAGTTTTTCAAGATCGCATGGGAATTTTGTTCTATATATTATGTAGAAGTAAGAATACATGCGAATCTTAAAACTAAAATTCTGGTGAGGTTGAGCCTTATTGTGTTGAAATTTGGTGAGGCTTTTGCCTCACCTTGCCTCTGAGTTCCGCCGCCTATGAATTGCGGAAGTAACGGTTATCAAGGTCAAATTTCGATAAAATCGACTGTCGAAGTTATTTCTAATTATTATTTCAACAATCAATCATTATTTATTACTCCGTTCTCCTATTGAATCAGTTTTTTTCACTAACTTTGTAGGAGAATCAAAACGTACAATATCGTATGTTGTCCAAAGCGAGATTTCTTCGCTTTTTGTACTGGCAAAACAGTTTTTTCTTTCGACTGGAAATATCACTTAACACCCTTGATGTTGGTGATGAAGACTTACTCGACTCAGACATTATCCGATTAAACTATTTCAGGAAATTGTAATTACATAGAAATAGTCGTCAACGTAGATGAATAATACTATGAATCAATATCATTGTACTCTTTGTTACCATTAAAAAGAAAGCACCACATTTACAGATTCGATCAGCAGTGGACTAATGGAACTATCGATAAGGAAACTGTTCCATTTTCAGCAGAAATGGTAAAATATATAAGACTGTAACCGTGCGGTCAGAGAACGAGAAATGGATGAAGTGTTTCTTCTTGAACTTTAAAAATTTCTACTAGAATAAATCGAATTCTGTTGAGACATTCCATGTATGGTATGTGAACAAAAAAATCGTCCATTTCTGCTTATGAAAAGAGAAACAAATGAACAGTCTCAGTCTGCATATCGATTTCTCTTTACCTGATGTCCATTTATGCTGAATACGGATGGATTTCTGTATTAAATGAAGAAATGATCCGGTAGTCGGTTCGATAGACATTTTTCGTTGGTATATTCTAGAAGAATATTTTATGGGCGATGTTCGTATACACCTTTTGGAAGGTTGATTAAATTCATAAAATTCGTTTGATAAATATTTGTCAAAAAGAATTCTGGAGAAGACATGTACGATAAGAAAAAAAAACTTTTTCGAAGAATTTATACGTTAAACAACCTTTCTTTTGAAAATATCCCTTGTTGATATACTCTCGGGACTTTGCTATCATGTGTTGAGTCAATATTGAGGGTACGTTGAAAATCTCAATTTAATTTGATTTCGTCTAGATGTTTAGGCGTTTAATGATCCACCATCAATACGGGTTTGTTTAAATCGAAATGTTAACAATTGAATTCATGCATTATATATTCTCTCTACTCTCCATTCAAATGGGTATATATGATGTTATCAATAAAAATCTTGTGAATGTCGAATCTTCTTTCTCTGTTATACTTGATTACAGAATAAAATTAATAATTAATATAAATCAAAAATAATTATGGATGAATTATTTTCATTAGAATATCCGTGTGAGGGTGTGATATCTTGAGACGTTGCCCGATAAATATTCAATATATTTGTTTTCAATAAAAAAAATGCACTTGTCATGCTTATGGTTATCTGTGTTTACCTTTGGATAACCTAGTAAATTGCAATATTTTCGCCGAAACGAATTAATAATTAGGCCAATATTTTTTCTATATCCCATGGGACTGGATAATTGTAGAGGCTCTGGACTTATTAACGAACGAAATGATAATAATCAATGATGCATTTATATTCATTTGATGTTGTTGATTTTGCAATTCTAATAGTATCTATCTATCTCTGTTCGAAGTTGAATTAAACAGTTACCCTCGAATAAAAAAAATATTTGATTGATCAATATCGACGTTTCGTTCTACGTTTGGCGATTAACTATACGAAGGGAAAAAAACACGATAAAAATAAAACGAAAACGAAATGACGTCGTTACAATTATTTATCAGTATAAATACGACGACAATTTACCTTTTCAATCAGTTCATTAAGTTCGGTTAGCAAAATGGCAAACATTCGACAATGTATGATGAGCATTATGTTAGTCTTGGTTATGATCACTGTTCAAGATACATTAGGTGCTTGCTATTGTGAACCTCTATATTATTTTACGGTTCGTAATATTTCGGCTACGGACGCTCATGTAGGTTTTCATGCTGGCGATGGTCTCCATGTTTATTGTTATTACAATGCTACTCTCCCTAATACTGGTGCTTTTGTTATTAATGGTCCTAATACTCCTCTTGCAAATGCACCCAATTGTGCCGCTCGCTTCAACGGTAATCCTGGACGACTTAGCTGTTGTAACTGTTGCTGTGGTGTCAGTCCTGCGGATTTTATACCTGTATCAAATGGAGCCGAGTTTATTAGTGTTGATGTAGCTCATTGTGAACGAACACCTGGTGGCGATTGAAGGTATGTGTTTCATTTTTTTAAAGCTATTACCTATTTTTCTCTCTTTTGTAGAAATCATCGTCAAAAATCGTACAAAATAAAGATAATATTTTTTAGTTATAGCCACTTTTCGATTATTTGTCAATTTTTTTTTCTTCAAATCATTTATTCAAATAAAATTTTCGAGATAAAAACAATATATTATTTGTTTTCTCTTTTATTGGAAAAAACCTAGACAGAAATATAAAAAAGAGCGGAGTCGCTTGATCGGTTTTGCACGCAACGAAGGGTGTACTGTGTACACCTTCAAAACAAAATAAATCGTCTAATTTATAACATCAAAATATGAATAATGATCATTTGGATTTCTTATCATACGCAACAATATCTTCTAACATCATAATTATGTTCTTGAATTTGTTATCCGTTAAAACTTTCAAAGAAGAAATAATGACAAACATAAATGGAAGAGCCAATGTGTAATAATCATCAAGAATGACCGATAGATCGTAATGCGTAATTCCATATTTAACTAACGTTTGATGATACAGATGGAGAGCTTGCAATTCAATCAAACGAGCTCGATTATTGCCGAGTAAACGTAATAAAAACACAACATCAATTAATCCATTTGCTCGACAACACGTTTGCCAATCGAATAATATGATTCGATGTGATTGATCACGTCGAACAAATATATTATTAATCCAAAAATCTCCATGTGATAAAGTATAATTTTCATCAGTGAGCATTTGAAAAATATGTTGAATATGTGTCATAAGTTGTTTAGCATAAGCATATGCTTTCGATGATACTTTTGATTCTAATAATTCTGTGTATTGTTTATCGGTCATTTTTCGTGTATATTCAGTATGATAATGTGTCAATGTTGAATTTAATGAAGGCAACCATGAAAACATTTCTTGTTGTAACATTGGATGCTTGAAAAATTCTGCATGTAAACATGCAATTGAAACAATAAGAAAGAATATTGTTGAATCTGTCAGAGACTTTTTTGAATCTAATGGTTGATAGTTTATAGAAAGATCTTCAAGTAGTAACAAACTTTTGATTGAATTGTATGAATGACAACTAGTATAATACAATTTAGGAATTTCTATGGTAGAAATATGTGGTGCCAATTTTAAATAAAATTCCGGTTCAACTGAGGCAATACGTTGTAGCCAAGTACCATTGGATAGTTTTAATACCATCGATGATGGTAGACAATCGATGCTATCAGACGAGTATTGAATATCATAAAGACGATATACAGATCCATTCCAACCTAATCCAACACCAATCTGTTCAAACATAAAGGAATTTACTTTGACTGATAAGTTGGAATATGCACAAAGCATGTATGAAAGAAGTTCAGGTGTTAGATCAGTTATTTCATTTGGAAAGGTCGATAGTACGGGCACTGTAGTAGGACATGAATCTAACTGTGTGTTCCAAAGATGATGTTGTATAATATATTTAGTTACACTATCAATTTGAATACATGAATGAAGTTGTTCACGTGTTGCAACGATATTGCGTGCACATGCTCGTATCATACTAGAAGAAAGATTCATGTGTGTTGTGTGAACTAAATGAAGTCTATAGTATAGTATGTAACTATGTAAGATTATTTCAAGAGTAATAGTATTACTTCTCTGGAAAAGAGGATAGACTTCGTATTTGTTGCCAACATTTTTCATGATAATCTTGAATAGATTTGAATTGATTATTATTATTATTATTTGATTCACGATTTACAACATAGATCGAATGAAAACCTAACTGAATATAAGTATCCGGTGATTTTTTATAAAACAATGCATCTTCTCCTTTCAACCAAAAAACATCGATTCGTATTGCATCGGGAAGTTGTGAACGAACACGTGAAATAAAGGCTTTCATTGTAATACTTAATGACGTTTTGCATGGTTGAAACATTTCAAATAAATCTACCATCACCCAATCGAGATTCTCAATTGCAAGATGAATCATTGATAGACGATGTCCGGCTCCAATTAATTCGTTTGGATTTAATTTATTTCCAATATATTCTGAATGTGAAGGAGATATGTATGCACCTAGTAATTCATGTGTTCCAAGATTATTAATGTAATGTTTTGCATGTTCGAGAACACTAATATGACCTGCATGAATTGGCACAAACGAACCATTATAGAAACAAACAGCTGGAATTAAATTTGTTTGTGCAATTTTTAAACGATGTTGAGGTAGAATTTGTATATCATTTGGTTCAAGCAAAGTTTTTACCGACGACAACGTCATAATGTGCTGCAAATCTTAATAAATGACTTATTTCTCAGCGAAGTAGTAATTACATCAGTTTTACGTACTTACGAATATAAAATGAGTAAGAACGAGAAAAAAAATAAATATGACTACGTGTTTTATCTTATATGTAACATACGCGCATGAAAATAATTGCACAACTTCT
>Ga0209922_103308_pt1 | contig 12958 bp, 11 predicted proteins | sample ThiBiot_500_biof_FD_183946 | JGI IMG/M metagenome (GOLD analysis project Ga0209922, IMG submission 183946) | Wastewater bioreactor microbial communities from Cape Town, South Africa - Thiocy_expt_500_biof (SPAdes) | ecosystem: Engineered > Bioreactor > Thiocyanate-remediating > Anaerobic-Aerobic ...
TGGTCGTCGGTCATGCGGACTCCAAGCAGATCGGGGGGATCATGAGAAGTCTCTCATCTTTTCGGCAGTCAGCGCATGACGTCTTTTCGGGCTTGTCGAGCCGGTTTGAGAATGATTATCAATAACCGTAGGATGGGGTGCATGAAGACCCGACTCCTCGCCACCGCCGCGCTCTTCGCGGCCTCCGCCCTCGCACTCGCCGGTTGCGCCGGCACCGGCACGCCGGGCGGATCGGGCACGGCGGGCGACGGCAAGCTCACGGTGCTCGCCTCCACGAACGTGTACGGCGACATCGCGTCGGCGATCGGGGGCGACCTCATCGACGTGCGGTCGATCATCACCTCGACGGCGCAGGATCCGCACTCCTACGAGGCATCCGCCCAGGATCAGCTCGCGGTCTCGCGTGCCGACCTCATCATCGAGAACGGCGCCGGCTACGACGCGTTCATGGACGCGATGATCGAGTCGGCCGGCACGAAGGCGCCGATCATCACCGCCGTCGAGTTCTCGCACGCCTATCCCGGCAACGCCGGCCACGATCAGGAGAGCGGCGACGCGCACGACCACGCCTCGGAGTCGCCCTCGGACGACCACGCCGGCCACGACCACATCGAAGGCTTCAACGAGCACGTCTGGTACGACCCGCACACCATCACCCACGTGGCCGAGGACATCGCGCACGAGCTGGGGCAGCTCGACTCGGCCAACGCGGCGACCTACGAGGCCAACTACGAGACGTTCGCGAAGGGCGTCGCCGACATCGAGGCGAAGCTCGATGCTCTGAAGGCGACCTACCCCGGGAAGAAGGTGTTCGTCACCGAGCCCGTTCCGCTCTACCTCACGGAGGCCGCGGGGCTCGAGAACGCGACGCCCGAGGCGTTCAGCGAAGCGGTCGAAGAGGGCCAGGACGTCCCGGCGGCGACGCTTCTGGAAGCGAACCGGATCATCGCCTCCGGCGACATCAGCGTGATGATCGTCAACGCCCAGACCGGTGGCGCCGAGACGGATGAGGTGATCGGCAAGGCCGACGAAGCCAAGGTTCCCGTGTTGAAGTTCACGGAACTCGTCCCCGACGGCGACACGTATCTCACCTGGATGCAGGCGAACGTGAAGGCGCTCGCGGATACGCTGTCCCGGTGACCTCGAACGAACCGCAGCCCGTCCTGCGCATCCGCGGTGCGGGCCTGCGGCGAGGAGAGCGGACCCTGTGGTCGGGGCTCGACCTCGACGTCGCGCCGGGGGAGCTCATCGCCGTCCTCGGGCCGAGCGGGTCGGGCAAGACGACGCTCCTGCGCGCGATCCTGGGGCTCGAGCCGCTCAGTGAAGGCTCGATCGAGGCGCTGGGGGAGGTGCGCCAGGCCCGTGGGAAGGGGCACGGGCGGGCGCGCCGCAAGGGCAACCGCGACATCGGGTACCTGCCGCAGGCGCGCCCCCTGCCGCTCGACACCGCGATGCGGGGGCGCGACCTCGTCGCCCTCGGCGTCGACGGCCACCGCTTCGGGCTTCCGATCCCGCGTCGCGCCGACCGCGAGCGCGTCGACGCGCTCATCGACGAGGTCGGTGCGCGCCCGTTCGCGGACAAGCCGGTCGGCGTCCTCTCCGGGGGCGAGCAGCAGCGGCTGCGCGTGGGGCAGGCGCTCGCCGACGACCCCCGACTGCTGCTGTGCGACGAACCACTGACGAGCCTCGATCTCGCCAACCAGCAGGCCGTCGTCCGCCTCATCGACACCCACCGCAAGACCGGGGCGGGGGTGCTTCTGGTCACCCACGACATCAACCCCGTGCTCGGCAAGGTCGACCGCATCCTCTACCTCGCGAACGGCCGGTTCACGCTCGGCGCCCCCAAGGACGTGCTCACCTCACCCGTCCTCACGGACCTGTACGGCGCCCCCGTCTTCGTGCTGCGCGCCGGAGATCGCCTCGTGGTCGTCGGCGCTCCGGATGCCGAGGAGTCGCACCATCATCACCACGAGCAGCCGTGAGGGGAGGGGCATCGAATGAACTGGAATGACATCGGCAACGCGATGTTCGGCGGCCTCTCGGACTACGCCGAGATCCTCGCCCTCGTGTCGAACTCCGTGTGGGCCGGCGCTGTGCTCGGTCTCGTCGGGGGTCTCATCGGCGTGTTCGTGATGCAGCGCGACATGGCCTTCGCCGTCCACGGCATCAGCGAACTGTCCTTCGCGGGCGCGGCGGGGGCGCTGCTCCTCGGGTTCGACGTCGTCACGGGGTCGATCGTCGGGTCGCTCCTGGCCGCGGGTCTCATCGGGTGGCTCGGCGCCCGGGCGCGCGACCGCAACTCGATCATCGGCGTGCTCATGCCGTTCGGCCTCGGCCTCGGCATCCTGTTCCTGTCCCTCTACAACGGCCGCAGCGCCAACCGATTCAGCCTGCTGACGGGGCAGATCGTGTCGGTGCAGAACGCGCAGCTCGGCTGGCTCATCGCGATCTCGGCGTTCGTGCTGATCGCGCTGCTGCTCATCTGGCGCCCCCTGAGCTTCGACTCGCTCGACCCGCAGTCCGCCGCCGCGCGCGGCGTGCCGACGACAGCAGTGTCGCTCCTGTTCATGCTGCTGCTCGGCCTCGTCGTCGCCGTCGCCGTGCACATCATCGGCGCCCTCCTCGTGATGGCGCTCGTCGTGACCCCCGCCGCGGCCGCCGCGCGCGTCACCTCCGGCCCGCTCGCCCTGCCGCTCCTGTCCGCGGTGTTCGGCGTTACCGCGGCCGTCGGCGGCATCCTCCTCGCCGTCATGGGGACCCTCCCGGTGAGCCCGTACATCACAACGCTGTCGTTCCTCATCTATCTCGTGTGCCGCGTGGTCGGCGGCCGGCGCGACCGCGTCACGCGGTGAACCGGCGCGGATTGCCCACCCAGCCGGCTCCAAGACCCCGCCGGTAGGATCGCCGCATGGTTGTCCAGCGCAACACCTGGCAGCGCGATCGCGTACGCGCGGCACTCGGCGACGCCCCGGGCTTCGTCAGCGCCCAGGACCTGCACGCCGCACTGCGCGACGACAACACCGGTATCGGCCTTGCGACGGTGTACCGGGCGCTCGCGACCCTCGCCGCGAGCGGGGAGGCGGATCAACTGCAGAGCCCCGACGGCGAGGCGATCTACCGCGCCTGCTCGACGACGGGGCATCACCACCACCTGATCTGCCGTTCGTGCGGCACGGCGGTCGAGATCGAGGCCCGCGAGGTGGAGGCCTGGGCCCAGCGCACCGCCGCCGCGCACGGCTTCACGCACGCCGAGCACGTCGTCGACATCTTCGGGCTGTGCGCCGCGTGCACGGCGGCCGCCGCGCAGGATGCCGGTGACTGACACCCTCGTCCCGCGCACGCAGCGACTCGAGCGGGACCCGCGCATCCGCCGCGCGCTGCTGTCGCTCGTCGGCGCGCTCGTCGTGGCCGCGCTCGTCGTGCTCGCACTCGTCTCGCCCGGTCCCGCACTGCCGACGCGGCTGCAGGACGGGCTGACCCTGTCGATCAGCGTGCTGATCGAATCGATGCCGTTCGTGCTGCTGGGCGTGCTCCTGTCGATCGTCGTGCAGGTGTGGGTTCCGCCGGGGGTCATCGAACGGTGGATGCCTCGGCGCGCGTGGGCCCGCCGGATGGTGCTGTCGCTGCTCGGCATGCTCGTGCCGGTCTGCGAGTGCGGCAACGTGCCCTTCGCGCGCGGGCTCATGATGCGCGGGTTCACGGTTCCCGAGACGCTCACGTTCCTCATCGCCGCGCCGATCGTGAACCCCATCGTGATCATCACGACGCATCAGGCGTTCGGTTTCGACGACGGCATCCTCATCGCGCGTCTGCTCGGCGGCTTCGCGGTGGCGAACCTGATCGGATGGCTCTACACCAGGCATCCCGACCCCGACGCTCTTCTGACGGAGCGGTTCGCGGCCTCGTGCGAGCGCGCGCAGGATGCCGAGGCGGACCGCGCCGGTCGCGGCACCCGCAGCCTCGCCCAGTTCGTCATCGAACTGCGAGCGGTCATGCCGGCGCTCGTCATCGGCTCGGCGCTCGCCGGCGCCGTGCAGGTGCTCGTTCCGCGCGACGCGCTGCTCGCGATCGGATCGAACCCCGCCCTCTCGATCGTCGCGATGATCCTCCTCGCGATGATCGTGTCGATCTGCTCGAACGTCGACTCGTTCTTCGCCCTGTCGTTCGCCGCGACCTTCACCCCCGGGTCGATCGTCGCGTTCCTCCTCGTCGGGCCGCTCGTCGACGTGAAGATGCTGTCGCTGCTGCGCACGACGTTCCGGACCCGGGTGCTCGCGGCGCTCGTCGTGATCGTCGTGCTCTTCGCGATCGCCGCCGGATCGGTGGTGAACCTCCTTGCGTGACGTGCGTTTCACCGGAGCGCGGCTCCTCGGCGTCGGGCTCGCCGCCGGGCTCTCCGCCGTGACGATCGCCCTGTGGACGACGGGACGGCTCGCGTTGTACATCAACCCCGAGTCGACGTGGTTCGCGGTGTCGATGGCGACCATCGGGCTCGTCGGGTGCGCCGTGAGCTTCGCGCTGCCCCGTGGCGCGGAGGACGACCACGGGCACGACCACGGCGAGGCCGACGACCACGCCGGGCACGGCCACGACCACGCCCGCCACGCCGGGCACGGCCACGACGAGCGCCGCAGTGTCTGGGCGACCGCGGCGACGGTGACCGGCGGGGTCCTCGCGACCGGTGTCGTCGCGGCGATCGTGCTCACCCCTCCCGCCACACTGTCCGCCGAGATCGCGATGCAGCGCGACACCGGCACGCCGCCGCTCTTCCAGGGCGCCGACACCGTCGCGCTGGCCGCGACCGGCGACACGGCCTCGTTCGGGGTCGGTGAGTGGGCGAGCGTGTTCGCGACGGCGACGAACCCCGAGGCGTTCGACGGCGATCAGGTGACGCTGACGGGCTTCGTCACACCCGGCGGCGACGGCTTCTCTCTGACCCGCCTCGTGATCACGCACTGCGTGATCGACGCGCAGCCCGCGAGCGTCGCCGTCGCCTCGAGCGACACGTACGAGACCGGCAAGTGGGTGACCGTCACCGGGACGATCCGCGACGACGGCGGCCGCCTCGCGATCCACGCGACGAGCATCGAGACGGTCGCCGAGCCCAAGGACCCGTATGAGTACTGACGCCGGAACCCGCCGCGGGCGCGCGCGGCGGCGGCGTTCCCGCGCGTTCTTCGTCGCCTTCGTCGCGGTGGTCGCGGTGCTCGGGATCGCGGGGCTCGCCGGTGCGGCGGTGACGATCGCCCAGGGGCCGCGTGTCACCCGCACGAGCGTCGACCCCGCTGCCGCGATCGACAACCCCGGGTCGCGCATCATCTTCACGACGACGCAGTCCCTCGCGAAAGTCTCCCCCGAGCAGGTGACGGTCACGCCCGCGACGGCCGTCACGGTCGACACGTCGGGCCGCAGCATCGGCATCCGCTTCGCGCAGCCGCTCTGGGATGACACGGAGTACACCGTGACGATCACCGGTGTCACGGGCGTCGGCGGAGGCCCCGCGCTCACGATCACGAAGAGCTTCCTCACCCCCGCACTCGACTCCTACGTGCTGCGGCGAGGCGCCGGCGGGGACACGGTGTTCCGCACGGACCTGCAGGGCGATGCCGCCGTCCCCGTGTTCAGCGACCGGCAGATCGAGGACTTCCGGGCGACGTCGTCGCATCTCGTCGTCTCGACGCTCGACACCGACGGGCATTCGCACCTCACCGTCACGGACCTCGACGGCACGCATCCGCGCGAACTGCCGCTCCCCGGCACGGGCACCGTGACGAATCTGCAGAGCGCCGACCGCGGCAACCTCATCGGCTACACGTTCACGGATGCCACGGTGGGCAAGGCCGGCGCGCGCGAGAGCCTCCTGTTCACGGCGTCGCTCGTCGAGGCGCAGAAGGACACCGAACCCGCCGTCGTCGAGCGCTCGGGCGGCGAGTCGCGCGTCGACGACTGGCGGTTCGTCCCCGGCACCGACACCATCCTCATGCTGACCTTCGACGGGGCGCTCACCCTCGTCTCACCGTCTGGGGCGGCTCCCGTCGCACTCGGCAACGCCGTGTCGATCGACGGCATCGCGCGCGGCTCCACGACGGTCGTCGTCGAGCGGGTCGACGGCCCTGCCGCGATCGATCTCGCCACGGCGAAGGAGGTGCCGCTGCCGCCGACCCAGCCCGCTCTCGGGCAGGTCAACACGGTCACGCCCCTCGCCGACGGCGGGACCCTCCGCACCCTCGCGATCGTCGACGGGTTCACGGTGCGCTCGACGACCGTGCACATCGTGGATGCCTCGGGTGCGGCCCGTCCCGTGTTCTCGATCGCCCCCGCCGACACCCTGCTCGAGACCTGCGTGTCGCCGAGCGGGCGCTACGCGGCATTCCTCATCGCCCCGAACGCCGTCGACAACCCGTACGACGCCCACCTCCTGCCGCTGCCGCAGAACGTGCAGACCCACGTCGTCTCGCTCGCCGACGGCAAGGACGTCGTCGCGCTGACCGGCTTCGACATCTCGTGGTGCCAGGCGCCACCGCGGGTATGACCGTGCTCGACACCGGCGGCCTCGTCCGTGCGACCCGCGCCGACCTCGACGCGCTGCCCCTCGAGGTCGCGCCGCGCCTGCTCGGCGCCGTCCTCGAGGTGACGACCGGCGGGGCGACGGGCGATGCGACGGTCGCGGTGCGGATCACCGAGGTCGAGGCCTACCACGGCGTCGGTACGGGAGACCGGCCCGACCCCGGATCGCACGCGCGCATGGGCCGCACGGCGCGCAACGAGGTGATGTGGGGCGAACCGGGGCACCTGTACGTGTACCTCAGCCACGGCATCCATTCGTGCGTCAACGTCGTGTGCGGGCCGGACGGGGTCGCGGGCGGTGTGCTGCTGCGCGCCGGCGAGATCGTCGAGGGCGTGGATGCCGCGGCGCTGCGCCGACCGGCTGCGCGGACCCCCCGCGACCTCGCGCGCGGACCCGGACGACTCGGCGATGCGGTGGGACTCCGCCATCCCCGTCACAACGGGATCGACGCGGTCACGGGCGCGCCTCAGGAGGGCGCCGTCGCGCGGCTGTGGCTGCCGGCATCCGCAGCGACATCTCGCGCGGACCGCGCGTCGGCGTCGCGGGCATCGCCGGGACGGGCGCATTCCCGTGGCGGTTCTGGATCACCGGCGACCGCACCGTGTCGGCGTTCCGCTGGGGTCGCGGCGCGCGCGAGCTCAGCGAAGGCTCGTGACGGCGGCGTAGGTGGTCCGCAGCATCGTCAGCTGCCGTTCGTAGCGCGCGGCGATGACGATGAGCAGGATGCCTCCGATGCCGACCCACAGCCACCACGGGACGGCGCTGTAGGACGAGGAGATCCACGGCCAGAGCTGGGCGATGCCGTGGGTGAGCAGGACGATCGTGCCGATCACGAGCGAGGCCTGCAGGCGCCGGGTCGCGCCGATGACCACGAGGACGACCGCGACGACGCCGAGGGCGACGATCCGCCACAGCGCGTTCGGCAGCAGGTCGTGGAGGAGCGACGGCACGGTCGCGAGCAGCAGTCCCGGCCCGAGCGCAGGCCAGGAGCGGACGGCCGCATCCGTCCGCATGCGGTGGATGCCGAGGATCACGAGTCCCGCCGCGGGGGCGACCGTGACGACTTCGATCGGGTCGGCGGCGCCGGCCGTGACGGCGGTGCCCGCGACGACGACGAGGCCCGTTGCCGCGGCGATGAGCGGCGCGGGGCTGAGCCTCGCCTGCAGCAGCCGACCGCCCACGGCGGTCACCGTGAGGACGGCGACCGCGACACCGACGCGCTCGGTCGCGACCGAGGGGCTTCCCGTCCAGATCAGGACCGCCTCCGCCACCGCCGCGACGGCGATCACCGCGGCAACACCGAGGCCCGCAGCCTGCGCGACGACGGCATCGCGCCGCGTGCGGACGGCCGCGGCGGCGACGAGGACCGCGATCCCGAGACCGGCGAGCACCCAGGCATCCGGTTCGACGCCGCTCACCTGCTCGATGGCCACGAGGTGCACGAAGCGCACGCCGACCGCGACGAGCGCGACCGTCGCGGCGCCGACGGACAGGATGCCGGCGACCTGCAGCCACAGCGGGCGGGCGAGGACGAGCGCGGCGGCGACGGCGCCCGCGGTGCCGAGACCGGCGACGAGGAGCGTCTGGGCGAGCGATCCATCGCCGCGGACGGCGATCGCGATCGCGACGAGCGCCGACCCGGCCGCCGCAACGGCGGGCGAGAGACGGTCGTGAGCGAGGCGACGCCACAGCGTGACCGCGCCGCACGCGGCGATTCCGGCGCCGGCGACGACCGGGACGAGGAGGTCGTGCGGCTCCGGCAGTCGCAGCATCCCCAGCGCCCCCGCGAGGAACGTACCGCCCAGCAGCACGGCGACCGTGGATGCCCCGAGGCGCCGAGTGGGCGCGGGCGCCGTCGCGGTGACGCCCACCGCCGCGAGGAGGCTCGCCGTCACGAGGAGCCACGAGCGGCCCGGGTGGGCGCCTGCGAGAAGGCTCGGTGCCATCGCGGCGGCGATGCCGACGAGCCACGGGATCGACTCGCGCTCGGGCCACGTGAGTCCCGCGCGGGCGCGGCGGACCATCGCGACAGCGGAACCGGCGAGGAGGGCGGCCGCGAACGGCAGGCTCACGACCTCGACGGCGGGTGCGGAGGGAATCGCGACGGCGGCCACGTACACCGCGCCGGCGACGGAGGACCAGCGTGTCGCGGCACCGAACGGCGTGCGCCCGAGCGCCGCGGCGACGACCGACAGCGCCAGCAGCGTCGCGAGTGCGCCGGTCGTGACGAGAGGCTCCGACCGGAACCACGTCATGACGGCCACAGCACCCGCACCGAGCACGATCGTCGCGGGGGGCGCGAGGAGGGCGAAGAGCCGCGGAGTCGACGTGTGTGCCGACGCGGGCGCCGGCGCGGGTGCCGACGCGGCTCCGGGTGCGGCCTGCCCGGGTGTCGTGCGGCGCGCGAAGCCGATCGCGCCGATCAGGGCGGCTGCCGTGGGGAGAGCGGCCCACGCGGCGTTCGCGGCCGGGACCCCCGGCCTGATGACCTCACCGAGCACGACGACCGCGGCGACGAGCGAGGTCGCAGCGGCGGCGACCGACACGGCCTCTGCGCGGCGGACCGGCGTCCACGCGACGACGATGACGACGAGTGCGCCGACCACGGCGGTGACGATCGTGCGCGTGGTGTCGACGCTTGCCGTGCTCCAGATCGCCGGGAGGACGAGGCCCACCCCGAGACCGAGCACGGTCGAGACCGTCGCCTCGGCGTGGCGGCGGAGCCACGTGAGCACGCCCGCGAGAGCGAGGAGCCCCACGGCCGGGATGACCGAGTAGGCCTCGGCGGCGGGATGGGCGCCGAACAGGTCGCCTCGCGCGACCGCCGTCGTGAAGGCGCCGATCGCGAAGGCGCTCGCCGCCCAGTTGAGCAGGCGTCGCGGCGCGAGCATCGTCGGGACACCGTCGAACGCGGCGGTCGGCACGCCGGAGAGCGCGGCGGTGCGCGGCGCAGCCCACCCGCGGGTCACGCTCGTCGCCGCGAACAGGACGGCGATGAGCGTGAGCACGGGCCACGCGAGGTCGCTGCGCACCTGCCACGCGACGAGGGCCGTGGCGACGACCGTGCCGATGTCACCCGCGGCGCGGACCGACCCCACCGGCCGCCGAATGCCCGCCACGGCGTTGCCCACCGCGAGAGCGGCGAACGCTCCGACGGCGAGCGGAGGCGCGGCATCCGGCCAGCCGCCCGCATCGCAGACGGCGATGATGACCGCGCCGGCAGCCGGGGCGAGGAGCACGGCGGCGAACGAGCGGATGCCGATGGGGAACCCCCCGCGGACCGTCGCCCAGGCCGTCACGGCGAGAGCGGACAGCAGGAGCACCCCGCGCACGATCGCCGCGACCGGTTCTCCGACGGCCGCGGAGACGCCGCCGCCCGCCGTGATCCCCGAGCCGCCCGGAAGTGCGGTGAGTGCCGCCGGGAGGAGCGAGAGTGCGCCGACCACGAGGCCCGCCCAGGCGAGGGCGGAACGCCCGACGCTCGGGCGCAGCGCGAGCGCCAGGGCGAGGGTCGCGAGGGCGACCCACTGGACGAGGGCGAACGCGGCGCGGCCTTCGCCCCCCGCGAGCCCCGCGATCGCCGCGATCGCCTGCGGGGCGATCAGGGCGCTCACCGTTGCGATCGCGACCGACGCGACGGTCAGCGTGACCCGCACGGGGCCCGACACGCGCGCGGCACGGGCGAACACCGGCGGCAGGGCGACCGCGGCGAGGGCGGAGATGATCCAGAGCCAGGCCGATGCCATCCCGGTCGTGTATGCCGCGAGGGCGCCGAGGACGAGCGGTCCCGACCACACTCGTGCCGCATCCTGGGGCCCCGCCCGCTCGGCCGTTCGCGCGGCGAGTGCGAGGGATGCCCCCGCGACGGCGAGCCCCGCGCCCGTCGCCACGATCGGCACCCCCGACGCGACGGCCGCGACGAGGAGCAGCCCGGCCGCGACGCCGGTGGTCGCCGGGAGCACGACCCGGGTTCGCAGCGTCGGCGCGATGGCGGCGAGGACGATCAGGAGGACCGTGCCGGCGAGCGGCAGCCAGGCCGTGTCGAGACGCGGCGGTTGCGCGGCATCCGTCTGCCACGCCGCCCACCGCGACACCGCGCCCGCCGCCTGTGCGAGCCAGAGGAGAGCTGCGAACGCCAGGCTGAGGAGCGCGATGATCGCCGATGTCCAGACGGCGACGCGCGGGATACCGATCGCGACGCGGAAGCGATCCACGACGACGGCGACGAGGACCGCGAGGACGGGGGCGAGCACGAGCAGGGTCCAGGGCTCGCCGCCGTACAGCGCGAGCTGCCAGCCGACGGTCCCCGCCGCAGCGACGGAGGTTGCGGCGGCGGCACCGCCGAGGGTGTTCGCCCATCCCGCCGCGAGGGCCTCGGTGCGGCGACGCAGGGCCGCCCACCAGACAGCGGCGATCACGACGATCGCCGGGGTGATCCAGAGAAGGAACGAGGTGTCGGCGGCGGCACCGCCGAACACCGACGAGAGGTAGGCCGCGACGAGGGCGACGACGCCGAGCGCCGCGAGGATCGTCCGCTCGATGACGGAGTCCGCGTGCGCGGCCGACCAGGGGGCCGGGAGGGTGACGGTGAGCGCGCCCACGGAACCGGCGGCGAGGCCCACGACGAGTGCATGGCCCGTCGCGAGATCCGTGGCACCCCCGGCGAGGAGTGCGACGCCGACGGGGACGAGGAGCACCGAGGAGATGTCCGGCGCGCGCAGCCGCGAGATGCGCGCCCACGCGCGGCAGAGCACCGCGACGGCGAGGATCGCAAGGCCGCCGTAGACGGCGGGGCGGAGTGCGTCAGCGGCGAACAGTCCGTTGGCGCGCACGGCCCAGGCATCCAGCCCGATGAGGATGATGCCGATGACGGCGATCGCCTCCGCCGTCGACGTGAGCCCCCGGCGGCGCAGGAGCGACGCGGTCACGATCGTCGCGAGCGTGATGGCGCCGATGATGAGGGCGCGGACGGTGATGCTCGCGACGAACCACGCGACCGTCAGGAAGAAGATCGCGGCGATGCCGACGAGACTCACGCCGACGATGAGCAGGAGCGTCGGAACCGTGATGCGTCGTCGTGCGCGTGCGGGCGCGGCCGGGCGCGCGGGCGACGCCACGTTCCGCACGGGGGACGCCGGCGTGGTGAGTGCCGGCACGGCGGGCGCGGGCGCGGTCGGAGCCGGCACGGTGGGGCGCGGCACCGACGGTGCAAGGGATGCCGCCACCTCGCCTGCGTCATCGGCCGTGGCCATAGGCGCCGCGGATGCCATGAATGCCACGGATGCCACGGGCGCGAGCGACTGCGCGGCGCGCGCCGCCTCGGCCGCGTCGGCGCGCTGCGACGCCCGCACGGTCAGGATCGCGTCGCGGCGCGCGAGGTCGGCGTCGAGCACGCGCCGGCTGAGCGTCAGCACGTCGGCGAGACGGGCATCCGTCAGGCGCAGCCCGCACGTCGTGCAGTCCGTGCCAGTGACCGGCGTGAAACAGGCGGGGCAGCGGCTCGTGTCGACGAGCTCGTAGGGCGAACTCGGCCAGAGCACCGTGTCGTCGTCCATGGGGTCCTCCCTGATGATCTCCTCATCAGCGTGGCAGGCGCAGTCGCAGCGGGTCGCATCGGTTGGGCGTGGGGGATAAGCGGTCCGACGGGCCGTCGGCCGGCGATGGTGCGGCGGTACAGGGTGTCCCCCGTTCGGGCGACACCCGGGGGCGCACGCATGCCGTCGCGGGAATGAACCGGGCCGTGCTAGACTGACTCTTTGTCTGTGCACACTCCTGTGCGCAGTTCGTGCTTCGACAGGCTCAGCAACCGGAAGGTCGCTCAGCAACCGCAAGGTCGGCTCAGCAACCGCAAGGTCGGCTCAGCAACCGCAAGGTCGGCTCAGCAACCGAGCGATAGCTCAGCCGCCGGTCGAGGCGCAGACAAGGGATCTTGGGTGGGGCCGTCCGGCCTCACGGTACAGAAGGAGTACTCACCATGGCAGCAGTGTGCCAGGTGACTGGAGCTGTTCCCGGCTTCGGTCACAACATCTCGCACTCGCACCGCCGGACGAAGCGTCGCTTCGACCCGAACGTGCAGAAGAAGACCTATTTCGTTCCTTCGCTTGGTCGCAAGATCACGCTGAACGTCTCGGCTAAGGGCATCAAGGTCATCGACGCCCGCGGTATCGAGTCGGTCGTGAAGGACCTCATCGCGAAGGGTGTGAAGCTCTAATGGCGAAGAAGGCCCAGGACGTCCGTCCGATCATCAAGCTGCGTTCGACCGCCGGCACGGGGTACACCTACGTGACGCGCAAGAACCGCCGCAACAACCCCGACCGCATCGTGCTGAAGAAGTACGACCCGGTGATCCGCAAGCACGTCGAATTCCGAGAGGAGCGCTGATCTCATGGC
>Ga0209922_103309_pt1 | contig 12947 bp, 13 predicted proteins | sample ThiBiot_500_biof_FD_183946 | JGI IMG/M metagenome (GOLD analysis project Ga0209922, IMG submission 183946) | Wastewater bioreactor microbial communities from Cape Town, South Africa - Thiocy_expt_500_biof (SPAdes) | ecosystem: Engineered > Bioreactor > Thiocyanate-remediating > Anaerobic-Aerobic ...
CTTCTTGTGATATCCTTTCGATGATGATGATCATCATCAGCAGATGCAGTCAAGCAAAGATAACTATTTGTTTTGCCACTTTTTGTGTTCTCTCGGAACAGAATAGAATAACAGATTTGTTATTTAGCAGCCGATACCGCCAATATGATCAATGACTAATGAAAAGAATGTATAAACGGGAAAAGAGAACGAAAATAATATGTTGTAATACGCAGGTGACCGAATAATTAGGAAGATCCGGTGAAAAAGTTAACATCGGAGTGAAAAGGAAAGTGATCAATGAAACATGAAAAAACCGCATAAAACGGAAATCAACAGTCGAGTGTGATGTTAACTGTACATCGCATCATCAGTTCTTTTCGTTTCAATGCGCTTTACAAACAATAGAAAAGTAATGCTCGTGGATATGTTGCGATTAAGTGAAAGAAGAAGACGAAGAGAAAAAAAAGGACAGGTGACACACTTCTTCTTAAGAAAACGGAAATTTATTGTAAAAATTCGATCAAATTGTTAACAAAATGAGGCATTAAATTATTTGTTCTACTCATTAACACTCGATTGTTCGGTTTCTTCTCATTGAATAATGATTCTTTCAACGTATATTCATGATCATCGAACTCATCTAAAGTCACATTTCCAGCATAACATTGATATTCTTCTAATTCAACAATTTCTTTTTCCAGAACATGAAAACAACTTGACGATGAATTGACTAACAAACAATGTCGAAAATAAAATGTATTTCTATTCGGATCACCAATTCCAACACGCGTATGACCCAATGTATGAGGAGAATATTTGATATTTTCGTATTTGAACAAATGAACATGACTAAATTCGATAAAAATTAAACAAAAAACGAGAGAAATTCACTGAATAGATTAGTACTTGATATAAACATGTTTAGCAAGACTATCTGTTTTGCAAAGAGTATGACCACAGAATCGATTTCCATCAAACGAACCAGTCTAAACATAGAATTCGACTAATTCTCTCGCAAACTTATTCGAAATTCGTACTGAACATGGAATCATTACTAAATAGTATTTCGTTTGCGTAAAACGAAATCCTAATCGAAACGTATCTTTATCTCCATCGGTTACCAGCTAGGAAATTGAATAACTACGTTCAATTTAAAAAAAAACGAATGATTTACTTTCGAATAAAAGAGTTTGTAATGATCATTGATGAGTTTTGTCATGTACAAACCATCCCAAACTCTTCGTTTATCAACCAGAATCGCTGCACTATCGAGTTCATATTCATCTGGTATGAAAGACGTATTGAAAACATTCCAAACAAATGGATGTTGCCGACTTTGATATCCATCGGGAAAGAAAAGTGCACCGAATTTGAGATACATCGGATCTGTTAGAAATAATTCTTCGGGATCTCGTGTTGCATAAGAATCACAATCGAGAAAGAGAACTTCAGCAAATGTCGAACTGACAATCGCTGCAGGTTTGTAGGGAAATGATTTGGCTCGACGATGAGTCATGCCAGGTTTGAATACATAACTGCTGTTTAAACGCTGAATAACACCTGTTGAACTTCGACATTCAGCGATGAGAAAACAACAGATAGTAACATTGAGTTTAGGTGCAATTGAAAGCACTTGAAGCATATATTCAGTCGAAACTTGATTTGACGAATACCAAATCTTCAAAAATTCGGAATATCAATATTTCAAATACCAACACGATAGATTACTTGAACAGGCAATCGACTACCAGTCACTTCGAGCATTCTTAAATTGATTTTAGCATACCGAATTTGTTGTCTGCCAACACTCAGAACAATTCCTCGGGCATGAAAAGCTTCGCTAGGATACGGTATTAATTTCGTACGAAGATTTGCGAGTTTCATCGTCATTGAAGTAAATAATTGTTCTTCTTCATCACTTAACGGATATGCTAATCGATTATCATTATCCGAATTTTCATACCGATTAAAATAACTCTTCAAAAGTTCATCAATTCGATTTCGTTCAAATAATGGACTAAGTGTATGCAATGTTGACACATTAGTAATTGACAAACGAACAGGATTAGTACTCGACGAATCTTTTTGTAAAAGATACGGGATAGTAAGAACAATGAATATGATATTGAAAATGCTGAAAACCGCTAGAAGAAACGATCGACGCATTGACTTTTTCGGAGATCGATAGGATTTGATTTCGTAAACGAAAAAACGTGGCAAGACATCGGGAGAACAACAAAAAGATATCTCGTTATCTTCATTGACGAAGTAAGCGCATTCGTAGTCAAGTGCGAAGTTCTTTTAAAAGAATCAACTTATCAGTTCATAAATGCAGGAAAAAAAAGAAAAAACTTATCTCATTGTCATTTATTTTCAATCTGATTCAATTAAAAAGTAATAAATTGTAAACGGACGGTTGGAAGGTGGGCCAACGGGAAAAACGAAAAACAAAAACACAAATATGAAGATGTATTTTTCTTTCGAATGATTAAAACATTGCACTTAGAGGAAAATAAAAGATAAAATAACAAAACAACAGAACACAGTTTGTTTCACGAAATTAATCTCGAGAAGTATTTGTTAACAGAAGAAAAAAAAACAACAAAAAACTAGAATTTTGACTTTTTGTTAATTGAAACCGGGCGGTGGCGCACCAACATCGATCATCAAGTGCGTGAACAATGGATATGATACAACAGAGGTTAAATTATATTGAACTGACGATACACCATCCCATGTAAAACGTTTAGCAGCTGAATAGAGTAATTTCGCTCTTCGAATAGAAAAGAAAAACATGATTTATCGTTTTCGAGTTGTTTTTTTTGCTACCGTTTGTTCCATATCGATGGTGTTCGTTTAGTATGAACAAGCATTCGATATCGAGCGATAATCGATGGTGGACGAATGACTTTGAGTGAAAGTTCTTTTAAACTAAATCATCGAAAAAAAGAAAGTAACTTGTTCGAACTAAATTCATTTCGATTTACCGATAAAATAAATCGTCATCTTCAGCTCCCCAACCCCAATACAGATTACTATAACCATTAGCTAATAGAAAATGTTCTTTACGAATATTAAACACTCCACCAATGAGTTCTTCATATGTTAATCTAGATAGAAGAGAAAATCAATCATGACGGATTCATTGAATCGAATAGTTGTTATCTATTACTTATAATTCATTTCATTCACAGCAACGGACATATGCCGAGGAAAAATTGGACATGAATACATATTCCGATCATCTTCAGGTATTAAATCGACATCATGAAAGACGTAACATTGATAATCATATTCATTCGATGCATAAATAAATGCAGCATTCATAAGAATACCTTTGTTATATGTACCATTGCCGATTTGTTCGGAAACGTAGATTTTATAATCGAGTTCTTGTCGTTGTAAAATTGGATGCAGAAAATAAAGCAAAGTTACTAAATGTTCAAAACGATCACGATACGGAATGATGATAGCAACCTAAGATAATAGAATTGATTTGTTTGTTTGTTTGTTTTTTGTTTGAAGAGAAATCTCTTACTCGATGACGAGCAAGACAATGTGGTGGTGACCATTTGCCACCAAATCTGACATTAGTAAAATTCATTTCGAGTTCACTTAATGTTACATTAGGAAAAGCGATATTGTTACTCAAAAATCGACCTTCTACAAAATCCAATCAATTATTTGTTTTTTTTTCTTCTATCTTTAATGAAATCAATTCGTACTTAATCGCTGAGGTTCTTCGGGACAATAATCTCTTTGTTGTGAATTCATCGATTGATTATTTGCATTCAATAAATTAAATAAATATTCATAATGTGAAACATATGTTTGAATATCAAAGAGTAGACGCCATTTCTCTATTGGTAAAACATTATTACGTAAAATAGTTTCCATACTTTCATCCATTTGTTTCAATTCAGCTTGAATTTGTTGTGTTGCTGAAAGATTTGAGCCATAACGTGATGTATGAACAACAAGAATTTGAGATAATATGATAATAATAAGAAAAAGAAAGACAACAAGAATAACTATAGGCGGAATGTCACGACGTAGAAGATTAGCTGCATTGGGTTCATGATTATAACGATAGAGTTGTTGAGTAGAACGAGATGCCTGTCCCCGTTTATGTTGATTACGTCCGTAATCAGGACTGAAAATTGCACTTGAAACCGATGAGTAGGCCGAATACATCTGATATACTGACATTGAATGAAAGATAAACCTGTTTTATTGATCTGTTCTCTTGTTTTTTTTCGTTTTGGTTTACATAATAGAAAAAATTGAAATGCGAGAGGATATATCAGACAAAAAGTTTCGCATTAAAAATCATCTAAAATGAAAAGAAAGGAAAAGAATCATTGTCTGACCTATTCGACAGCAATAAACCGAACTAAACTTTACAAAACGCACGAACGAACACAATCACCATATTTCTATCTAAATTGATTCTCGTTCTTTGCTTTTCTCTTTTAAATCATTTGATTCATTGTGTCTGTCAGCAGAGAAAAAAAGAGAGCTACTATTTCGCCTCAATGAAGATATATGTTTTCTTCAAACGTACTCTATAATTGAATGTTTCTCATGAGTAAATACTTGTCTCTGACATTTATTAATGTCACAATTGTGGCAAAATAGAAGTTCGCTTCGAGATATATTAGAATTAATGAACGAGAAAAAATTCATCGGTTCAGATTGAAAATAAAACGAGATATACGGCTTGAGAAATTTTATTATTATTACGAGAGAGAGAGAGAGAAAAAAAAAACTATTGCCATTTTACAGACCTTGATGTTTGACGCATGTTTTTTTTCTTTTTTTTTCATAATTAAATTAAAAAAATGATGAAAATAGAAAAAAATGATTTAATATCACGAATAAATTATCAGGAAGTATTATTTTTTCTTTTTTTGCTATTTGATAAAATATTTTGTGTTGAATATCCATAAATATTTGTCGAAATACGATTAATATAATAAAGTCCATTCAAAGAAAATATAAGACTAAAACAGATAGGAAGCGCAGTTTTATCAAAAGGTCGATGCGTATACGTCTTGCTTTCTCAAGGAGAAATCATCTTAACTATAATCATAAATCAATCGGAGAATAATAATCATGTCATCTTAGATAAAAGTTTGTATCGACCATACGCTATAATTATTATTATTATTTTTTTTTCTTCTTCTTCTTCTCATGTACGAGCTTATCGATTACGTATAAATATATATCTATTCGCCAGAAGAAATAAAAAATAGATCGTCTAATTCATTTCGACGTACCATGTTGTCACACAAACTCCATGAACAAATGCAAAGACACGCAAAAACTACAAACAAAACGAGCATTTCTTTTGTTATTATTGCTCGAAATGAAATTCATTTGATTAACCTTCAGGAAAAATGCGAGCCAAATATATTCATTTCTAAATTGCTAATTCCCTAAACAAATAGCTAAATAAATGAACAATCGTTTCGTTGGTAAACATACTGTTAGCAGTGAAATGGAAATCAGTGAACCAAGAAAACCGCCGAGAATCGTCATGACTTGACGAGAAGCGAGAAAAATGCTGATGTTCCATGAGCTGCAGCTAGAAAATAGTATAAATTCATTTTCCCAAAAAAAAAAGAATCATTCCGTTTGTACTCATTGTCGATAATTGAGGTTACAAGAAGATAGAACTAAACTTGTTTTTTTCTTCTTCTTAATAGATGTTAATAGTATGTTGAGTATTGTTTTAATATAACAAATATGAATATGTAAATAAATAACATAGGCCTTTTGAAGTATGCGAGTCGAATGAAAAGAATCAGTGAGTCGAGGAAAGAACAAGGCTGTGTATATAATGATACAAGTTGATTTTGTTTGCGAATTGGCCTAGATTAAACGATTTCGTTTTGAACTTGTTTATTTTTCAATATCTTTTTATTTAAGAAAAAAGAAAGAAAAGAATTAATTTGTTTATTAGAATTAGAGATAACGCTCTTATAAAATCTGTATCGTTGATTTGATTAACCAATAGAATTTCTTGATGAATCACATCTGACACTTCCTTACCTTTTAAGTAACAAGAAAGAAATTTCAGGTCTTACGAAATGTTGAGAAAAAATATCCATGACACATGTTTTTTTTTTGAAATTACTCAATTACGATTTAATCTATTGACTTATTTGAGCATATAAAATGACAATTTTTATAGTTATCTAATCTACTTTCGAGTTATATTCAAAAAGTTGACGATGAACTCGTACAATTTTTCTCTTCTTCAGGAATCTATACAATCTATGTGGCACTGGATACAATCAAGAGTGCTTGGCAAGCATGATAGCACAAAAACTCATGAAGCATCACTCCCTACTCAAGCCCCAAGTCCGCCCATACCACTTAAAGGAAAACGAGCAAAAGTATGATAATTGTTGATAAATCTCGCATATTCGTTATTCTTCTGTCTTCAGCCACTTCGAAAAAGTATTCAAGCAGAATTACCGAATGATTCGGTTTCGAATAACTCGGCAGATGTTAAATCAGATAAAAAAGCAGATTCAGTGATAGTTGTTGAAGAAAAACCAGGTTAATAAAAAAAATTTTCTCGACATAGCCCTACGTTTTTTGTTGTTGTCTATGAATAGAAAAATGTGTTATTTGCATGGATGATTGTACACAAGTGAAAAAATTGGATAAATGCGGTCATGAATTTTGTAAAGATTGTATTGAACCATATTTTCAAAATGTTAAACCTCAATGTCCATGTTGTTTTACTATTTACGGAGAAATTCGAGGCAAGACATTCAATTTAATTTGATTTTGTCATTAATCTGCATCTATCTATTCCAGGAAATCAACCTGATGATGGTAATATGACATTTGTAACATATCCAAAACATTTACCAGGTTACGAAGAAACTTCGACTGGTACTATTAGAATTACTTATAGTTTTAATGATGGTATTCAAGATGATAGACATCCAAATCCCGGTCAAAATTATTATGGAACGTATAGAGAGGCATTTTTGCCCGATAATGATGAAGGTCAACATGTTCTAAAATTACTTCAAAAAGCATTTGAACTTCGACAAGTTTTTACAATTGGTCAATCACGAACAACAGGCCAGGATAATGTTATTACTTGGAACGATATACATCACAAAACGAATATTTTCGGCGGAATGGAGAAGTAAATCAATATGATTTTCATTTCACAGAAAATTCTAAATCTTTGTTTAGTTTTGGTTATCCTGATCAGACGTATCTGAATCGGTAAATAGATTATTCGAAATGAAAATGAAGATTTTTTGTTTGTTTGTTTAGAGTTCAGCAAGAACTAGCAGCAAAAGGAATTTACTAATTCAATCTCTCACGCGTTCTTTACCGTCCTAATCGAAAAATCATTCTCATTTGCACGTTTATAATTATATAGTTTTTTACTTAATTTTTTTGAAATAGATATTAAAATTAAATTTACAGAATGTTTTCTGCAGATAAAATTGATGAGAACGGTTTATGGTTAGGTGATATCGCCTCATCAGAAAACCTATCAGCTCTCGGTGAACATCGAATATCTCACATACAAACAATTCTTGATTATCAACCGAAATGTCTCGATAGCAAACGAACCTATCTCTACATCTACGCCGATGATTTTCCATCGACGGATTTAATCACAAATGAATTCGATAAATCGTTCGAATTTATTAGTCAAGCAATTGATAAAGGTCAACAAGTTCTAATTCACTGTCATGCAGGTGTATCACGTTCGGCAACTATAGCAGCTATGTATCTTATGCGTAAATATTGCTTAACACGTCAACAAGCTATTGAAAGAATTATTGAGAAACGACGCTTTTGGATTGTGAAACCAAACGATGGTTTTTTGAAACAACTTGATTTATTTCATAAATTGAATTATAAAATCGATACGAATCATGATTTGTATAAAGATTTTCAACGGCAAAGATTCGAGACAAAAGTTGATTCAATCGAACAACCGACAATTTTATTATCGAATGATGAACAAAAACGAGATTATCAATGTCGAATTTGTCATGAGAAATTATTTACAAATAATGATATTCAACAACATGAAGATCAATCGAAACAAATCTGTACGAATCAAAGTCAAATCTTCACGTTTTATCTCGATTGGATCGATGATGTTTTTCAAAATTCAATTGGCAAAATTTCTTGTCCAAATTGTACAACTCATCTCGGTGAATATTCGATCGAAGGCACGAGATGTATTTGTCATCAATGGATAAAACCTGCATTTGTATTTCATTGTCAATTGATTGAATAAAAAATTCGAAGTCTATCGAGAGAGATCTGTACATGTCCACCTTGATTTCTCAATAATTGCACAACAATAACAAATAAAATTCTTTTCCTCTCATAAGATAAGATAATAAAAAAAAAGAAAGAAAAGAATGTTTCTTCTTTATTGATCGCATAAATCGTATTTGTTAATGTCTTAACGTTAACTTCATCTCTTTTTTTCGGGCAGATAATGTTAAACAATCTCTTTCGTTCGTTCTTTTCTTCTCCTTCTTCTTCTATTAACTGAACATTAAACGTGTGCCTACTAGGAAAAGATTCGTATTGAGCGAATGTTTGCATATATGTGAATATTTCACGGCCATCATCATTTCTCTTCATTCTATATTTGAATAACACGACAACGAGGAAATCAATCAGTTCATTTCATTTCATTTTTGTATATGTTTAATAAATGATCAAGACAAATTAAATGAATATGGATACTCGATCTCGTTTGTAAGACTTCAGTTTTTTTTTTGTACTTTTTCTTCTTTTTGTTTAAATCAATTATTCTTCACATAGAAGTGGACATTATACCGAAGGAACAGGAGATTATACACGAAATGGAGGACGATACGCATTAGCTACAGCTGTACTTGATAGTATCGTACTTGTTTTTGCGATTGTTATTGCATTTCTTCTTCGTGCATCGGATTTGTTTCCTGTTCGACAACAACGATTTCAATGTGATGATCCACGTTATTTTCAATCGTATGAAGATGCAAATACCGAAAGAAATTATATTATTCTTTCAAGTCTTACACTTTACCTCATTTGTTTACTTGTTCCATTTACAATTGTAAAAAAAAGAAGTCTTTCATAGAAAATATCTACGATCATTTCTTTTTGTTGAATAGATTTTAATTGTCGAATTGATCCGTTCGTTTATCAATTATAATTCCTATCGAGCTCGTTTTTCTATTCGTTTCAAAGAATGTTTAATTCGATCATTTGCTCGTATTTTTAAATATACATGTAACAATTAGAAATTCATCTATTTCAATCGTCTATCGTTTGTTTTCTTTCTCTCTTTAGCTGTATTTATTTTTGGTGCTTTAGCAACAACAGTAATTACAGATATTTTGAAAATTATGTCCGGTCGATTGAGACCCTATTTTTTAACATTATGCAATCCAGATCAAGCATCATGCAATGGAATGGGTAGGTTTGAAATTAATTTTCGCAAAAAATAAACGAAAGATTTCGTTTTTGTTAAGGTGTTACAGATGCAGAATTTGTTTGTCTTTCGAAAAATATGACTGGTTTATTAAGAGATGCTCGGTCAGTAAATCATTATTTGAATTTCATTTTCGAAAGTTTTTATTCATTTAGACTCTCTTTTCCATCGTTACATGCGTCATTATCAATGTATAGTGCAATGTTTCTTGCTGTACGTGTTTTTCTTTGCTTGAAACTCTTAATTCTTGTTTTATTAGGCTTATATTCACTATGGAATACGAATTGAACGTGTTCGAATCGTGAAACCATTTCTTGTTCTCTCGATAATTACATTATCAGTTGTTGCCGGCAGTGTTCGATTGGCTAGCAATAAAAATCATTGGGAAGACGTGGCTTTTGGTTTTGCCTTAGGCGCAATCATTGCTGCGTATCTAGTAAATTGAAAAAAAAACGAAATCCTATCTTGAAGAAGACAAACGAAATTTCTAGATGAAAAGTCTTCGTTCATCGAAAGTAATTGCACATGGACCGATGCCAAAAGGAGGAAACTACGATGATTATCAAAGTTATATTGAAGATCACGCACAATTCAATAAAGAAGTAAATCGATTATTTATTCGAATAAGAAAATTGAATTTGATTTGTGTTCAAAGATCGATCCAACTTATGCTCCTGGTATCGATGGTGTTTATCAAACAACAGCACACAGTTTCGGAAATCCTGAGCAATTTTCTCTCCAACCAAGCGCATCACAAGGTCATATTGCTGGTGGTTTTGCTCGACATCGATATGATTTAAAAACTCAACTACAACAACAACAACAAGCCGCAGCTGCTGCTGCAGCGGCTGCCTTCTCTGCTCAACAGAATCCAGCAGATAAATTAGATGCTGTCGTCGGCCGAGGAGAGGTTATTAATGGTGTCATTCAACCATTGGCAAATGCTTCATCGAGTAGTCAACGTGCGAGTACATCATTGAGTGCACTTAGATAAATCATTATTTTATTTGAACATCGTCGTTTGTTGCATTCAGGGAGCTTTGAAACGCATAGATTTTGTTTTGCTTTTATCATTTTATTTTCTGTTCTTTAATTAAATCAATAAAAAAAAACGTAAATATCTTCGAAATAAATTTCATTTCTTTGGAACAAGAATTGTCAATTGTTGAGACACTCGATTTCAAATCGGCACATGCATATGACCGAACTACGTATCGAAAAAGAACCAATCAGCGTATTCGGTTCGTTCGGTGTTTTATGATTACCCGGGCGTTTGGTATTTTATCATTACCTCATGCAAAAAGAAACGATTGTGTTGCTACTCGCGTATGTCGTAAATATGTTCGAAAAGATGTTTGTTTTTTTAACAGCATTGCCCATTTTTTAAAAAAACCTGCGTTATCTAATCGTAAGATAAGAAACATTTTAGTTTTTTTTTTTTGATTTTTTTATAATAACAATGTCTGAAATACCTCAACATCAATTAGGAAAAGATGGACCGTGTTTATCTGCTATTGGATTTGGAAGTATGGGATTGTCGGGTTTTTATGGAACGCCAGCTTCGGATGATGAAAGATTCAAAGTTCTCGATCGAGTCATTGAACTTGGATGTACTTTAATCGATACATCGGATGTATACGGAGATAACGAAGATTTAATTGGGAAATATTTCAAAAAATATCCCGACAAACGTCAAAAAGTGAATTCTATCTTAATTACACACAAAACTATTTCAATTTTTATAGGTTTTTTTGGCTACTAAATTTGGTAATATCTTTCTTCCTGATGGTACACGTCTTGTTCGTGGCGATGCTGAATACGTACGTGAATCGATTACAAAAAGTTTAAAACGTCTTGATCTCGATTATGTTGATCTCTACTACGTACATCGTATCGACAAAAATGTCCCCATCGAAGAAACAATGACCGTTCTAAAACAACTTGTCGATGAAGGTAAAATCAAGTACATCGGTTTATCCGAATGTTCAAGTGAAACACTTCGTCGTGCCTATGCCATTCATCCGGTAGCAGCTGTTCAAATCGAATATTCTCCGTTTAGTTTAGACATTGAACATGAAGACATTGGTCTTTTGAAAACATGTCGAGAACTTAACGTTTCGATTGTTTGTTATTCACCATTAGGTCGAGGTATACTTACCGGTCAACTCAAAAGTCCCGACGATCTTCAACCGAATGATCATCGTCGAAAACTACCTCGTTTTCAAAAGGAAAATTTCGATAAAAATCTTCATTTAGTTGAAACATTAAAATTAATTGCTCAACGAAAACAATGTACGCCCGGTCAGCTGACATTAGCGTGGATTCTTGCTCAAGGCGATGATTTTTTTGTCATACCTGGTACGACAAAAATTGCGAATTTAGAAGAAAATATCGCTGCAGCACAAGTTCATCTCACTGATGACGAACAAAAAGAAATTCGAAATGCTTGCGAAAGTGCTAATATCATTGGTGCACGTTATCCTCAAGCATCAGTCGATCTTCTATTTGGTAATTCTGCACCCAAGAAGAATTCTTGATTTTCTATAGAAATGAAATAAAATCGGAGAGGGGAAAAAGAAACAACACACACTTTGCACAGTAGGACACTGATATCGTCTGATTAGTGACTGACTAGAAGTGAATAATTCGAGCAAGGTGTTGTCATGCTGAGAAGGCAAGTCCTTTTAAGTGCCATTCAAGTTAATGACAATTTAAAATTACGACATTTCCGGCTGATCGTTAAAAATAACATGATTAAGAAACCAAAAAAAAATTCATTCAACGATTATTGATTTGTTCAACAAATAGAATAGATATGACATCAGAATAATCAAGCATTTAATCCTCTTATTTTCGTAAAACATTTCAATGAATGATGTTGGATATTTCACAAACAGAATGATATATTAACCATAAACATATGGATTAACTTCGTTAATTATTCATCTTCTCAAGCCTAACATCTGCCTTTTTTCTCTCGATCCATCAATTCATACATACGAACATTTTTCATTCCATTGTTTGCCAAGTGTGTTCAAAGGACGAACGTATAATATACAACCTACAAAGTTATCATCACACTCGACTGTCGATTTCCTGCATAAGTTATTGTAGACACACTTTTTATGTTTCATTGATTACCTTCCTCTCTTGATTTTTTTTATCGGTAACGCCTGCACTGTGTAAACGATCGAACCGGATCTTTCTAATTATCTTTCTCTCACCTGTTCGTGAGAAATACATTTTGAACAAGAAAACAAAAACGAAACGAAAATTCGATATTGTCTGGAGGACATATCCGCTTACCGAACAATCATTTGAAAGGATAAAACAATAGGAGCGGCATCGCTTTGCCTAAATAACAAATCTGTTATTCTATTCTGTTCCGAGAGAACACAAAAAGTGGCAAAACAAATAGTTATCTTTGCTTGACTGCATCTGCTGATGATGATCATCATCATCGAAAGGATATCACAAGAAG
>Ga0209922_103314_pt1 | contig 12932 bp, 11 predicted proteins | sample ThiBiot_500_biof_FD_183946 | JGI IMG/M metagenome (GOLD analysis project Ga0209922, IMG submission 183946) | Wastewater bioreactor microbial communities from Cape Town, South Africa - Thiocy_expt_500_biof (SPAdes) | ecosystem: Engineered > Bioreactor > Thiocyanate-remediating > Anaerobic-Aerobic ...
AATTTGTATTTACACAATACCTTATGCATTCAATACGTATAAACTAAAATCAAATTACCAAAGACATCACAATAATTTAACAAATAATAGCAGTATATTCGATAATGTTACAAATTTAAGGTTAAATTATGGTATATTGAAGAAAAAATGTGAACATTATTTTTCAAATGTTACATCTTTAAAATTAGATGGACGATGTAAGTCTTTAGTAATAGAAGAGATTGAATGTTTAAGAAAGATCGTTAATCCATTTCACTTGCAACAGTTATATCTATCTCAGGTAGACTGTATAAATAGTTCATTATTATCACATCTACTTGAGCTAATGCCACAATTATCTGTTTTATCTATTTGGCAAGATGATTTAATTAAATATTTTAATGATAGTAAATTATGCAAATGTTTAAACAAAATGGTTAAACGATTATATGTGGAGGGGAATGGAGACGATGACTTGTTTAGAATGGATCTGTTTTATGAGGTATTTCGTAATATAGAGCATTTACAATTTGAAGCTAGTAGCAGTGAAGGATTGTTATTTTCATTAACTCGTTTACCAAAATTATCTACTTTAAAAGTGAAATGGAAAGAGATGAATGATCCTGGACGTCCTATCTCTCAAATTGAAAATGAACTTATAAAACAGAATGTAATTTATGATATTAAGACCGATGAACATTACACAAGAGACGGTGATAGTGATACTGATTTCCGTTATGATACTTTTGGTGAGATGTATTATCGTGAAAGATTCCGTGTTGTATATTATAATATAACAGTTTGTATGTGGCGAGACAATCATATTACTTGTAGTAATCGTTTTCAATTCTCGTAAATATTATCGAATCAACTCGAATCGACTGTACGAATGATTTATGATATTTATTTTGTTTTGTTTTCTTTACTTATATACAAAAATAAAATTCCTTCTTTTCATTATATCCGATGTAGACCTGTAGTACTATCGCTGATATCGATAGCATTATATGTTGATTTCTGTTGTTCAATATATGATTTAATACATGCACTATGAAACATCCATATCGCCACTGTTTTTGATTGTTATACGTAACTGTTTATTGTCGATCCCATGTAAAAATTTTTGAAGATTTAACGATTTCACGAAAAAAATGTTACCTTTTTTATATTAAAAACTTAAATTACTTTTAACAAGTTTGATCTTCTTTAACATCATATATGACTTAATAGATGCTTTTTAACTCCATTTTTAACTAGTGTATCAATGCCTAAAATTCTCCAGTACTTAACGAGCTTCAGTACAAGAATTTCGACGGAGTACACCATATCTGAGAACACTTGGAAGAGTAACATCTCTGAAATTCCAATGTTTTACAAATCGAAACATTTAAATCTTTACTTTATATTGTGAATCTAATGGAATTACGTTTCCATTGGTTACATATATTCACAAAATTTGCAAAAAATAATTCGAAAAATGTGCATCTATTTCGAAAGTCGATGTAAAGAAAAACGGTTTTTAAGAAGCCAAACAGACGACCACAAATGAGCTCTATAAATTTTCTTATGATACGCTAGTCTAGTGTCTAATTTATAAATAAACGTCTTCTATTTAGCAATGAGAAGGAAAAAAAAAGACGAAACGAACTCTAATTCGGTCCAGTCAAACTCAATGATACACAAAAATACATCTTAATCGTGAAAGATATTCCTATGCTGGAAAACTAGTTAAACTTTTTTTTTATTTTTAAGAAATTCGGAGAATTAACGAAAATTCTTGAAGATTTTTGTGTGTAAAATCGTGTGATTGTTTTATTGGTCAAATATCTAAACTGTAATTGCGCAATCTCAAAGTGAGGGTGCAGGCGCATATGTGTACACGGTCGCAAATTTCAAAACTGCTAATTAAAAAGTAACTGCTCAAGGCTTTTCTTCTTAAACTCGAATTTGAATTTAAATTTGAATTCAAGTTTCAAGTTCTATGCTATCGTACTTTATTTCTATACGCTGACACATAATTATACTTCGAATATCTCAAATCTAATCTTTTTTCGTTTTTTGGGTTTTTTCCGTTATATCACTATATAAAAGCGAAGTCGAGTTTGAATAAGCTAAATCATAATAAGTAAACAATCTGACTAAAATGGTAACGAAATTTGAAGTATTACCAAATGAAATATTAACCCAATGCTTTGAATATCTCAATGCACCTTATTTATTTCATTCGTTTAATCAATTAAATCATCGTTTTAATGATCTTATTCGACGCATTCCATTGTGTATTAATTTGAAAGAAGATCTGGCTAAATCAACATTTGAAAACTTCTGTGCCAAAATGTCATCAAATCCAGGAATAAAAGATCAAGTTTATTCATTAAATCTACCTTCAATGGAAGACAATGATCATGCAGGCCTTCGAACTAACAGATTTCTGTCTTTTTTTCCACTCGAAGATTTCGTAAATCTTCGAAAATTTAAAGCAAATGTATACGTGAACTTTTTACCAACCGGTACCATATCATGGGAGTTTAATCGGGTAGCCTTGCTGGACTTCTCTATGGTATCATTTCCTGAACTACGAACAATATCTCTATCGAGATTACATGGACGTTCAAAGAACCTCGAAAGCTTTCGTTTATCAATTACCAGTTTAACACTCGAGATCTCTGCCTTTCGTGATTTTTATTGGCTGTCACAGCATACACCTATGTTACAACATTTACATCTTTGTCGACTGTATGGTTCCGATTGTTTCGTCAATAAGCCGATGAAGGAATCGTTTTCTTACTTAAAAAAATTGATTATCGATGATTATATATATGCTTCATTAGATGAGTTTGAGCTATTTGTGAAATTCACACCAAATCTAGAAAATTTAACAATATCTGCGAATCAAAAAGAGTTAATCAATGCTGCTAGATGGAAACAATTGATTACAAGATCATTACTATCTCTGAATACTTTCCAGTTTAAGTTTAGTTGTTCGCGTTATAAACTTGAACTCAATACCATGATTCCTAAATTAGAAGAATTTCAAAGTGACTTTTGGCGAAAAGAACATCATTGGTTTACTGAATATGCGATAGCGAATGATTCAATTTGCGTTTACACAATACCTTATGTATCCAATAAGTATGAATTAAAATCAAATTACGAAAGACACCGTAATTATTTAACAAACAATAGCGATACATTTATTAATGTTACAAATTTAAAGTTAAGTTGTAAAATACTGAAGAAAAAATGTGAAGATTATTTTTCGAATGTAACATCTTTAGAATTAGAGGGGGATTCTAACTCTCTCACAATAGAAGAGATTGAATGTTTGAAAAAGATCGTTAATCCATTTCATTTGAAACAGTTAGATCTTTCCCGATTACCCGGTATAAATAGTTCATTACTATTAAAACTACTCGATCAAATACCACAATTATCTGTTTTATCTGTTTGGCGAGATGATTTAATCAATTATTTTAATAATAGTGAATTATGCAAATGTTTAAACAACATGATTAAAAAATTATATGTGGAGGGACGTGGAGATGACTTGTTTAAAATGGATGACTTTTATAAAGTATTTCGTAATATTGAACATTTACAATTGGAAGATAGTATCAGTGAAGAATTGTTCCTGTCGCTAAGTCGTTTACCAAAATTATCCACTTTACAAGCGAAATATAGAGGTATGAACGATCCTGGACGCTCTATCTCTGTAATTGAAAATGAACTCATAAAACTGAATCTAATTTATGATATTAACAACTTTAAACATCACAGAAAAGACGATTATGCTGCTTTCGGTGATAGGTATGGTAATAGAAGAGAGCATGTTGAACATTATGATGTAAAAATTTGTGTGTGGCGAGACAATGCTATTACTCGTATCAATCACTTTCAATCTTCGTAAATATCATTGAGTCAACTCGAATTGATTATACGATGATTTAATATATTTATTTCGTTTTGGTTTTTTTGCTTATATACAAAAATAAAACTCCTTCTTCTTTCATTACATCCAATCTGGACTTACAGCACTATATTACTGATATCGATAGCATTAGATGTTGATCCTATGTAATAAATTATCTGAGAGAAGAATACATCGATGTTGACTAGTAAGTTCACGTTCAAGTAATTAAACTTGTGCTCCTATTTGTTAAAATACAGAAATAAATACTTTCATACGGGCACAACGTTTCTACACGTTCCGCTTGAATATTTTGTTATTTATCTACGCTGACACATAATTATACTTCGAATATCTCAACTGTAACCTTCTTTCGTTCTTTGGTTGTTTTCCCTTGCCTCATTATATAAAAGCGAAGTCAAGTTTGAATAAGCAATATCATACCAAGCAAATAGTCACAGTAAAATGGTTACGAAATTTGAAGTATTACCAAATGAAATATTAATCCAATGCTTTGAATATCTCAATGCACCTTATTTATTTTATTCGTTTGATCGATTAAATTATCGGTTTAATGATCTTATTCGACGCATTCCATTGTGTATTAATTTGAGAGAAAATCTGGCTAAATCAATATTTGATAAATTTTGTATTAAAATGTTACTAAACCCAAAAATAAAAGATCAAGTTTATTCATTAAATCTACCGTTATCGGAAGACAATGATCCTGCGGGTCGTCTTCGAACCAAACAATTTTTGTCGTTTTTCTCACTCGATGATTTCTCAAATCTTCAAAATTTTCAAACCGATGGAGATGTGAACTTTAGCTCAGTGAATACGGTATCATTCGATTTTGACGATAAGCACAGGCGGAAATTTTCTATGGTATCGTTTTCGAAACTGCGAGCATTATCTATATCAGTATTGAATCGGGATTCAACGTACAGCGAAAACATTAGTTTATCAATTACCAATTTAACACTTAGGAAGTATGAGTTTGATGACTTTTATTGGCTGTCAAAGCATGCACCTATGTTAGAATATTTACATCTTTGTCGAGTGCGTAGTTTCGGCCGTTTGATGACTAAGCAGACGAACGAATCATTTCCTTTCTTAAAAAAATTGATTATCGATGATTTTACATATGGTTCATTCAATGATTTTGAGACACTTGTGAAGCTCACACCTTATCTCAAAAATTTAACAATATCTGGTGGTAACAATGATTTAATCGATGCTCCTAGATGGGAACAATTGATTACAAGATCATTACCATCTCTGAATACTTTCCAATTTATGTTTAGCTGTGGGTGCAATGAAACTACACGAGATATCATGATTTATAAATTAGAAGAATTTCAAAGTGACTTTTGGCGAAAAGAACATCATTGGTTTACTGAATATGCAATAGCGGATGATTCAATTTGCGTTTACACAATACCTTATGTATCCAATAAGTATGAATTAAAATCAAATTACGAAAGACACCCTCAAGATTTAAAAAACAAAAGCGATACATTTATTAATGTTACAAATTTAAGGTTAAGTTGTGAAATACTGAAGAAAAAATGTGAAGATTATTTTTCAAACGTTAAATATTTACAGTTAGACGGGGATTCGAAGTCTTTACCAATGAAAGAGATTGAATGTTTAAGAAAGATCATTAACCCATTTCATTTGAAGCATTTAGATCTTCCCTGGATACGCCATATAAATAGTTCATTAGTATTAAAACTACTCGAACAAATGCCGCAATTATCTGTTTTATCTATTTGGCGAGATGATTTAATCAATTATTTGTATAATAATAGTGAATTATGCAAATGTTTAAACAAAATGGTTAAAAGATTATATGTGAAGGGGTATGGAGTCGATGATTTGTTTAGAATGGATCAATTTTATGAAATATTTTGTAATATTGAACATTTACGATTTGAAAATATTCGTGGTGAAGAATTATTATTTTCATTAAACCGTTTACCAAAATTATCTACTTTACAAGCGAAATGGGTAATTGAGGGTTATCCGGACCGCTTTATTACTCGAATTAAAAAGAAATTCAAAAGACAAAATGTAATTTATGAGATTAACGCTGAGGAAAGTTATATCGACGAAGGTTATGGTTGCCATGAATGTCGTGGTTCTTATCGGGATAGTGATTTTTCTTGTTCGAATGTTGAGTGTGTTTATTCGCATTATTCAAAACCACGTATGAAGAAATATGACTTCAAAATAAGTATGTGGCGCGATAAGTGCATGAATTAGTTACGCATTATAAATTCTTCGGTACTATTCTCTGAGATCAATCATCTGGGAATGTCACAGTTTTTTGTGCGAAACATTTCTTTATTTATTCATTCATTAAAGTTATGTGAAAAGAATAAAAGAATGGCAGTTATCTGATCAAACACTAGAAAAAAAAAGTTTGATGAATTTGTAATGTTCAATAAATCTTTTTTTTTCGTTCTTCAAATGCACCAATTACGCGTTTATCAGAGCATTAAAAATCGTTCTATCATTGATTATTCTCCAGATTTTCTTAGTGTGTAGTTATTAGTGAACGTGAGCTAGATAAATCTAGTGACTATTTAAGGTTAATTTCAGTATTTATTTTGATTTAATGATGAGAGTGAGAGATAAACCTATAATTTACTAATAATGACTCAATAAGTTGAAAAATAAGGTTTAATTAGATACGAACACTATAGGGATAATGAGCTCTTGATTTCTTGTTCTTCATGCCAGTTGAACTTAACAATAAATAAACCTCTATTGGATTCTAATAATCGTACATGTTTTCTTTTATTTCGGTTTCTAAAATGGAATGTCATATTCTTAAAATTTACAAATCGTTAACAAAATCAAACAATATGAATCTCATAGATGTTTTTAAGTCGAATAATACCACTTATAATCTACCGAATACACTTATCGAAAGGTCTGCATCATCATTCAATGCTTCAGCAAATACAAATCTTCAACTTCTTCTCGTGAGAAAATTAGCCATCAATCTCGTGGCTCTAGAAATTTTTCTTGATGGACCAGTATCTGATGATATGAAACGAATTACTCAACTACATCAAGCAAATTTACAATGGACGTAATCGTGGTCCTTCTGATAGAAATGCTGATGTTGTCAATTGGGCAATACAAACGAGAGCTAAATCTTATCTTCAAAATTCGACTACTATTCTTCTACTCGACGGTGATGTATTTCCATTAAGTGTCTTTGATTCCAACACTCTTCTCAATTCTCATGATCTCATTTGTCGAAAACATCCAGCTTTAGCTAGTCAATATTGTTGGATAGAATTTATTTGTTTATCTCCGAATCTGCACAGTACAATTGGTAACTTCAGTGTTTCAACAATGAATCTCAATGGACAAGCATTTGATGCTGGTGGTGAAACATACGAATATCTCAAGAATAATCCAAATATTAAATTTTCATGGATGAAAGAAACAGTTCTATTAAATAAAGATCTTGATCTATTTTGGGGTACAATGGATGTTGATATAGAATGGATTCAAAAACATTTCAGTCGTTGTGATAAATGTGGACTAGAAATATTCGTTTCACCATTTAATACAAGTGATGCTGTATTTTATCATATGATAAGTGCAAGTTCTGAATTGCGATTCAGCAGTTTGATCACCACATGGACTCGATAAAATAAGCAAGAACAAGTTTTCAGAAGAAGAACTAATGAAATCAGTTCGAAAAGTACAACAAATGAGAATAATACCGTTTCATGGTATACATCTAACACAACGTTTCTACATGTTATGCTATATTCCTATTGACTATTTACTATTCGTTCTTTTTTCTCCAATACTTTATCTTTCAAAATTAACACGACTGAAACATACAAATAGCCTATTGCATCATATTGTATATGATCGGACTCGATTTCCAATAAGCCATATCATAGTAAGTAAACAAACAATTTGACTAAAATGGTAATGAAATTTGAAGTACTACCAAATGAAATATTAATCCAATGCTTCGAATATGAACCCTACCTATTGAATACGTCAGGTTTTCCATTAGTTCAATTACTAATTTATGTCTTCTATTTCGTTCCATATTATTGTGCTGGTATAATTGCATTATTTTTCTATCATCAACAACTATCACAATTTTCTTATCTCTGTTCGTCATTACACAATCCACCGTTATTTCCTGATGCATCATGGTCGCCCATATCCAATGATTATTGGTCGATAACTGTTACTAAATTGAAAATAGACGCTGTGAAAAAACTTAGAATTCACTAGTGGAATGAATGAATATTCGTCGCACTTCGAAATTTCAATGTGTATTTTCATCTAAATCGACACAGAGAAATGTAATCTCGATAATCGGTGGCCTTCGACATGCCCGATCAACCCTCAACCAATGTACTGTCTCAGTAGAATTTAGTGACAAAAAATACTTTCGTTTGAATGTTGTTACTAAACGAATCAATGTTCTCTACGAACAGGATCGACTGATTACTATATCGAGCATTGACAATCATTTCAATATAAAATCAAAACTAATCGACGAGATCCGGTATCAAAAATGTCAAATGTCCATAATCATTTGATTTAATCAGTGATGTTCCATGTTGATTGAAAAGAAGTTCTGTGATTGCTGTATTATGTTGTCCAATAAGCCAAGTAATTGATGCATTACTTTCTAAATAAAATTGCAAAATACTTCGTATTGTGCCTGCATGAGTAAAAATTCCAATTGAAATCTCTCGATTTTCATCGATACTTCGTTGTTTCGCTTGTTTTATGATCGGTTCTAAATAGGTAATAGCTCGTTTTTGAACCATACGTATTGATTCACCGTTGGGTGCACTAAATTCAATATGTAAGTTTTTAACATGTTGAAGGACTTCATTTGTATAACATTCGTCTCGATTTAAACCTTCCCAACTACCTTGTGATTGTTCTAAAAGTGCTTCAGTTATCATTAATTGATTAGGATCGACATTGATCAATTGTAAAGCTATTTCAGCTGTTTGTTTTGCACGAATTGCTGATGAACAAATCAAATAATCAAAACGAAGATTTTGATATTTCAATCGTTTGCCTAAGAGAGTTGCTTGTTGAATACCCAGTGGAGTTAACACACATGGAATATTTTGTCCACAAATGACTGCTTTCGAAAGATTTGCTTCGGATTGGGCATGCCGAATCAGATAGAGACGAACACGAGAGTTACTTTCACTCGTCATTTAAAGAATAATAAAAAGAAAAAGAATTTAATATATATATATATATATGACGTGGCAGTATACGAGTGGTAGATGATAGAATGAATGAAATCGTCATTTGATATTTAGTAATAGGTGGCAGAGGGGATATGTCATATATTTATATGAATGAAGATGAAATAGACTCTGAACTTTTCTGTCTAATATGTAATGAGCCATTTCAAGAGCCTGTTAATTGTATTCAATGTGGTCAAACATATTGTCAAAATTGTATTCGAAAATGGTATGAACAACAAAGATCGTGTCCATCATGTCGACACTATGGTGATTTATTTTCACCTGTTTTAACTCGAATTGTTCACAATCAATTAAACCGTTTATTAGTTCAATGTTCATTATGTTTACAAACGAATATCAAACGTTTAGAATATCTCGATCATTTATTAACTCTATGTCCGAAATCTATGATCAATTGTCCCGATAAATGTGGTTGGCGAGGGCAAAAAGAAAATCTCGAAAAGCATTTATATCGTTGTCGAAATCGAGCATGTTGTTGTTCTTAATAAGAAAAAAAAAGAATCTATGCTGATAAGAACAATAAAACGTTTCATCATATCACATATGTAAATAAATTATTTTTTCTCTCTTGGATTCACTTGTGCAGCATTTAATTTCGATAATTGTTGTTGATAACTGTTGAAATTGCTAGGATTTAACCAACGTTGATATTCTTTTTTTACTTCGATCCATTCGTCATCGATGATACTATACCAAGCATCATCACGTGATCGACCTTTGATCACACATGTTTTCAGCCATGTACCGTCATATTGAAAACCAAAACGAATAGCTGCTCGACGTGATTTCTCATTGAAAGTATTACATCTCCATTCGACTCGTCGATAACCAAGTGTATCGAAAGCGAATTGTAATAATAAGAAAATTGTTTCTGTTGCTTCACGAGTTTGAGTTAATTTTTCACTGAAATTAATATTACCAATTTCAATTGTACCTTCATTAGGACTAATTCGAATAAAACCAAGAAAACCAACGGGTTTGTCATTGACAAAGATTGTATATAGAACTGTATTATTTTCGGGTTTTTCTTTTTCGTAGATGACTGCTTTGAATTCATCAACTGTTTGAAATGGACCATATTTTAAATATTTAAAATGAAGATCTTCATTTGGTTTAAATACTTGAAATAATCCTTCGAAAACAAACTCGTCTGTTTTCGAATTCAATAATTCTAATCGACAATATTGACCTTGAATTATATGATTAAAATCGAGTGGATATGGACGACGTGTCCAATTTGGAACGAGTTCTCCAATCTCATTCATTTTTTTTCGTTCTACAATGTAATGTATATCAGCCTAGTCTAGTATTGAAGGTGAATAGTTTTAACCAATCATATCCCTTGTCGCATCATAACTATCACACGAAAACGATAATTCTTTCTCATTTTCATTCAATTGAAACTTAATTAATCATTTTTATTGAATAAAATAAAAGCACAGCTCATTATCGCATAAATGAAGACAAAAAAAAAGATATAAGCAACTTCTATTTCTGGTTTGAAAGCAAATTGAAATGTTTGTTACTCAAACATAATTCATGTAGTTGTACTGGAATTACAGATGTTATTGCAAATTGGAGGAACAATGCATCGTTCAAAAATATATCCTTTCCAACTAATTGAATTAGCAACTAACACACCATTTATATTGACATTATTGCTACTCGATCCTGTCGCAGTTGCATATGGAGCCAATATACTTCCACAAATTTCACCTTTCAATTGTATACTAGTAGCTTTAGGCATATTCCAAATAATACTTGCACATCCATTAGGCAGTATTGCGTCCCATGAACTTTCATCCCATTGAGCACCTTCTGTTTGAATTATTTTATTATTATTTATATTTATCACGATAAATTTGACAGCAATACTGTTTTTGACAAGATAGAATATCGTATTCTTCTTACAACGATCAAATGGTGAATCAATATTGAACACGGCTACACCATTACAATCAACTTCACCAACATTAAATGTTATCTTATTGGTTTCTTCAATCATTTTGTTGTTGTTCATTGATAAATCCGATAATTTCTTGCATAAATCAATAACAGCACCTGATATATTATCACATTTTGCATCTAACGATGAGTCTATAGTAAGAGGATCATCGTTAGATGTATCAACTAAATCAATTGTGGTATCATCAACACACCAATTGTTATTTTTTTTCGATACTGTACGACCAGATCGTTTACCGAAACAAGCACGACCACGTGCGACTTTAATCGAACCGCCAGATCCAACTGCACAATTTTTATTAACTTCTAATGTATACGCTTTGGAATTGGTTCCCACACCATTATTACCACAACCAAATTTAACATTCGTATTCGAATTTAATGAACCACAAATAATTGTACCACCTTCAACATCACAACTAGCTGAGTAATCTTCTAATACGATCAAATTATATTCCGACATAAACTGAAGACCACTGGAATGAATACATTCACATTTCTGATCGCCTAAAAATGAAGAAATAAAAAAGCATACTTTGTATGAAAGCCAACGAATACTTATAAGTAAATCTTACAAATATCGGCGACCTTCACTATTGGTGCGGCGGTGGTGGTGGTACTTGTTCTGTTAGAAGCACAAATCTCGGCACAAGGCGAAGGCAATACACATTGATCATCTACTGTTCCCTTCCAACTCAACTCATTGACTACTAAGCCACCAATAACGTTGACGCCATCGGTACCAGTGGCTTTAGCCTGAGGTGCTAATACTGTTCCACAAATTGTGCCACGAAGTTGAACTGTATTTGCATTGTACATATTCCATATAATACCTCGACACTTATTCGGCACTTTGTTTCCCCAGACAGCAGCATCATATGAACAACTTTTTGTTTGATTCACCGATGTGCCATTGATATTAATAATAACAAGTGTAACATTAAACTTGTTCGTATTAAGATAAAACTTCTTTGTACCGTCACACGAGCCAAATGGAGAGTTAATATGAAACACGGCGACACCATTACAATCAGTAGCGTTTACATTGAAATTAATTTTATCGCCGGCTGTAGTCACTCTATTAGCAGACATTGATAATTGTACTAATTCTTTCGAAACATCGGATACCATATTGTTCAAATTAGTGCAACGTCCATCTAAAGAAGCATCGGCACTGGCAGTTGCATTCTGACTGGTCTGCTTCAAAATGATTTTCTTTGAGTTGATCCACCAGGAAGTGCCCGTTGATGTAATGGTGCGATTCGGTGGAACACCAAAACGAACACTACCAATCTTCACCTCAACATCGCCGTTACTTCCAATAGAATAGTCTTTGTTAATTTCCAACATTACGTCTTTTCCAGTTACGCCACTTCGCCCGCTATTAATACCAAATACGACACCCGAGTTCGATGTATAAGCTCCACAGATAATACTCGGACCTTGAACATCACAATTACCAGAATACTTCCCTAACACGATCAGATTATAGTGGGACATTGATTGTAGATTACTACTGGGAATACATGGACACATTTTGTCACCTAAAGCGGAACGCAAAAACAATTATCATCTACTAAATAGACCAGTAAGCTTTCGACTTACAAACAGTAGTTGTGGTTGTTGTTGTTGTAGTGCTCGTAGTTGTCGTGGTGGTTGTTGTAGTAGTAGTTGTTGTAGTAGTGGTTGTTGTAGTTGTAGTTGTCGTGGTGGTTGTTGTAGTAGTAGTTGTTGTGGTGGTGGTGGTTGTTGTTGTTGTTGTTGTTGTAGTAGTTGTAGTGGTAGTTGTGGTTGTT
>Ga0209922_103319_pt1 | contig 12917 bp, 11 predicted proteins | sample ThiBiot_500_biof_FD_183946 | JGI IMG/M metagenome (GOLD analysis project Ga0209922, IMG submission 183946) | Wastewater bioreactor microbial communities from Cape Town, South Africa - Thiocy_expt_500_biof (SPAdes) | ecosystem: Engineered > Bioreactor > Thiocyanate-remediating > Anaerobic-Aerobic ...
GACATTAAGACCTATTGATATTAATGAATAAACGATTTATTATATCACTCTGTTATATATACACGCACACGCATACACATACGTAAACATAGATAGATTTTGAGATACATGTCGAATGAAGAAGAAAAAGAAAAGACTGAATCGAAAATCGAAGAGACAAAAGATCAGTCTAGACTGGAGAAAGTATCATCGGCCATTTGTTGTTGTTGTTGAGAAGAATTCATCATTGAATTATTCTCGTGCATCGGATCATAATTGTCTATGCCGGCTGAATTATTTGAGCCAGATACCATTGAATATGGTAGAAGAACATTATTTGTTGGATTGCTACTTGTATCAATCACTAGTTGAGCCTGGAAAAATGAATATAAAACAAAAAGAATTGTTTTTCAATGGAATTCGAAAATAAATACTTGTGGTGATGTATCATCATCGTTGTCATCGTACATTTCTGTTGGTGTTACTGTACGATTTTGTGGTACAGCTGAAAAATTCGTATACATTCGTGAATCATTGAATGCCGACATATCCGAAGGCATGTAGAGCACATCCGAGCCTGATCCATCGTTTGATGATGGTTTTTTCAAGATTGATCGTGGTGGTTGAGAGAAATTATTCATTGATGAATGACCAGCATTAAGATTTGGTACATTTGGTGGTGTAACTGGCGATCGGCCACGCTGTAATTGTTGTTGAGGCCATGATGGACGTGGTCGATTTTGATTGAAACGTGATGGTTGTTGAGTTGGTGGCGATTGCCAACTGCCGACTTGAGCAGGTGGTAATGATGGTCGGACACCTTAATCGAAGGAAATCTTATCCATAAGAACGATAATCAAACATTTTTCTATGCATACCTGGCCCGGGTATTAATGGTGTTTTCGACATACTTGGACTCGTATCTAGAAATAAACAATTAGATAAAAAATATTGAGCTTCTAATTTGTTAATAACATACTATTATTATTATTTAAAGGAACAGTACCAGGTTCAGTTTTTGGTTTTGTTGTAACGTCTTGTGATGATGTTTTTTTCGGTATACGAAATAATCCACTAACAGCGCTTGTTGGTGCTCCAGCTGATGGACTGGTTAGTTTAGCAGCTAGGATTGGTGGTGATGTTACTTGTGATTTAGGTGTATTTGCACCGGTTGGCATCGGACGTACACGTTGTTTAATTGCTTCTTTTATAGCTGATGGAATATTATTCGATGTTTGTGATGCATTTTGAGTAGCTGTCGTCGTTGAATTTGATGATGATGATGTTTGATCTTGTCCTGAATAGACTTTACTTCGTTGAATTTTCAAAACAATTGGTGGTTGAGGTGGAGCAGATCGTGGTTGAGATGCGTTTGATGCTGACAGTGATGACGATGGATTCGATAATGATGATGAAGGACGAGGTCGTTCACTAAAATCATAAACATTCGTTTCTCCTGCAATAAAAATTCATCATACCGTGGTTGTTGTGTCCCGTCGTTACTTGACATCATATTATTCGAATCGGTATTGAATTGTGACATGTCCATACTTTCTGTTTTAATAACAACAGATGGTGATGAACTACCCGATGAGTTATTCGACGGTAATTTTCTCATTTGTCCTTGCATTGTGCTCCCACCATTGTTGTTCATTTGTTGTTGTGTTTGTTGTTGCTGTTTTTTTCGTTGTTTAATTGCTTGCTGTTGAGATTCATCATTCGGTGAATTACCACTTCCTTCGACTCGTTTAATGACAACTTTTAATGGTTTTAATTCATTCGATGAATCGTCGGGTGATGTCACGGATTGTTGAGAAAGTAAAGTAGCCGTTGGAGAGTCCGTTACTTTAAAAGCTGATTTCTGTCGAACGAGCTGTTGCTGTTGTTGTGCATTTTTATCCGTCGGCTTTTTTCCTCGTTTAATATTCGATGGATCATTTCCTCCATTATTTCCCGATGTATTTAATTTCGTTGTTTGCATCGACGAACGATTATCTAATGAAATAGGATTTTCAATAAGCAAAATAAAACAAAATATGAAGTGTATTTTCTTTTTTTTTTTACCGGAATTCAATGTTTGTATGAAATCATCAGCTGAATGTTCAGATCGTCTTCGTTTCTTTTTCTGTTGAGCATTTTTATTATTTGGATCATTATTTGAGGATGGCTGTGGTAATGAACTAGCTGGCAAAAATGCTAGTGGATCTAATGTTCCTAATGTCATCGGCGAACTAACTGGACTATATTCAGGTACGGATACTTGTCGACCTAATGGGAAAAAGATATTTCCATTGGGATTATTCGAACCACCGGGATAGGGTGTGGAAGGTGATAAACCGAATATAGGCGGCGTCGATACCGATTGTGTTGATGAAACAGATGTACAACGACTTAATGTCGATGGACGAAAGCTTAACAATGGCTTGGATGGAAATTGTGGCGGATAGGATTGTTGATTTTGTAATTGTTGTTCAGCGAATTGCAAAAATGGATCATCATCATCATCATCATCATCATTATTATTATTATCAACAATATCTTGGCTCTTTTCATCAGTAGTATCTCGAAACTCATCGGTTGAAATATTTTGATTCATTTCATCGTCGACAATCGATTCATTGGCAGGTTTTTCTTGAGATATCGAAGACGTCAATGTTAAAGTTAAACATGCAGGTTGATTTCGACGAAGTGTCGTTGCTCGTCTCCATGTTGGCTTCGCCGGTGGAACGCATGATAAACGACGATTTAATTTCGGTGGTACGGCTGCAACTGTTTCTGTTTGAATTGGTGGTGGTGACGTATGAATTCGCTGTTCGATTTTTTGAGATGATGATAATGTTGTTGCATTTGACGTTTGTTGAAGAAGTTTTTCGATTAATTTAAACAACGAATTCGTTTCCTCGGTGAGTTCATATTCTTTTTGTTCTGCACGATGAATTAATACGGGTAGATTATCAATGTCAGACATTTTCAAAACAAATGTCGATAAATATTGTGCTTGTGCACATGTTATCGAAAGCATAGTCGATGATAATAATGATAATTCAAGGAGAATTTCTTCATTATGTTCATCGTCCATTTGTTCTCGATCATCGAATATTGGATTGAAATAATAATTGAAATATTTTGTTAAATACATTTGTTGACGAATGAGATTGAGAATTTGTATTAGTTGTTTGACATTTGTAAATGGTATCTGTCGAATTGACATTGCCGGTTGATCATGTGATATATACCAATGATATTGATGAAATGTTTTCGTTTTTGGAAGAATTGTTGAGAGATAATTGAATGTTTTCGTGTCCGATGATGAAAGAATGGATGGAATATTTGTTAGTCGACTTATTTCTTGTGCAAATGTTTGTAAACAAATAAATGCCGGTTGATTTTCATCGAATTCCAATGCAAAAAAACCTGTTGCAAGCGTTGACGATTTAGTTGATGAATCGATTTGAATTGCATTCGTTTTTTCGTCCATCAATAGACTCGATTTAATTGGTAGATAGTACTGATTATTACTTGGAACGATTAAAATTCGCAGAGATACAGAATCCTCATGTCCAAGTTTGATATTCATTGGTAAACCTTCGAACATCGGTTGAAAACCTTCGAATAATTTCTTATAAAGATCGATTTTAGCAAGACGTTCGACATCTTGTTGAAGAATTTTATATGCCATATGACCAATACGTTTGTCGTTGTTCAAATTCGGTGCAACAAGTGTTAGTAAATGTACATAACCGTTTAAATGTTCTCGAAAGAGTTTGTATTGTTTTTCATTTAAAGCTTTTAACATATTTGTACAAATGAATGGTTCTTCATTGAGAAAACAACTTGCGATACTAATCGGTAAATGTGTTTGAGAATCAAAACGAACTTCTAAATGAAACAGCTCCGAGTGAAGATAGATCTTATTTTCATCACGAAAGGTTTTCAATTGACAATATTCAGCAGCCAATTCTAATTGTTCATTGATTTGATTGATTGTTGTTGCTGTTGTCAATGATGTCGACGAGTTTATATCGTACATATGATGAAGAAGTTTATCGTAACATGTGCGAAATAATTGTTGTTGATTTGAACGTGTATCTTGTTGAGATTGAGGTAACGAATAAGATAAACGTTGTAAATCATTCCAAGCTGGTGGTTGAGAGAGATAAAGACGTTCCATTGAGGCATTACTCAACATAATCATTGATGACGAGGCCATTGGATTGTGTTCGGTTTTTTCTGCTGTTGTCTATGTATCTTAAACAAAAATCGAAATCAATATAAACAAAAATAGAATATTTTACATCTTAATTTTTTTTTGTGTTTATTTTTCAAATCAATATTTGATATTATTCAAAAAGAAAAAAGAAAACATGTCTATCTGTACATATCAATCACTGACTAAGACAGAACAAAAAGTACCAATAATAAATAAAATAATATCGTGCTCTATGCTTATACGATGTATTTTCTTTATTTCTTAAGCGAGAAATAAATAACAACAGTTATGATCACTGCTACAATTAGAAGAATTATTATAAGCCAACAAAGTTTTTTTCGATATTTTTTCTAAAATTCAATGAATGAATAAATTCAATTTCGATTATTGGAAAAATCTTATACTTGGCTTCTTGCTGCGCCCTGTAATTCACGATTACCAGAGACGATGTTATCATTTGCTGCTGATACTCGTTCTTCAACACCTGCAATTATAGGTGATTGTTCCGATACGATAGCACCAATGTCACGCATGATTTGATTGATTTCGACGACATCTCTCTTGAAAATCAAAGAGATCAAATTTGAAACATTCGAACAATGAATAAATCTACTTGAACTTCTAGAATTTGATCTTCGATTTGAAACTGTTCTTCATTTTCACGCATTATTATATCATTTTGCATTCGCATTTGTTGCCTTAAAATTCATATTAACAACGAGATATGTTTTTCGTAAAAAAAAAACTTACTGTGATTGCAAAAATTGATGAATATCATCCGAAGCACCTTCCTATCGAAAAACGAATATTTTAGATGACAAAAACTTTTCAGATTTGTATTTCTATTACATCATCTTCGCCGAAGTCTATTAAAGCATTTTTACTTGGATTTTGAAATTGTTGACGTTTTTTTTCGATTTCCTAAATTCCAAGAAATCAATTTTTCGAATCAAATGAATCAGAATCTACCCTAATAACTCTTTCATAGTTTTGCAAAGCTGTTCCCATTGCAGTTTTAACTTTCGTGATCAAATTCATATCCTCCTAAACAAGGTCATTGTTAACAATGAAAAATTCGAAATAGAAAAAACAAAGTTCTACTTTGGATAGTTCTTTTTTTCGTTTAGTCATTTCAGTTGCAAGTTCTTTAAGAATAACTTTAGATTTTGATGCAAGATCATGTAAACGTCGTTCATCTTCATCACTATAAAATAGTATATCGACGCATGAATGAAAAAGGAAACAATTATTTACAGTCTTGCTCGTGTTTCCTGTGTATCTGCTGAAGTACCGAGTACACGAGCTTTCTCAGATAGATTTTTGGCTAAAAACAGTGAAAAACGAATAAAAAAATATGTTTTTGTGTTGCTCTTTGTGTACCTTGTGTTTCGATAGCTTGTGCATGTCGTGTCCATGTATCAATTAATTCATGGATATGTGTATATGCTAAACAAGCAAAATACGATGAGGAAAAAAACAAGTTTATTCGAAAACAAATGTTTTTACCAGTTGTCTGATATGAAGACATTGTCTTTTGAGTTTGAGGTAAAACAAGATTAGAAACAAATAAGAGAAACAGAAATGAAAAACTTGACCCGTCTTGTTCTTCTTTTTATTTTGTTCTTCTGTCTGTCATAACTTGACTCATTCTACCTCACCAATCAAGCTATTTTGTCAATAGATGGCGTTCTATACTAAGTTTAGAGCTGATTCAGATCACATATGACTATGTGACAAAGGTAGGATGAAAATCACAGTGCAAACAATTAATCATTGCATTTTTATTTATCTCTTGTAATCAATTAGTAGATGACATATTTTTCATGATATAAGCTGCAACCACGACGCTTATGATAATAAGAATTTTTGTCATATGTTTGAAATTGGATCTGTTATTATTTGTTAGTGATGTTCCGTCTTCGGTATTATCTGGTGATTGTTGGGATACGATAGGTTGAGTATCACGTAGAGTTTTGATGGTTTCGATCAAGTCCCGCTTGAGAACAGTTTTAAAAATAATTTCATTAATACATTTAATAAATGGATTGATATATTTACCACTGTCTCCTGGATCTTGTATTCACGTTCTATCATTTGTTTATTATTTTCTATTTGTTCTTCCGAAAGATTCTGTGAAAAAAAAAACAAATTGAAGAACTATTTCCTAGAAATCAAATGATTTTCTCTCTCCCTCTCTCGTTCGTACATCATTACGAAAATCTTTGAATTCTTCAAATTGATTGTCAACAGTCTAAACTCCGTAAAATTCATTCGTAAATATTTACTTGAATTAAGAAGATTTTACTGTAAAAGTTTGTACGAAATTTTTCATAAGACCATCTGTTTTCGTATTTAATTCTTTTATTGCTGATGAAATTTGCTAAATAAACGTATTTCTTTCGACACTATAATCAATTACTTGGTGTAGTTATTTACTAATGGTAGATTTTGTTTTATTGCATTTATTAAATGTAAATCAATCATAATCATGCTCGTAAGTGCTGCAAGATCTTCTAATTGTTCTTTACCTTTTCGTCTATGAACATATTAATAAAACAACATCATTCATAATGATTCTAATGCAATCGTTTACTTACAGTAGTTCACGTATTTCGATACTATCGGATGCAGTACCGAGCAAACGAGCTCCGTTACACAGAAAATTTACTGGAATGGTATAAGGATTCAAACGATTGAAATGATTCTCTTTTTAATAGTGCATTTTTTACATACGTTGTGTCTCAATAATTTTCAGACTTTTCGAACACGCATCAACACGTTCTTGAATTTTGTCGACGGCTGAATAGAAATCGATATTATAAAATTGTGAAGCAAGATAAAAGCTTACAGTTTGTCTGTTGCGAAGGCATTTTATGAAAACAAAAATGACGAAACTCATGATATGTATATATTTTATCTTTTATCTCGATGTTATTTGCATAAAATGAGAATTTTAACGTAGAAAATCTTTTTTTAGTTTTCTCGGAAGAACAATTGTTTGTATGAATAGATCGTTCTATTAAATCAACAACAATCTCGTTGACTATGTGAAAAGTGTGATGAAAGTTCGAAATCCAAAAAGAAACGAAACTTCTTTTTATCGTTTCATAGAAGATAATAAATAGAATAAGACAAGTTCACTGAAGATAAGAAACACATACTCATCTAGATTAATCATACATTACTGACGTATCAGCCCATATAAAATTTTAAATATTAACCCTAAAGAACATATACCAATTGTGATAAGTACAAACGATGAGTTTTTTTTGCATATTTTCATTTGATTCTTCGAATTATACTAATCATCAGGTATTGAAGAGATTTTTTAGAATGATCCGTTCTATCTTCATCGTATAAATTCAGTAATCGGGACATCTATAGAGATCTTCTCTACCATTTGGATTGGTCATAGATCATAACGAATACTACTTTAATAAATGTTTTGTATGACAAAGATTGTTAAACACTTTCAGATAGATACAGGTAGATATAATCATGTCAACGATGATTGATGAAGGTGTAGGCAGAGTTCGACGACCTGAACTTGTGAATAAAATTGATATTGAAGTCAATGTTCATGATGCTGTTCTGCTTATAAGTGATGACGGTGTGATCACTGCACTTGATGATAAGTACGTCTCTCTTTGTCATCTCATGCACTCATCGAACAATTGTATTATTATGATTTCTTTTCATTTAGAACGTTACGTATTTGGTTAAAAAGACATTCAGGCAAATATTGGCCATCTGTTAGTTATACAGTAGAGAGTAAAATTCAATAGAATCAAAACGAAATTCTTCGATACGATGTTCAATTTGATTTAGGCGCACCAACAGCACTTTATTATCATGAACCATCACGTCGTCTTTTCTGTGGTTGTGATTCCGGTCAACTCTACGTATGTCAATCATTGTTGAAACGTTGTCCTATTTCTCAAATGTTTCCATTCGTAGGAATTTCACGTTGCTGAAGATTTCAATAAAATGACATTACAATGTACTTACTTAAATCACCAAACACGTATAAATGCCGTTTGTTTTTCTCCACGTCATGATCTATTGTTGAGTATTTGTCGAGAAAAAAAGCTCAATTTCTATTCAACGAATCCTGTCGATGACAATACTCGAAGTCCACTTGGCACATACGGACTAAATTCGTGGGGTATGTCAATAGCCATCAATGAAACAACACGGGAATGTTTTGTTGGTGATGCAAGTGGTACTATACATTTTCTAGAACTAACAACTGACAATAAATGTCGATTAAAGACCACATTAAATGGTCACTCAGGTAAGATTTTGAATAGACGATTCAAGAAAAAAACAAAGAGAAATGCTTTTTTTTTTGAAAAGGAATGATTTCACATCTTTTATGGAATAATGTTCGTCATGGCTGTTCTCGGGTAGTTATGATAAATCGATTGTTGTTTGGGACATTGGTGCTGCGAATGGACTCGCTGTTGAACTCAACGGTCATGCTGATCGTCTGGTTGGTTTATCTTATGATACCATACGAAAATTACTAATAACTTGTTCGGCCGATGGTCGTATTGGTGTTTGGCCAATGAATGTTAAACGAAATGAAACACCAAAATGGGTCGAAGAAAGTTCCTGTCAGATATGTCAACTACCGTTCTTTTGGAATTTACGAGCAATATGGACACAAAAACAAATGGGATCGAGACAAGTAATTTCAATCTATAAGAAAATATATTCATGAGAATATTTCAATTTTATTTAGCATCATTGCCGAAAATGTGGCCGAGCTGCATGTGATAAATGTACACAGACACGTAAAGCTCTTCCATTATTAGGCTATGAAATACCTCAACGAATTTGTAGTGAATGTGTAAGCGTTTTACAACCAGATGAGTAAGTTCATTTGTTTTTGAAAATCGAACAAAAACAAAATGTGATTCGATTTAGAACGGTACCACTCGCTTCATTTCATGAATCGCGTATAGGAACAATCAAAATGGAATATCGTCAAGAAAAGAAAGTCATGATGACTGTGAATACCGATCGAACGATTAAAGTATATCGAGAATTCAATTATTTACCAACGAAATATCGTTTTTTTCTTCTTCTAGATTTGGGATATGGCATCTGTGGTATAAGCAACCGAATGAATGATATTTTTTTTCCGTGAAGTTATTTTAAAACGAATTATGCATCTACATATTTTATTTTCGCTGCTTTTTTTTTGATTTATTATTGTTCGTTGTTTTGTAATTTTAATTTATTTGAATAAAAAAAAACACAATCGTGAATATTTTAAATTGACTCGAATCTATTCTATTTTCAGACGATAATTTTCTCATCTCATTTCAATGGAACAAGTGGCAACAAATGGAAAAATCTCAGTTACTGCTGTCTATGCTTTCAAGGCACAGAATACTGATGAAGTAAATTTCAAAACGTCTCAGCTAGTGTTTCATTAATTTTATATAAACAAAACACTAGCCTTTATTAAAGAATACAAAAAAAATAGACCTTGAATGAATATTTTCTTTACGTCACATGAAAGACAGATAAAACGAAGGAGACGAAGAAAATTTGCAGATATAGAAACATTCCTTCTGTTAGATTGATTCCATTCTTTGTCGTAGTTAATTGATCTCGAATATAAAGAAGAAGAAAAAAAAGAATGATTTCCTTATCTCATCTCATTTGTCTTGTTATTCCCCGTTTTTTTCTTTTTAGTTATCATTCAATAAAAACGATATTATTATTTTAACACAAGCTCCAGCTGATGGTGGATGGTGGGAGGGAACATTAGACGGAAAAACCGGATGGTTTCCAACAAATTACGTTGAGCAAATTGTACATAAACCAGGTATTGAATACAATTCGATTAGCTATTGTTAATCAACGCGTGTGTCAAAAGAAGGTTGTCTTCATCTCTGTTCGATTTTGATTATTATTATTTATCTATTGAATAAAACTGTCTATTGACTAAGTCTTTCTGATTACTATTACAAATAAATAGTACTAATATTGTTGATGTCTGTCATCAGACAAGCAACAGGAGGATATGGTAAATGAGAAGAACAGGAGAAGGACAACTTCTATATTTCTCGTTTTTGCTCTCGTTCTCTTTCGCGCATATATTCGACATAACGTTTGTTTTTTTTCATCTTCTTCGTTTTTTTTTCTTCTTCTTCTCATCTCATTCTTCTTTGTGTTGTTGGGTCTAGCGATAGTTAACATCCAGTTGTTATTATCAATATTTAGTCTTTCTACTTCAATGAGATCGACTAGCTGCGTATCATGTCGAATATTTGGCTGCAAAACACGTATGTTAGAAACATAAAACCCACTTTTTTTTTCAATGCATACATACACTCACGCGCATGCTAAAGATATCATTGATGATGCATGTCTTTGGCGTTAATGAATTGAAGTTGGATCGCCAGAGGCGAAAATCAGATGTCTTTGTCAGTTTTTTTTTCGCTTGAAACCAATCTGTTAAAGCAAAGGAAGGATAATTGTAAATTATTTGTTTAGAATCAACACCATCAACGCAAAGTACATCATCGCAACAATGTGCCGAAATGCGTGCTCATCGAGAAACAGTAAGTTAATGAAATCAAATTTTCACAAAAGATTGATCGTGTTGATGAAATGTTCAAGACATTGTTTTCCTTATCTTCTTAATGAGTTGTGTAACATTAAACAAACAGAAAAAAAAGAACGAACGAACGAACGGTTTATTTTGGTAAAGGTTGAACTAAATATCAGAGTAATTATCCGTGGAGACATACGTAGATCAACAAAGAATATGAGAACAATTAAACAATTTTGATTGAATGAAATGATTAGAGTGAAAGACATTGAATGTTGATCGTGTTTTGTTTATATAAATAGATACTCGAAGCTTTACTCGAAGGTGAACAACGTTATGTGACTGATTTGGAAGATTTTCTTACAAGAATAATTCAACCATTAGCTCATATTCTTTCAACGTAAATAATCAATCATCAGCTGCATTGGTTATGAGTTGTATTTCATGATTATGATTTTTTGTCTAGTTCTGGACAGACACATCTACACGTCGATATTCATAGTCTCGATGAATTAATCAAATTTCATCGTCATTTATCGAATGTTTTACGTGATACAATCAAGTAAAACCTGAGACTTTGTCGAATGATGGATTGTACTTCGTAAATTATTTTAGAACTCAACATCGTGTCGGAGGTATCTTTCTTCAATTAGCTCCAACATTGAAGCCAATCTTTGAGTCATATTGCTATCAACATGCTAAAACACTTTTCTTGCTCAGTCATAATAAGTAAAAAAAAAATAAACGATTCGTTTTGTTTTTCTCATTCAATCTGTTTTAGAGAACGAGTTCAATCAGTTCTTGCAAAAATCGATTCGACAAACGATTCAAATCATACATATGCACAATTGATTAGAATTCTTTCTTTACCATTGAATCGTCTCGAAAAATATGCCAATCTTCTCAAAGAATATTTACATAATCTCGAAGTAGATTTATTTATTTTTTCTTGATTACAGAATAAAAAAAAAGAAAGAAACTACATTCAACAACAATAGGAATTTCATATCGATCGTGGCGATGCTCAACGAGCAGCAGAATATTATGCTGAATTAGCTGTAAGCAAATTTTTGAATTGTGCTCTCTTGTTTTTCTCTAAACCGTTCGATAGGTTTGTGGTGCTGGATGGCGCAAACGTAAAGAATGGGAACTTGATATTATTCATACACCTATTCATGGACTTGGTTCTGAGGTAAATGAGCATTCCAAAGGTCAATTTAATTGTATTTCATGTGCGTGTGTATTTAAGTCATTATCTTCATTTGGTGATGCACTTTGTCTAAGTCCAGTTAGTGTTCTTTCGGAAAATGTTGGACAAAATGCACTCGAACGTATTGCAATTCTTTATCCAACAGTATTATTTCTCTTATCATCGAACCAACAAGAATATAAAATTGAGGTTTTTTAATTTCAAAAGAAAAAATATGCAACTTTCGATTGATTTTTATAGAATCGTCTTCCAGTAAATCAAATAACGATTAGTAAGATTCTCGATGATAATATTATCGGCAAACGTGCTTTGAAAATTAATAGTAAATCAACAGATGTTCTTTTTTTTTCTATCTTAGATAAATAAATAATTAAAATTATCTGTTTAGCTCCATCGAATCAATCGATGATCGTATCGTTTCCAAGTTCAGCTGATTATCATGAATGGTGTGAGAAATTTTGCTCAATCCTATCACCTAAATCACCTCAAACCCATCATTTAAATACTCCTTACACGCCTCAACAAGTTTCAAAAGTACGCACAATTTGAAAGTCAATTCTCAATCAAAATTGATCTATTCATTTCAGTCTTCTTCTTCGTTGACTGGCATAGTAACAACGGCTAAATCATCTCCATTAAGTACAGGCAATCTTTCAGTCAAAACTCCAGTTCGTTCACCAACACCAAAATCTAATCTTCATCCACCAGTATGGTCAAAAGGTTGTATTCGACCACATTCACCTTTACGACCACGACCACAAGGTGCTAATATTGGTCATTCATCGGCAATAACGTCAACAAGTAATCTTATGGGCTCGCCTGTGCCATCGTCAGGAAGTGCCAGTGGATCAAATGATCCGTCAATGACACCGAATGAAAGCGGATCGAATCGAACATTAAAACGATTTATGACGATGAAAAAATCGAAAGCAAACGAATTTCTTAAACGA
>Ga0209922_103328_pt1 | contig 12889 bp, 12 predicted proteins | sample ThiBiot_500_biof_FD_183946 | JGI IMG/M metagenome (GOLD analysis project Ga0209922, IMG submission 183946) | Wastewater bioreactor microbial communities from Cape Town, South Africa - Thiocy_expt_500_biof (SPAdes) | ecosystem: Engineered > Bioreactor > Thiocyanate-remediating > Anaerobic-Aerobic ...
GATGGAGCATGGCGTGTACGACCCCGATTCGGGCCAGCTGCTCACCGGCAGCTACATGGACTACACCATGCCGCGCGCGGCCGACTTCCCCGAGTTCAAGCTCGGCCACGTGTGCACGCCCTGCACGCACAACCCCATAGGCAGCAAGGGTTGCGGCGAGGCCGGGGCCATAGGCTCGCCCCCGGCGGTGATCAACGCCGTGCTCGACGCGCTCAAGCCCCTGGGCGTGACCGACATCGACATGCCCGCCACGCCGCACCGTGTCTGGCAGGCGATCCAGAAAGCCGCAGCCTGAAAGGAGCACTCTCATGTACGCATTCACCTATGAGCGCCCCACCTCCGAGGCCGACGCGCTCAAGCTCGCCCAGGCCGGCGCCAGGCCGCTGGCCGGCGGCCAGACCCTGCTGGCATCGATGAAGCTGCGCCTGGCCGCGCCCGAGCAGATCGTGGACCTGGGCGCCGTGCCTGAACTGAAGGGCATACGCCGCGAGGGCGACGCCCTGGTCATAGGCGCCATGACGCGCCACTGCGACGTGGCCGAGAGCGCCGAGGTGCGCGCCGCCATTCCCGCGCTGGCCGCATTGGCCGGCGGCATCGGCGACAAGCAGGTGCGCGCGCGCGGCACCATCGGCGGATCGGTGGCCAACAACGACCCCGCCGCCGACTACCCCGCCGCGCTGCTCGCGCTGGGCGCCACCGTGCACACCACGGCGCGCGCGATCGCCGCCGCCGACTTCTTCCAGGGCCTGTTCGCCACGGCGCTGGAGGAGGGCGAGCTCATCACCGCCGTGCGCTTTCCCATCGCGGCGAAGGCCGCCTACGTCAAGTTCGCGCAGCCGGCCTCGCTGTTCGCGCTGATCGGCGTGTTCGTCGCGCAGACGGCCCAGGGCGTGCGCGTGGCCGTGACGGGCGGGGGCAGCGGCGTGTTCCGCCACCAGGCGATGGAGCAGGCGCTCGACGCGCGCTTCGCGCCCGAGGCGATCGCCGGCGTGCCGACCGGCGAGGAGCAGATGTCCAGCGACCTGCATGCGAGCAGCGCCTACCGCGCCCACCTGGTCGGCGTGATGGCGCAGCGCGCCGTGGCGCAGGCGCTGGCCTGAAGCCCATGCGCACGTCGCGCGGGCCCCTCACCCCTCCCTCTGCCCAAAGGGGCGAGGGCGATCGGCCGCGCCGGTCTTTGCTCCCTCTCCCTGCGGGAGAGAGCGGGGGTGGGGGCCGGTTGCCTTGTTAGAACATTTTTGGGCTGCAGGGCTTATGTAGAAAGCGCTGGCAGCTATCAAAAGAAGAGTTCATGAACGCATCCACGCCCCCCTGCGCCTGCAACTCCATCGACGAACTGGCCGCGGCGCTGCAGGCCGTGGGCTACTTCGCCGACCGGCGCCTGGCCACGGCGGTGTTCCTGGCGCTCAAGCTCCAGCGCCCGCTGCTGCTCGAAGGCGAGCCCGGCGTGGGCAAGACCGAGCTGGCCAAGGCCCTGGCCCAGGCCTTGGGGCGCCAGCTGCTGCGCCTGCAGTGCTTCGACGGCATGGAGCAGCGCGAGGCGCTGTACGAATGGAACTACGCCGCGCAGCTGCTGCACCTGCGGGCCAACGAGGGCACGGCCAGCGCCAGCGCGCTGGAGCAGGAGGTCTACCAGCCGCGCTATCTGGTGCGCCGCCCGCTGCTGCAGGCGCTGGAGGCGCTGGAGCCCGGCGCGCTGCTGCTGATCGACGAGGTGGACCGCGCCGACGAGCCCTTCGAGGCCTTCCTGCTCGAATACCTGGGCGAATACCAGGTCAGCATTCCCGAGCTGGGCACGATACGCGCCGCCGTGCCGCCGGTGACCATACTGACGAGCAACCGCACGCGCGAGCTCAACGACGCGGTCAAGCGCCGCTGCCTGTACCACTGGCTGGACTACCCCGGGCGCGAGCGCGAGCTGGCCATCGTGCACGCCCTCGTGCCGCAGGCGGGGCAGCGGCTTGCCGCGCAGGTGGCAGCGTTCGTGCAGCAGCTGCGCGGCAGCCCCTACGCCGACCGCTTCCAGCGCGCCCCGGGCATCGCCGAGACGGTGGAGTGGGCGCGCGCGCTGGTCGCGCTCGATACCCTGGTGCTCGACCCCGAGGTGGTGGCGGACACCGCCGGCATCCTGTTCAAGCAGCGCGACGACGTGGCGGCGCTCGATGCGGCGCTGGCGCGCGACGTGCTGCGGGCCGCGCAGGGCTGAGCATGACAATATCCACCAGTCCCGCCACGCCGCGGCGCGCCCCGCAGCTGGGCGATGCGCGCAGCGGCAAGCTCGCGGCCAACCTGGTGGCCTTCGGCCGGGCGCTGCGCCGCGCCGGCGTGCCCGTCGACGGCGCGCGCATCGCCCTGGCCCAGCAGGCCATCGAGGCCGTGGGCGTGGCGCGCCGCGAGGACATGGCCGCCGCGCTGGAGGCGGTGCTGCTCAGCCGCGAACAGGACCGCGCGGTGTTCGCCGAGCTGTTCGACGCCTTCTTCCGCGACCCCGAGCTCGCGCACAAGCTGCTCGCGCAGATGCTGCCGCGCGCCGAGGGCCGCGCCGAGCCGCCGCGCCAGCGCCCCCGCGTGCGCGAAGCGCTGGCGCCCCCGAAGCCCCAGGCACAGCAGGCCGCGGGCCCCGACCAGGCGGTGGACCTGGACGCCGCCATGACCGCCGGCGCCGCCGAGCGGCTGCGGCATGCCGACTTCAACCTGCTCAGCGCCAGCGAATACCGCCTGGTCGAACGCCTGGTGCGGGACATCCCGCTGCCGCTGCCCAGCGTCGCGTCGCGGCGCACGCGCGGCGGCGAGCGCGGCGCGCGCGTCCACTGGGCGCGCACGCTGCGCCGGGCGGCGCGCAGCGGCGGCGACCTGGTCTCGCTCGCGCGCCTGCGGCGCAGGCGCCAGCCGCTGCCGCTCCTGCTGCTGGTGGACGTGTCGGGCTCCATGGAGCGCTACGCGCGGCTCCTGCTCGCATTCCTGCACGCCGCCACGGCGCGCACGCGGCTGGACGGCGCGAACCTGCGCGTGCGCCGCGACGTGTTCGCCTTCGGCACCGCCCTGACCGACCTCACGCCCGCGTTCGCGCAGGCCGACACCGACGCCATGCTCGCGGACGCGGGCCGCGCCATCCGCGACTTTGCCGGCGGCACGCGGCTGGGCGACAGCCTGGCGCAGCTGCGCCGGCGCCACGGCCGCCGCCTGGTGGGCCGGCGCACGCTGGTGCTGGTCGTCAGCGACGGACTCGACACCGGCGAGCCCGGCGCGCTGGCCGAGGAGCTCGCATGGCTCGGGCGCCACTGCCGCCGCATGCTGTGGCTCAACCCGCTGCTGCGCTTCGATGGCTACGCGCCCAGCGCGCGCGGCGCGGCGCAGCTGCATCGCGCCTGCGACGGCATGCTGGCCGTCCACAACGTGAGCAAACTGCAGGAGCTGGCGGGCGCCATCGCCGCCCTGCTCGAACGATGAAGGAGACCGCACCATGGACATGCAAGGCGCACGCCAGCTCGCCATCGGCCAGCAACAGGCCTGGGACGCATTGAACGACCCCGGGGTGCTGAAGATCTGCATCCCCGGCTGCGACAGCATCGAGGCCACGGGCGAGGGCGCCTACGCCCTCGTCAACGCGATCAAGGTCGGCCCCGTGGCCGCCAAATTCAAGGGCGCCATCCATCTGGCCGACGTGAACGCCCCGCACAGCTACACGCTCAACTTCGAGGGCAATGGCGGGGTGGCCGGCTTCGGCAAGGGCAGCGCCCGGGTCACGCTCACGCCCCAGGAGGAGGGCTGCGAGCTCGCCTACGCGGTGCACGCCACCGTGGGCGGCAAGATCGCCCAGGTGGGCCAGCGCCTGATCGACGGCGTGGCAAGGTCCATGGCCGAGAGCTTCTTCAAGCGCTTCGACGAGGAGATGCAGCGCCGCCACGGCCCGCCGCCCGAAGAGGCTGAAGAGGAGGCCGGGGAAAAGCCCGGCGCGCTCAAGAAGATGTGGTCCCGGATCAAGGGCGGCGACAAGCCCGCCGCCGACGGGGATTGAGAGGCCGCCATGGAAAACATCGACGTCACCGTGCTGCGCGCGCTGCGCGACTGGCGGCAGGCGGGCCACGGCGCCATCCTGGTCACGGTGGTGCGCACCTGGGGCTCGTCGCCCCGGCCGGTGGGCTCCATCATGGCGCTGCGCGACGATGGCGCCGTGACGGGCTCGGTCTCGGGCGGCTGCATCGAGGACGACATGATCGCCCGCTACACCCAGCCGGGCGTGGCCGACGCGCTGCCGCACGGCGGGCCGCCGCAGTTCGCCAAGTACGGCGTCACGGCCGACGAGGCGCACCGCTTCGGCCTGCCCTGCGGCGGCACGCTGGAGCTGCTGATCGAGTTCGACCCCGACGCCGCCAGCCTCGCGGCGCTGGTGGACCGGCTCGATGCCGGGCAGCTGGTGCAGCGCAGCGTCCGCCTGGCCGATGGCGGCGTCGCGCTGACGCCCGCGCAGGCGCCGGCCGAGCTGGTGCTGGACGCGCAGCATCTGGTCAACACCTTCGGGCCCGAGTACCGCATGCTCATCATCGGCGCCGGGCAGATGAGCGAGTACCTGGCGACGATGGCGCTGTTCTGCGGCTTCGCCGTCACCGTCTGCGACCCGCGCGAGGAATACCGCAGCGGCTTCGCCGTGCCCGGCGCGCGCCTGCTCGCCACCATGCCCGACGACACCGTCGCCGCGTTCGCCCCCGATGCGCGCTCCTGCGTCGTGGCGCTCACGCACGACCCCAAGCTCGACGACCTGGCGCTCCTGCAGGCGCTGGAGACGCCAGCCTTCTACATCGGCGCCATCGGCAGCCGGCGCAACAACCAGGCGCGCCGCCAGCGCATGATCGAGCACCTGGGGCAGACGGAAGAAAGCCTGGCGCGCCTGCGCGGGCCCGTCGGCATCTACATCGGCAGCAAGACGCCGCCCGAGATCGCGGTGAGCATCATGGCCGAGGTGCTGGCGGTGAAGAACGGCGTGGCGCTGCCGCCCGGCGTGGACGTGGCGCACGTCAAGGACAGCCAGGGCCTGGCGGGGCCGGGCTCCGCATGCCTGGTCGGCTGATGCGGGAGGGCCAGCAGCGCATCGGCGCGGTGGTCATGGCCGCGGGGGCGGGGCGGCGCATGGGCCATGTCCCCAAGAGCCTGCTGCGCCGCGGCGGCGAGCCGCTGCTGCTGCGCCAGATCCGCCTGCTGGCCGAGGCCGGCGTGGACGAGGCCGTGGTCGTGCTGGGCCACCACGCGGATCGGCTGGAGCCGGTGCTGCGGCAGGCGGGCCCTGCGCCGCGGGGCATGGCGCTGCGCTGGGTCGCCAACCCCGCGCCCGACGAGGGCCCGGGCGCGTCCCTGCGCTGCGGCCTGGCCGCGCTGCCCGACGGCCTGGCGACGCTGCTGGTGGTGCTGGCCGACCAGCCGCTGCTGGAGCTCGAAGACCTGCAGGCCATGCTGGCCGCGTGGCGCGCGCGCGCCGCGGGCGTGGAGCTGGTCGTGCCCCAGCACGCGGGCCAGCCGGGCCACCCCATCGTGTTCGGCCCGCTGGTGCGCGGCCAGGTGCTGCGGGCGCAGGGCGGCGCGGGCGTGCGCGAATGGCGGCGAGCCCATGGCGACCGGGTGCAGCTCGTGCCGCTCGCGCATGCGCGCTGCACCACCGACGTGGATACGCCGGACGACGTGCAGCGGCTGGGCCGGGACTTCGGCGTGTGGCTGGAGTAGTGGCTGCTCAGCCCTGCTCGGCCAGCAGGTCCTGCAGCGCCTTGACCTGCTGGCGCAGGCGCTCGTTCTCGGCCTCCAGCTCGGCCACGCGCTGGCGCAGCGCGTCGGGCGATGCGGCGGGGCCGTCGCCCTCCTGCGCGGCGGCGGGGGCCTCGGCCTTGGGCTTCTTCTTCGCGTCGCGCACGCGGCGCGCGGCCTGCTTGAGCTCCTGCGCGCCGCCTGCGGCCACGCTCTTCTGCTCGTCCACGGGCAGGGTGGCGACCACGGCGGCGGCGTTCAGGGACAGCTCGCCCGACTTCACGGCGGCCACCACCTCGGGCGCGGCGTTCTGGTGTATGGCCTCGATCATCTTCACCTGGGCGGCTGTCAGCCGCGCGGCGCGGGCCAGGGCCTCGCGCGTGTCGAGGGCGTCCTCGGGCACCTTGGGCACGCTCGCCAGGGCCTTGGCCACGACGGGGTCGGTGTCGCCCTCCCAGGGGGCCTGCGCCTCGGGCAACTGCCCGGCCTCGGCCTTGGCGGCCACCACGGCCGCGGCGGCGGCCGCGCGGCGCTCGGCAATGATCTCGCGCTTGCGCAGCGCCAGCACGCCGCGCTGGAACTCCGACACGCTGCGCCGGCCCAGGTGCTGGTCGATCATCCACAGGTGCACGTCCTCCATGTTCTGAAAGCGCGTGTTCTGCACGGTCTGAAACGGCAGGCCGTGCTTTTTGCAGATGCCATAGCGGTTGTGCCCGTCCACGAGGACGTTGCCCCACAGCACCAGCGCGTCGCGGCAGCCTTCCTCCAGGATGCTGCGCTCCAGCGCGTCGTGCTCGTCGGGCGTGAGCGGGTCGATGTAGGCCTGCAACTCGGGCAGGACGGTGATGTCGTCGGTTTCTGTGGTCATTCGTTGGAAAAAAGACGAAAGGCCCGGGCGGGCCTTCTTCGAAAAGAGGAGCTGCTAGCGCTTGCTGCTATTGGGTTTCAGGTAAAAATACCTTTAAACCGTTGCAGATCAAGCGCAGGCAGCTATGGTTTTTCTCAGGGCTGCAGCAGGCGCGAGATGAGCGCGCCCTCCACCGGCCCTTCGATCGGGATGCGTACGCGCACCGGGCTGCCCTGGGCGACCTGCACGGGCTCGCCGTCGAGGTTGAACATCTTCTCCAGCCGCACCTGGCGGTTGCCCTGGGGGTGGATGATCTCCAGCACGTCGCCCACCTGGAAGCGGTTCTTGGTCTCCACCTCGGCCATGCCGTCCTCCCAGCCGCGCACTTCGCCGACGAAGTGGGCGCGCTGCAGCACGCTGTTGCCGGTCTCGTAGTTCTGGTAGTCGTTGGCGGGGCGGCGCTCCAGCAGGCCGCCGGTGTAGCCGCGGTTGGCCAGGCCCTCCAGCTCGGTGATGAGGTGCGGGTTGAACGGGCGGCCGGCCACGGCGTCGTCGATGGCGCGGCGGTAGACCTGCGCGGTGCGCGCCACGTAGTACAGGCTCTTGGTGCGGCCCTCGATCTTGAGCGAATCGACGCCGATCCTCACGAGGCGCTCGACGTGTTCCACGGCGCGCAGGTCCTTGCTGTTCATGATGTAGGTGCCGTGCTCGTCCTCCATGACGGGCATGAGCTCGCCGGGGCGGCCGATCTCCTCGATCAGGTAGACCTGGTCGGCCTTGGGGTGGCGCGCGCCGCCGCCGCAGGTGCTGGCGAACTGGGCGTCGGCCTCCTCGCGCGCCTGGTCGAAGCTGAAGCCCTTGTCCATGCCGGTGGCCAGGGCCTCGCCGGTGTTGGGGTCCACGGCCGCGTCGTGCGTCTTGTATTCCCAGCGGCAGGCGTTGGTGCAGGTGCCCTGGTTGGGGTCGCGGTGGTTGAAGTAGCCGCTGAGCAGGCAGCGGCCCGAGTAGGCGATGCACAGCGCGCCGTGCACGAAGACCTCGATCTCCATGTCGGGGCATTCCTGGCGGATCTTCTCGATTTCGTCCAGGGACAGTTCGCGCGAGAGGATGATGCGCGACACGCCCGCCTTCTGCCAGAACTTCACCGTGGCCCAGTTGGTGGTGTTGGCCTGCACGGAGAGGTGCACCTCGGTCTCGGGCCACTTCTCCTTGACCATCATGATGAGGCCGGGGTCGGCCATGATGAGCGCGTCGGGCCTGCAGTCGATCACGGGCTCGATGTCGCGCAGGTAGGTGCGCACCTTGTCGTTGTGCGCGATGAGGTTGCTGGTGACGAAGAACTTCTTGCCGCGCTGGTGTGCTTCCTGGATGCCCTGGGCGATCTGCTCCAGGCGGAACTCGTTGTTGCGCGCGCGCAAGGAGTAGCGCGGCTGGCCGGCGTAGACGGCGTCGGCGCCGAAGTCGTAGGCCGCGCGCATCTTGTCGAGCGAGCCGGCGGGCAGCAGCAGTTCGGGGGCTTTGGGGGTCATGGGCGTAATTTTCGCCGATGCGCCCCTGACCCTACGGGATGGCCGCGTTCATTCGGGGCGCTGGCGCGGCGGCACGCGCGTCTGCAGCGGCGCTGGCTGGTACGCGGGGTCGAAGCTGCAGCCCGCGCCATGGCGGGCCTCGAACGCCGGACAGGCGGCGGCGATGCCGGCGGGCGTGGGCCTGGCGCCGGTCTCCACCCAGCGCAGCAGGGCGCTCGCCAACGTGGCATAGGTGGCGTCGCTGATGTAGCTGTGCGTGCCTCGGGTGGTGAAGGTCTGCACCAGGCGCTCGCCGCTGCCGCCCTGCTGCATCACGCTGCGAAAGCGCGCGTCCAGCTCTACGAAGGCGGTGGGGTCGGCGATCCACTTGGTGCTGAGCACGGGCACGGGAATCCTGCCCGTGGGGTCCGTGTCGTCGGCGAACTGGCGGTACGCGGCGGGGTCGGCGCGGTAGCGCAGCACGCCGGCGTTGAGCGCCGCGTCGTCGGTCGATCCCGCGTAGGCCGCGCCCTCGTTGCCGAAGGGGCTCTTGCCGCCCGTGCGCCTGCTGCTGATGTCCTGGAAGTGCAGCGTGCCCCAGGTGAGGTGCGAGGTGATGCTGCTCTCGGGAATCCTGATGACCTGGCTGATGGTCCGCGCCTTGGCGCGCTGCTCCGTGCTGCGCCCGGCCGCGGGCCTGTCCAGCGCCAGGCACTCGTTCACGCGGGCGGCGACGTCGGCCGCCGTCATGTGCGCGCCCGCGGGCAGGCCCAGGTTCAGCGCGTACTGCGGCTCGGTGGGGCGCGGGTGGTTGCCGCACAGGTACTGGTAGACCACGCGCAGGTCCAGGCGGAAGTCGTAGGCGCGCGTGCCCCCGCCCAGCACGCCGCTGGTGAGCAGCACGCCGTCGTACGGCTGCTCACCCACGGTCTGCGCGGTGAACATCTCGGCCGCCTTGGCCGCCACGCCCGCGCCCCAGGACTGGCCGTGCAGGAGGGTGCGCCGGGGCTGGCCCACATGGCTGCGGAAGATGCCGCGCAGGCGCTCGGTGTCCTCTGCGGCCGCGCGCACGGCCACGCCGCCCTGGCGGAAGGTGGAGCCGGCCCAGGCATAGCCGGCCCTGACCATGATGGCCCAGCGCTCCAGGTCTTCCACGGCGCGCTGCGGCGAGGGCGCGGACAGCAGCGGGCCGCCATGCGCGTGCAGCACCAGCACGCCGTTCCAGTCGGCGGGCCGGGCGATCAGGTAGTAGGCGCCCTGCGAGTCCCTGCCCGACAGGCAGGTCGCGCCGGCGGGCAGGGCGGCGGGGCAGGCGGTGGCCCGGGGCGCGGCCTCGGCCGATGCGGCCGGCCCGCGCAGGGCCGCGGGCCCCGTGCCGCAGCCCGTGACGCCGAACAGGGCGGCGAGCGAAATGCCGCCGAGGCGGGATGCGTGGCGCATGGGTGTCTCCTTCGTCGTTCGTGGACGTCAGTGTGCTTCAGCACGCAGATGGTGCACCAGCTGCTGCGTGAAGGGCGGCAGCGCATGCGCGTCGCGCAGGCACAGCACCAGGGAGCGCCGGGCCCACGCGTCGCTCAGCGGCACGGGCCGGATGCGCAGTGCCCGGGCATGGCGCCGCGCGGCGGCCAGGGGCACCACGGCCACGCCGGCGCCCAGGCCCACCAGGCGGCACACGGCCTCCAGGTGCTGCAGCCGCGCGCGGTAGCGGGCGCGCGGCCCCAGGTGCCGGCTGACCAGCGCCTGCAGCGCACTGCCATGCGGCAGCCCGACGAAGTCCTGGTCCTGCAGCTGCGCCAGCGCGACGCAGCGCTGCGCGGCCAGCGCATGCCCCACGGGGACGGCCAGCGCCAGCGGGTCGGGGCGGAAGGGCAGGGTGGACAGGCCCTGCAGGTCGGTAGCGTCCGAGACCACGCCCAGGTCGGCCAGCCCGGCGCGCACGGTGTCGGCGATGTCCTGGCTGGTGCGCTCCTCCAGCTCCACCGATACGCGCGGGTGCGCGGCCAGGAAGGCCGGCAGCAGCGGCGGCAGGTGCTCGCCGAGGGCCGAGGTGTTGCACAGCAGGTGCACATGGCCGGCCAGGCCCGCGCCGTGGTCGGCCAGGTCGCCGCGCAGGTGCTCCATCTGCCGCAGCACCAGCCGCGCATGGTGCAGCAGCGTGTGCCCCGCCGCCGTGGGCCGCACGCCGCGCTGGCCGCGCACGAGCAGCGCGGCGCCCAGGGCGCTCTCCATGCCGCGTATGCGCTCGCTGGCGGATGGCAGCGCCAGGTGGCTGCGCGCGGCGCCGCCGGTGATGGAGCCGGCCTCGTGCACGTGCACGAAGAGCCGCAGGTCGGTCAGGTCGAAATGCATGGCGCCATGGATACCACACTCCAGGCTTCGGCGCGGCCGCAGGCCGGGTACGCCACTTCCGCATTGGCGGCGGGCCGGCGGGGCGGAACAATCGCGCCATGCCATCGACCGAGCTGCTGCCCCTTCTCCCGCCCTGGCTTGCCATGGCCGCCGCGGTGTTCCTGCTGGCCGGCGTGGTCAAGGGCGTGGTGGGCCTGGGCCTGCCCACGGTGGCCATGGCGCTGCTGGCCCTGCGCCTGGTGCCCGCCGAGGCGGCGGCGCTGCTGGTCGTGCCGTCGCTGGCCACCAACGTCTGGCAGACGCGGCCCTGGGGCACGCTGGGGCCATTGGGCAAACGCCTGGCCGGCCTGCTGCTGGGCGTGTGCGCGGGCACGTGGGCGGGGGCCTGGCTGCTGGGCGCGCCGGCCGGCGCCTGGGCGCGCGTGGCCCTGGGCCTGGCGCTGATCGGCTACGCGCTGTGGTCGCTGGCGGGGGCTTCGCCGCACGTGCCGCGGCGCATGGAACGCTGGCTGGGGCCGCTGGCGGGCGCGCTCACCGGCTTCGTGACGGCGGCCACGGGCGTCTTCGTGGTGCCGGCCGTGCCCTACCTGCAGGCGCTGGGCCTGCAGCGCGACGCCTTCGTGCAGGCCATGGGGCTGAGCTTTTCCGTCTCCACGCTGGCCCTGGCCGTGGGGCTGGCGGGCAATGCGAGCCTGCCCGTCGCGACGCTGGGCTGGTCCGTGCTGATGCTGGCGCCCGCGTTGCTGGGCATGGCGCTGGGCGGCTGGCTGCGCCGGCGCCTGTCGCCGCTGTGGTTCCGGCGTTGCCTGATGGTGGGGCTGCTGCTTCTGGGCAGCCACATGGTCCTGTCCTAAACGCGCCGCTTGTCCAGCTTGCGCGCGAGCGTGCGCCTGTGCATGCCCAGGCGCCGCGCGGCCTCGGTGATGTTGAAGCCGGTCTCGGCCAGCACCTCGTGGATGCGCTCCCACTCCAGCGTCTTGATGGAGCTGCAGCGGTTGGAGAGTTCCACGTCGGCGTTGCCTTCGGTGAGGCCGAAGGCGGCCTCGATGTCGTCGGTGTTCGATGGCTTGGCCAGGTAGTGGCAGGCGCCGAGCTTCACGGCCTCCACGGCCGTGGCGATGCTGGCGTAGCCCGTGAGCACGACGATGAGCATGCCCGCGTCGTGCGCATGCAGCTCGCGCACGCAGGCCAGGCCCGTGGCTTCGCCCTTGAGCTTGAGGTCCACCACGGCGTAGCCGGGGCTGTGCGCGCCGAGCAGCTCCCGCACCCGCGCCAGGCTGTCCGCCTGCAGCACGCGGTAGCCGCGCCGCTCGAACGAGCGCGCCAGCGTGCGGGCAAAGGCCTCGTCGTCCTCCACGAGCAGCAGCAGGCGTTCGGCGTCCATTCAGAAAGTCCCGTGTCCAGTGTCCAGCGCAATCGCTGCCAGCGGCAGCGTGATGGTGACCCGCGCGCCGCCGCCGGGAAGGTTCTCGGCGTGCACGCTGCCGCCCAGCGTGCGCGCCACGTTCAGCGACAGGAACAGTCCCAGCCCGCCGCCGGGCTGCCCCTTGCTCGACTGGTAGGGGGCGCCCAGCCGCGCGAGCATGGCCGGCGCGAAGCCGGGGCCGTCGTCCGAGATGGCGATGCGCAGCATGTCCTGCTCGCGCTCGGCCACGAGGCCGACCCAGTGGGGCGATGCGTCGCGCGCATTGTCGAGCACATTGAAAACCATCTGCTGCAGCGTGACATCGGACACCATGGGGCCGTCCTGGCCGAAGCGGTTGTCGTAGTCGAAGCGGCCCCCGGCCCGCGTGGCGCGCCACTCGCGCGCCAGCGTGTCGAGGAACTGGCACACGGTGGTCTGCGCCGATGCCTCGCCGCGCGCCTCGCCGGCCGACAGCAGGATGCCGCTGACGATGGTCTTGCAGCGTTGCAGCTGCGTCTGCATCTCGGCCACGTCCTGCTGCAGCGCTGCGTTGCCGGCCAATGCGGGGTCGCGGCGCCAGTCGCCCAGGATCACGGCCATGGTGGACAGCGGCGTGCCCAGCTCGTGCGCCGCGCCCGAGGCCAGCAGGCCCATGCGCAGCACGTGCTGCTGCTCGGCCGCGCGCTGGCGCGCGGCGGCCAGGCGCGCGTCGCGCTCGCGCAGGTTGTGGTTGATGCGGCTGATGAAGATCACCACCAGCGCCGCGTTGAGCATGAAGCACACCAGCAGGCCCAGCACATAGGGGCTGGCCAGCCCGCGCGAGAAATCGGGCGCAAGCTGCAGCGGCACGCGGTAGTGCGCCAGCAGCGCCAGGCACAGCGCCGCGATGCACACCATGGCCCAGATGTAGCCGCTGCGCAGCAGGGCCGCGCCCAGCGCGATCTGCAGCAGGTAGAGCAGCGCGAACGGGTTGCCGGTGCCGCCGCTCAGGTACAGCTGCACGGTGAGCACGGCCACGTCCACCAGCAGGGCCAGGAACAGCTCCAC
>Ga0209922_103340_pt1 | contig 12858 bp, 10 predicted proteins | sample ThiBiot_500_biof_FD_183946 | JGI IMG/M metagenome (GOLD analysis project Ga0209922, IMG submission 183946) | Wastewater bioreactor microbial communities from Cape Town, South Africa - Thiocy_expt_500_biof (SPAdes) | ecosystem: Engineered > Bioreactor > Thiocyanate-remediating > Anaerobic-Aerobic ...
TAATCTTCAAATAGATTGAATTTTCGTAACAATGTAAATTGTGTAGATTTTGGATTCTCAAATTATTATATTTGTTGAATTCAGAATTGAATAAGCCATCTGAAGATGACTGTGTAAGCAGCAGTCGAAACCGGTCATGGTAGCTTGTCTCAACCCCCTCAAGAAATTCAAAAAAGAAAAAACCGTCTGATGAGATTCTTTAGCAAGAATCGAAACGCGTCACGGTAGCTGTTCTCACCCTACTTGTTAGTTTACCAAAATAATACTAATGTTAAATTGGTTCTCATAAACAAGTTTATTCATTGAAAAAAAAAGGAAAAAATCTGTTTATTGTTTATGTGTTTATTATAGTTGATATAACTCTGAACTATTTAAAAAATAACCACCACTATTATATCCACCAGTAACTAATACTTTGCCATTTGTTAATACGGATGATTGATGAGAATATCGAGCATAAGTCATATTATCAGTGATTAACCATACACCTGTTGAAGGATCATATAGCTTAGCACTATTTAAATCACCAGCACTATTAGTTCCGCCAGCAACTAACACTTTTCCATTTGTTAATATAGATGCTGAATAATAACCTCGATTCTCGCTCATATTACCGATGATAGACCATATTTCTGTTGATGGATCATATAACTCAGCACTGTTCAAATAGCCAACACCCCTATCATATCCGGCAGCAACTAACACTTTTCCATTGGTTAATACGGATGCTGCGTAATAACCTCGAGCATAATTCATATTACCAGTGATTGTCCACACACCTGTTGATGAATCATATAATTCAGCACTATTCAAGTAACTAACACTATTTCCTCCACCAGCGACTAACACTTTCATATTTGTTAATACAGATAATTGGTAACCTTCTCGAGCATAATTCATACTACCAGTAATTGTCCACACACCTGTTGATGGATCATATAACTCAGCACTGTTCAAATAGCCAACACCATCAGCATATCCGCCAGCAACTAAGACTTTTCCATTTGCTAATACGGCTGATTGGGGATCATATCGAGCATAATTCATATTACCAGTGGTTGCCCACACACCTGTTGATGGATCATACAATTCAGCGCTATTCACAGAAACACCATTATTCTGTCCACCAGAAACTAACACTTTTCCATTTGTTAATATGGATGCTGTGTGTCTAACTCGACCAGAAGTCATACTACCAGTCATTATCCATACTCCTGTTGATAAATCATATAACTCAGCACTATTCAAAGAACCACCACTATTTTCTCCACCAGTAACGAACACTTTTCCATTCGTTAATACGGATGATTGGTGACCAGATCGCGCATAATTCATACTACCAGTGTTCGACCATCCTATGAGCAAATATTTGTTATATTTAGTTTAAAAAAATACCTGTAATCATTAATTCTTTTAAAACTCGCAGTTATAGATGGGAAACTATATAGATTTCACTGAATGAAAACCGTTTCTTATATAATTAGTTTGAACTCTGCCTATGCTCTGCATAAATCAAAAGGTTTTTTTATTTATCAAACAAAATTTTCTAAGGCAACATCGACACGTTTTATTAAAATTATATAAAATGAATGTTTATATTTTTAATTAAAATTAAATTAAATTAGATTTGAAAAATAATTTGAAAAGAAGAGATTATATTGAAAATATTTTAAAAATAAAATAAAAGTAAAATTGAATAATTTAATTGATATTTTGTATAAATTTCTTCAATTATTTTTATTTTTAATATTTGTAAAATAAAAATAATTTAACAAATTACGAATGTCAAATAATTTCTTCGATTAAAAGTAATGAAAAATTCTTCATTATTTTCTAGAAATCTTTGATAATATTTGTTTTTATTGAAAATATTTATTTTCTCGTTTGTTCATTTGATGAATGAAGAAGAATTTTTACTTATAAGAAAATCTTTTACAGATAAATTTTTCGAATATCTATGAAAATTTTTATCGATTTTCTTTGATTTTCATAGTTTTCAATCACAATCTCTATGAAATAGACGTCAATGGTGACTGAAAATCTTTCGTTGCTACTACCGCAATATTAAACAAGAAAAAAATATTTTGAATATTAATTGTATAACTATGTTGAATGAAAATTATTATATTATTCATTCATAAACTACTTAGGGCAATCCAAAAGTAGTGAGCCAGGTGTCTTATTCCATGAAACCAAGGTCTATAAAAATTTCTTTTTTTACCAAAAGATAGAGCGTCTTTCGCTCTATCTTTCCATGCTATTTGATCGCTATTCAACAGTCGTTATGATAATCAAATTTTCATAAGAATCGTTTTTGTACCAAAACCTCATGGTAGCACATTGTATTATTACTGATGTGGCAGCAAAAATGAAACACTTTTTCACCTTGTTTTCGCATAACCTAATACGTTGTATTGAGAAAAGGAAATACACCAGAAGATACAGCGTGAAAAGCTCTACAAGTTTCAAAGAACTAGTCACTTTAAAGTTGCACTTTTTTGTTTTGAAAATGAACGAAACTCTGAAAGGTAAGATTTTTACGTAGTGAAAACGTAGTGAAAATAGAATGTTTTTATTGGTAAAAGGCAAACTCATTTCTTTTCGTTTAAACGACTGTGAATGGAATTTTGTAACTTGTGGAGCTTTTCACGCTGCACCACATGATGTCTTTCGTTTTGCCAAACAAACATCCCAAATGATAAAAAGATCGAAGAAGAAGTAGTCAAGTAGTCTTTTATCAATAAGAGTATCTTATTTTTCCAGCATCGAAAACTTACCTGTCAGAGTTTCGTTCATTTTCAAAACAAAAAAGTGCAACTTTAAAGTGACTAGTTCTTTGAAACTTGTAGAGCTTTTCACGCTGCATCTTTTGATATACCTAGTTTTCTCAACACAACGTCTTAAATAATACAAAAGTGAAATGCATAAGTAACCTATCTGTGATGATCTATTGCTACCAGGAAGTTTAGTGCAAAAACGATTCCTATGAAAATTTTATTATCATAACGACTGTTGAATAGCGATCAAATAGCATGGAAAGATAGAGCGAAAGACGCTCTATCTTTTGGTAAAAAAAGAAATTTTTATAGACCTTGGTTTCATGGAATAAGACACCTGGCTCACTACTTTTGGATTGCCCTAAGTATCTTCAGTCTTCAAATGTGATATTAGTGGAACATTAAACTTATGTGCAAATCATGATGTTTTGCCTAGTTTTTCGAAAAAACGCGCTTGCGATAGATTATCTTTGCTGTATAACCTTCTATTCAAATTCTATCTCTACAAAATTTTGAATTTAAAAAATAGAATATGAAATTGTTCAAGTATATAGTTTGCCTAAAAAGATTTTAATCTTTGATTAAGAAGAGTAAAGATTTTAGTGTAGGAAGAGAACGAACAAATTATATTAAGGATCGAACTCTAGAGTTTGTTTTTCGTTGAAATAATTCTATTGACTTTAATTTGTTCAACTTTAAAATTAATATGTTAATTTGACTCTGAATTGGAAAGAAAAGATATTTTTCTATAGAATCGAATGAAGTCTCAAAAATTTTTGGAAGAAAAAAACGAGACATAGAATGATGTTTTGAACAACGCTCTATAATAAAGAAAGAAAAACACACCAACTTACTACCTTTCTTATCTTTCTTTGCCAGTGTTTCTATTGATTGACTAAGATCACTGATGGCTCTAAGTCCGATTGCAGTTATAGATTGCACTCTGAATACAAATGTCGTTTTTGATAACAGATTCGAAATAACCATCTCATTATGATTAGCATTTGTGTAAACTTCAGTCCATTTTTCTTCTTTCTTCTTTTCATTTTCATCGACTAATGTTTCATCACTATATTTCCGATACATAATTTTGTATTTGATTACTTTTTCGGTTCCATTCGCTGCATCTGCCCATTCCAATGTTACATTATTTTCTGTAACAGATTTTGAATATGGTGCACCTGGTTTACTTGGTAGGATAAAGTCTTTTTTTGCTAATCCATTATAATAGAGAATAAGTTCTGTGCTTTTAACATGATCAACTGAATATTCTTCATCAACAATAAATTTTATGTTTCCATTTTCAACATTGTTTGCTTTAGCAAATTCTATAAATTTTTGTAAATTTTTGCGGAGCTTTGCTAGAATACGAAGGTCTTCAAACCATTTTGCATGTTGTTGATAACTTGTCGACGAATTAAAATTGCTTTTATTATAGTATCGATAATTGTACATATCACTAAGTTGCAGATCATTTTCTTCAACGAAACAAAATGAAAGACGGAAAATATAATCATATTTAAAGTCACCAATGACTTCATATAGTGATCCTGATTTAATCGTAATATTTAAGCTCCTATCTTTGGTGAGATTTTCGATCCATGTCGTGATTAATGCGATTTCTTTTTCCTTTTCTTTGAGCCATGATTCTAATTTTCGCTGATTAAATGGCGATGAATCAACTTGTTTAAACACATTAAATAAATCAGATTCTTCAATACCAGTCTTCCCACGTAGTTTTGGTAGATACAATGCAATCTGTTGTTTCAAATCACGTTGGAATTCCGACAATCGTGCGGTAAAATCCAATAAATGTTTTTTCATACGATCAAAATGTATAAACATCGCACTCTCTGATAAATCGAAGGCTCTTACTTCGAAAGAATGCAGATTTTCAATCACCAATATTGAGTAATCAATCAGATTCGATGAAATGTCTCGAACGATTCGCATCGCTTTATTATCCAATAAATGTAATGGATAGAGCCATACCATTTTTGGTATGGTGTTTTCATTGTTTTCGCCTAACATTGACGGTAATTGGCGATAAAGTTTAACAGCGTCAGCAAAAGTATTTGGATTTTCATTCAAACGAAAATCACCATGAAATCTCGAATGCAATTTATCCACTGTTACGGGCAACGCCGTAGCAAGAAGAAGACGAGAGGAGATGGGGAAAAAAAAGAAAAGATTTCTCCTGGTCGAATTCAAACTAACTGAACTGAACTCGTCTCGTTTATTCGAAGAAAAATGTAACTATTTATACAAGGAAGGACATCCAGGTCCAGACGAGGAAACGAAGAGAAATTGCGACGTTAGACAAGGACATTCGAGAAATAGAGGTGAGAGAGAGAGAAAGAGAGCCACAAAGAAAGAAAGATAAGGACATTCGACCATCGTACACATGTACAACATATGGATCGAAAATCGAGGGACCGACACAAGAGAACGAAACGAAAATACAATAAGGAGAAAAGAAAGTGTATGTTAGAGTGCTCTCTAACACAATCCCCTTTCCCTCTAAATCGCCACAGACGATTTTCTAAACACTTGAGGGTGAGGGTGTTGAGACAAGCTACCATGACCGGTTTCGACTGCTGCTTACACAGTCATCTTCGGATGGCTTCGTCAGTTCTGAATTCAACAATTAATAAATTGAGAATCCAAAATCTGCGCAATTTACATTGTTACGAAATTCAATCTATTTGAAGATTAAATCGTAATAGTAAATTAGATAGGCAGTGGTGAGACAAGCTACCATGACCGGTTTCGACTGCTGCTTACACAGTCATCTTCGGATGGCTTCGTCAGTTCTGAATTCAACAATTAATAAATTGAGAATCCAAAATCTGCGCAATTTACATTGTTACGAAATTCAATCTATTTGAAGATTAAATCGTAATAGTAAATTAGATAGGCAGTGGTGAGACAAGCTACCATGACCGGTTGCTGGACTTTGTTGCTTCAAGGACTATTCGATGACATGACTCATCTGAAATACAAAAAAAAATTGAATTTGTAGATGATGTAGACAAGATGGATGATTGCTGCGAAGTGTAAAAAAAATTTTTCGTCTGGTCATATTATGGATTCATCTGCTTGCAGGATGACTAGTATTAATTGGTGTCACGTTCGTTCAATATTGGAATGTAAATGGAATGTAGTTTGTAGCAGCCATAGACTCGGTCATTTATTTTGATTTGCACGATGTTTCTTGATTTTTTTCTATATGATAAGAGATATATTTAAATTGAATATAGATAAAAAACACACTCGTCTTTCGCTATGATTGTTCGTTAGTATATATCGCTTAGGTCGTTTGGTTATAAGTTCACGTGTGGTGTCGCGTCGATTCCGATTTCCAACTATTAATTTGATATCGTGACCTATATGTTGGAGAAATGTGCTATCATATATCAGATGCATGTCATGTTTGAATGATGAGAAACGTTTTTCATGTGTGTAATGAATAATCAATGTGTTTGATGTATTGAATTGGTCTTTTGATTTGTACGTGGTATCGAGGTTTGTTGAGTGTCTCATTTCATTTTGTGTTGGATTGTTGTTTTCGTGCGCGAATGATGTACTCTCTGAGTGTTTAGTATTTCTGGATGTTAATCTGTTGGTAACGTTTTGACGTAATAGTTGAAATTGTTTCTCATCATTCAGAAGTGCTTTGAATGAACATTGAGGGATAACTCCATGTAAAAATCTTCGAAATTGTTGTTCAATAAATTGTACTGGATATCTGTGATGTGAGTGTATATTGAAATAGAAATAGTGGAAAATAGTGACTTCAGAGATAGTTTCAAATAGATTACCCGGTGTATAATAGCATCAATCTTATGTATCGTTGTTCATGTTGGAATGACTTCAATGTTGATGAATATTGAACGGATCGCATTAATGCAGTTTGTATAATATTACCAAATACATGTGGAGGATGGTCCGATTCATATGGTGTTACATATGGTTCAGCAGCGGGTTTATGGTAAACCTGCATCTCAAGATGCCGATTGTTATTGGTTAGAAGAACATCAAGGAATGGCAAGGATCGATTAATTTTGTATTCTAACTTGATATTTGGATGCCAGCTATTTGCTTCGTGTAAGAATGTGATCAATGCTTGTTCAGATCTGTTCCATGTTAATAGTATATCGTCAATATATCTAGTAAAAGTTAATAATTCGATATAGTCGACTACTAGTAGTTAATATTCAAGCGAGTTTACCTGCCGTAAAATTGGCCTGTTATATCTTGTTGACGAACAATTTCTTTTTGCCATTTCCACATAAATATATTTGCTAATGTCAATGTAAATGATGAACCCATAGCACCACCAGTCGTCTGTTGATAAATATGTTTATCATAAACAAATACATTTTCTTTCAAAACGATTGATGCCAATTCTCTGATCGTTTGAATGTCAATATTTTTGATTTTTGTATATCCATATGTCTGAAGAAATTCACCAAGAATATCCAATGATAGATCTTGTGGTAACATTGTATATAGATTGCGTATGTCAATTGTACAGAAGAGAGTTGACGAATTGAATGTACCTCTATTTAAATATTGATCAAGTCCTTGGATGAGCGAACTACCATCGATAATTGTTGTTGTTTTACATTTCTCATCGAAGATTGGCCGTAAGAGTTGATCGAGAAATTTCGAGATGTTCGTTGTCGAACTGTGAATCGTATTTTCAATCGGACGAACTGGTACACTTGGCTGAAATGAATGACAGTAACAATGAAATGAAATGAAATGAAAGATAATTAAAATTGTCTGCGTCCTACTTTGTGCGTTTTCGGATTGAAGTATAAATGCGATAGTTCACATTTTGTCTTGTCAGGTATCATTTTATTGTATTGCCATTGAAAAATTAATTTCTTTGTACGAAGATTGTTCAGCAATTGAATAACTCTATTTAAAATATCATGGAATGGATTGTACGATAACCGTATGAAGGCATTTGTTTCCGAGAAAAACTGTTGTACTTTTTTTTCGAATTCCACCTTAGAACCAATGTAAAAGTTGTTGCCCTTGTCAGTCAGACGAATAATAAGATTCTTTTTTTTGATTGTTCCGCGAATAGATCGAACAGTCCGTGCTTGTTGTTGACTTTGAATTTGATCTTTGAACGATAGTGGTGTGAAATAACATTGTTGAAAATAATTCATCAGATTCGTTGAATATTGTTTGAAGATCGATGCACCAAATGGAATACCCTGACTTTTGATAAGTTTCGATTGTACTTCTTTGACTATAGTTGCATGTTCCCTTTTAAGTTCAATCAATTGTTGCTTTTTTGGACGGATTGCACTTTGATTTAATCTTATATGATTCGGGCCTAAATAAAATCAAAGTATATCAAAATTTTTTCTTTTCTCTATTTTCTTTATTTTATCTCACCTAAACAAAGTTGATTCCATTGTAGTGGATTGAATGGATTATTCGTAAGATCGAGGTATGGTTCTGGTGAGACGCCGATATATTTTTTCGTAGACAATGAATATCGACGATTTCGCAACAGTTTATATTTAATCGAATGCATTTGATTAGAAATCTCTAACTTCAACTGATCTAGTCGATAAGTTAGATACTCTTCGATCTTATTTAACAGACTCGATGAATCATTGGTAGTAACCGTTGAAAGTTGCATTTCTATTTGTTTATATAGATGTTCATATTGCTGTTGATTGATTTGTATTTGATGTTCATACATAGATAAGTAGATACTTAACCATGTCCGTTTGGCTTCTTGAATCAATTTATGACGTTTATTTTTCGCATCGATCCGACATTGATTATTGCTAATTGGTAGATAGTCAATCGAACCAATAAAATCTTCTAATTGATCGAATATTTTTGGTAGAAACTTGTAAGAAATTCGCATTTCTAACACAAGACAATCTTTCCAAATTCGACATTGTTCTTGTCGTATGAATATTAACTGATTTATCGATTGTTTCTAATTGAAATCAATGAATGTGAAATCATTTGGATAATGGTAATACAAGCTTACTATATGTTCTGATAGCAATGGATTACTGGTAATGGCGTCGGATAACTGTTGTCCATGTATAGTATATTTAAATTCGTTTAACTGTTTATTGTTTCTTGATGATAAATAGTTGCGTTCAGTATGAATATATTTTTTTAAACATTGATCTATGTCTTCTAATGGTAAACTTGCAGATGTAAACAATTGAGATTGTGCAGTTATATCCATTTCATATTGATTCAATTGTTGTTTTATTTCCTTGAGACCATCTCGAAGATAATCATGACACAATTTCGTATCGTTATTTGATCTAGCCATCTTATACAGTTGTTCCTTGATTTATTGGTAATGAGAATATATGTATATATATATATATACAGATAGATAATAAATAGTTTTATGTAAAAAGTTTTCAATCAGTTTATTATCTTACCGGCCATATATTCTGCTGTAGACCAATTTCTAAGTAGTCCCTCCATAACTGTTCTTGCATTGTCAGATAGTACTGTCGATCGAATAGAAATAACCGATAGTAGATAAGTTGTTTTTCATTTTTGTCTGTGATAGTATATTTTAATTGTGTTTTTAACATTGAAAAAATTATATTTGATGGCTGCTTGAGATACAATGGTGATCTAAAAATCATAAATAAGTTCAAGTTCGTACTGATAATCTTAAGAATGGATGTATAGTCGGTATGATACAAACTGATATTTAATAGGCATCAAATAGTAATTGTTGTTACTCTTGTGACTATTGCTATTGTGTAAAACGTTCGATAGATTAGAAATTATTGACGGTTTTCCATTCTTCAGCTTCTTTTTTGGCAGATGTACATTTATCAATGAACGATTTATATTGGTTTCTTTTGTAGATGAAGTTCTTTTACGCTTCATAACGTTCGTCATCGGCATTGGATCAGTCGTATTCGCCTGGTTATCTTTGTTCGAGCATGTTTCTGTATTTTGAATTTGTTTTCGACGACGAAGTAATTTTTCTATTGTTTCCGGTTTCATTTGTCGTGCGCGACATTTTTTTCGAAAACGTTGATCACGTCGATTTCCATGACATTTCTTCTTTATTGTTTGTTGCTGCTTCATACTGTCATTAATGTTGGTCGTTATTGAAGAACTCATGTTAATTTATCTGAAAGAAAAAAAAAGTTTATATGATACTTCGTGTTCTTTTTCTGAAACATGCAATGAACACATATTTTTTTAAAGAAAGAAATATTTTTTATGTTTAAAGATACAAATTATCCGTTCACTAATTTTAGCACAACGTTCATGTATAAGACGTGCCATATCAGGAGATAGCTTTTTGTTATCATCTAACGAATATTGAAATGATGACACATATTTCTTCATATTATCATCATGCATCTTTTTGCATCGATTTCTTTCTTGTTCAGCACATTCCATGTGAAGAGTGAATAAGTTCGCTCGATAACTTTCGGCAACCGATTTAAATTGCTCGTAATAGTCTTGTTTGATTTGTGGATCTTCAATTGAACAAGTCAATAGAGATTGAGCCATACATGTATGATCGAATAGTTGAACTGTTGAGTTGAAAAATGTATTTTTTTGTTTCAATAGATGATATTCATTTTCAGTTAATTCTTGCATATATCTTGTTTGACAAATTTGTTTCATCATTTGCAACTGAAATAGTAACAATAAAAAATGATTTTATCACATTTGATAATAGGTAATATTTATCCATAGAATTAATAACCTGATATTTGCTTGGATGATGTTGTAGAAATTCCAACTTTAACGCTCGAATATGATAATCGAAATGAACGAGTTCAATCTGATGAGTAAATTCCACGATGACGTCATTAAGATTCTCTTGAATATGCATTATAAGCATTTGTTGAATCGATAATGAATATCTAGGAAGACGAGTTACTAGACTTCGTAATTCTGTTTCAATGTGTTTCAAATATTTCTCCAGTAGTTCCAAAGTATTGGTCACGAAGTTCATACATGTTGTATTATCACTTGTTTTATTTTTTGATATTGATTGTATCATTAAATGAATGTTCTTGGGCCATAATTTTACACTGATTGAATACGTAGATCGATTGCCCAATTCTGCTAAAAGTTCACCGTTGCCAGATTTCAAGTAGACATTCCATAGTTTTTGATGTTTTTGAATTATTAGGGTGTTGAGGGTGAGGTTAACTAATAAATGACCGACCACGACGCGTTTCGACGGGATTTCACCGTCTCATCAGGTGGTTAGTATAAATTCTGCATGAATATCAAATAAAGAGATCCGAAAAGGCTTCACAAGCCACATCGAAAACAACTTTACTTGAAAGAGATAGCAGATGATCATTATATAGTGAGGTTAACTAATAAATGACCGACCACGACGCGTTTCGACGGGATTTCACCGTCTCATCAGGTGGTTAGTATAAATTCTGCATGAATATCAAATAAAGAGATCCGAAAAGGCTTCACAAGCCACATCGAAAACAACTTTACTTGAAAGAGATAGCAGATGATCATTATATAGTGAGGTTAACTAATAAATGACCGACCACGACGCGTTTCCCTGGAATTCCATTGAATCATCATCAGGTGTTAGTGAAAGTGCATTCAAAGAGATAAGATTGGTTAATTATCCAATGAAGTTTTGATTTCCTTTCAAAAAAATTGAAAATAGCTGAGGTCAGTTTAAGCTTTTTCGTTTGTTTGAAGAAGATTGGGATTGGATTTGTGCTTCTGTTGTTAAACAACCAGTATATGCTGAGATTGTTTTTGAGTTTGAGAAATTTCATCTGGTTGATTCAAAATCATCGATTGTTTAACCAAACGCATCTAAATTTTCAGTGGTCTTGAAAGAAATATTGAAAATAAGTGAATCTGAGTTGAAACTTTTGATTTATTTGAGATGGAGTATCATTTGAAACAAGATTTTCATTGATATTGAACCTTGATGTCAGTTGAATTGCCTAAAACATTGACAAATTGTAATCATATATTGAAAATTTTGAATTTGCTTGAAGAGATTGATTTGCATTGAGTTGAATTGAGTATTGCATATTGAATGTTGATTGCAATTGATAGTGCGACTGAAAATAATGAAAAAGCATTGGCTTTATATAGCTTTGGAAATGAGTAGGAGGCAAGAGGAGAGAGAGATTATGTGACTCTATTCAAGGGAAACCATTACTTATCAGTGGGAAAAAATGTTTAAGTGGGATAGAATGTAAAGATAAACTAAAAATAGATGTTATTTTAAAATAAACAATTGATTTTGTTCAAGAATAAGTTCAAACTCTCTTTGTATAAGAGGCGATCGGAAAAGAAAACAATATAAGTGTATTATATGTTGGATTACTTAATTTATTTTATCAAATCTGTATTATTTTTCCAATAATAGCAAATATACATTCAATATCCGTTGAAGATTCAAAGAAAAATGAAATATTTTCATTGTTCAAAGTGAATATTCCATTTTCAGATGGCGCTGTATAATTATGTAATTTTTTTTCTAGTAAATTCATTTAATGTGTCAATCCATAGTGAACATTAAGTATTCTATTATATTTTGTATCTTAAATTTTCATGGAATTATCCATAATCTACAATAAGATAAGAACAATATGTATTTATTTTTTCAAAAATCAACAACGCCATCTTTAAATACTCATTTTAAATATTTTTATTTATAATTATTGCGGCTATTCTTGGATAATTTAGTTCATGAATTCAATATTGAACTATTTATCGTATTTATCATGAAATATTCCATGCATTTTATGTATTTATTGGAATAAAACATTAATATTGGATTTCCTGTTAAACTACTGAAAATTCAAGTAGAATATCATAAATAATTGGACTATTTAATCGTTTTTATGATCAATCTATATCAGAATAATTATCCGAACGTGATATCATTGTTAGATTTCGATTTCTGTTGAGAAATAATATAAAGGACGGGGGGACATAAGCTATGCGAAATGGGCGCATAAGGTTTTATTTCGAACTTAGTGTTCAATCTCTCTGGAAATGTTAAATAAGTGTTTATGAAGTAAATCCAAGCATAACTATGCATACC
>Ga0209922_103346_pt1 | contig 12844 bp, 8 predicted proteins | sample ThiBiot_500_biof_FD_183946 | JGI IMG/M metagenome (GOLD analysis project Ga0209922, IMG submission 183946) | Wastewater bioreactor microbial communities from Cape Town, South Africa - Thiocy_expt_500_biof (SPAdes) | ecosystem: Engineered > Bioreactor > Thiocyanate-remediating > Anaerobic-Aerobic ...
ACCGGATTGATCAGCACGGTACGCGGCACGATGGGCGCATCGGGGTAGCGCGGATTGGGCGCGCCCGAGCCGAACACCACCACCTGCAGGTCCACGCCGATCTGCGGCGCCGCCAGGCCGGCGCCGTTGGCGGCATGCATGGTGTCGAGCAGGTCGGCCAGCAGCCCATGCAGTTCATCGGTATCGAAGCGGGTGACGGGCCGGGCCACGCGCAGCAGGCGCGGGTCGCCCATCTTCAGAATGGTGCGCTGGGTCATCTGGGGTATGCAAGCTGGGTAACGGCCAAAGGGCATGACGCTGCCCGGGCCATGGAGCATACCCCCGCGCAATGCCTGCACAATACAAGCCATGCCGCAGCCCCCCGAGCAAGTGCCTCCCGTACCCGAGCAGGTGCCCCTGCCGGCAGTGGCGCGCTGGCTGCTGCTGCTGTTCGCCGGCCTGTGCCTGGCCCTGGGGGTGATCGGCGTCGTCGTGCCCGGCCTGCCCAGCACGGTGTTCATCCTCATGGCCGCCTGGGCCGCGGCCCGCAGCTCGCCGCGCCTGTACCGCTGGCTCTGGCACCACCCGCTCTTCGGCTCCATGCTGCGCAACTGGCACAACGGCGGGCGCGTGAGCCGCCATGCCAAGTGGAGCGCCACCTGCCTGATGGCGCTGTGCGCCCTCATCCTGCTGTGGATCAACATTCCGCTCTGGGCCGCCATCAGCGGATGCGTGAGCATGGCCTGCGTGCTCACCTGGCTGTGGCTGCGCCCCGAGCCGCAGCACTGAGCGTTGGCGGCCAGAAAGTCTCCGGACCGGGCTGGTTTTGTGTATATAATTTAAGGCTTGTTCCCCGATAGCTCAGTCGGTAGAGCGACGGACTGTTAATCCGCAGGTCCCTGGTTCGAGCCCAGGTCGGGGAGCCAAAATTTAAGGCCTTGCAATCGCACAAGGCCTTCCAATAACGATACCGATCATTCCTCAATAGCTCAGTCGGTAGAGCGCCGGACTGTTAATCCGTAGGTCCCTGGTTCGAGCCCAGGTTGAGGAGCCATCCAAGGCCATCCCGATGCACATCGGGATGGCCTTTTTACTTTGTCATGCCGCGCCCGCGGCGATGCGGCCGCCCGCCTCCACCGCGACGCGGGTGCTCCCCAGAGCCGCGCAGTCGAACTCCACGGCCACGCGGCCGCCCTCCAGCGCGAGCCCGCTGTGCACCAGCGCCTCCACCAGCCGGTCGCGCAGCTCGTCGTCCGCCAACGAAGCCCGCTCGCCGCTGAGGCGGTTCACGGCCCACAGCCGGGCCTCGTGAAGGCACACCTGCGCTTCGCAGGCCCGCAGCGGCTCCAGCAGCCCGTGCTTCGACATCTGCTTCGCCACCCGGTAGATCGTGCCCAGGCTCGCATGCAGGCCGCGCAGGCAGATGCGGTGGAATACCTCTTCGACGGACAGCGCCTGCCCGCCCGCATCCTCGAACACCTGCAGGACGGCGATGCGCGGGATCGTCGGGCGCAGGCCCGCCCCGCGCAGGCGCTGCAACAGGTTCTGGCGGTCGATGTCCATCATGGCCGCCCTTCATGCGGGCGGGTCGTGCCGGATGCCTGCCAGCCGCCTCCCAGCGCGCGGTACAGCGCAACGGCGGCCTGCAGCCGCTGGGCCTTCAGCCGCGCCGCCGCATCCTGCGCCGCGTACAGCGTGCGCTGCGCGTCCAGCAGGGTCAGCAGCGTCTGCGCGCCGGCGCGGTAGCGGCTCTCGGCCAGATCCAGAGCGCGCCGGGCCTGCTCCAGTTCCTCGGCCTGGGCGGCGGCCTGGGCCTGCACGCCGGCCTGGGTGTTCAGCGCCACCTCCACGTCGCCGAAGGCCTCGACGATGGCCCGGCGGTAATCCGCCAGCAGTTCCTCCCGCTGCGCCTGCGCCAGCTCATGGCCTGCCGCCAGCCGGCCGCCGTCGAAGACCGGCGCGGCCAGGCCCGCGGCCAGCGAATACAAGGGGTTGTCGAATACGCGGCGCAGGCGGTCGCCGCCCGTGCCTATGCCGCCGGACAGCGTGAGGGCGGGCAGCATGGCCGCGCGCGCCGCCGCCACGCTGGCATCGGCCGCGGCCAGCCGCGCCTCGGCGCGCGCGATGTCGGGGCGGCGCGCCAGCAGTTCCGCCGGCAGGCCCGCGGCCACGTCCGGAACGGCCAGCGACGCCAGCGGCGCACACCCCACCGGCACGCCTGCGGGGCGCGCCAGCAGCACACCCAGCGCCGTGCGCGCCTCGCCCGCCTGCTGGCGCAGCGCAGCCAACTCGCGCTGCTGGCTGGCCACCAGCCCGCGCTGCTGCGCCAGCTCCAGCAGCGTGGCCGCCCCGGCGCGCACCCTGGACTCCACCAGCGCCAGCAGCCGCTGGGCGCTTTGCAGGTTGCGCTCGCCGATGCCGATGCGCTCGCACAGCGCCACGGCCTGCAGCCAGGCGTTCGCCACGCTGGCCGTCACCGTCAGCCGCACCGTGTCGCGGTCGAAGACGCTGGCCTGCAGGGCGAACAGGGCGCCGTCCCTGGCGGCCTGCTGGCGCCCCCAGAAATCCACCTCGTAGCTCGCCGACAGGCCGGCGCCGAAGCGGTTGCCGCCCACCGCGGCGGCGCCGCCGATGCGGCCCTCGCGGCCGGCGTCCAGGCTTGCGGCCAGCTCCGGTGCCAGCGCCGCGCCGGCAATGCCGGCACTGGCGCGGGCCTGCCGCACCCGGGCGGCAGCGGCAGCCACGTCCAGGCTCCGGGCCTGGGCCTGTTCGACCAGCGCGGCCAGTTCGGCGCTGCCGAAGCTGTGCCACCAGCCGGCGGTGACGCCGTCGCCCGCAGCTTCAAAGCCGGCGGCCCACCGGGCCGGCAGCTCGGGCGGCGCCCGGTCCGCGGGCACCTGCTGCACGGCGCAGCCCGCCAGCCACAGGCCTGCGGCGAGCATGCCGGCGTGCCGGATGAATGGATGCAGGGCCATGGTCATTCCCCCGCCAGCGCGCGCACCGGGTCGAGCCGCGCCGCCGTCCTGGCCGGCATGTAGCCGAACACCAGCCCCGTGGCGACCGCGCAGGCAAAGGCGCCCAGCATGGCCCGCACCGAGAACACCACGGGCACGCCCGAGACGATGAGCACCACGCCCACGGCCAGGCCCGCGAGCAGGCCCGCCAGGCCGCCCACCAGGGTCACGAGGCTGGCCTCGGTCAGGAACTGGCGCAGGATGTCGCCCTGGCGCGCGCCCACGGCCATGCGGATGCCGATCTCGCGCGTGCGCTCGCGCACCGTCATCAGCATCACGTTCATCACGCCGATGCCGCCCACGACCAGGGAGACGGCCGCGATCAGCCCCAGCATCACGGCCATGCTCTCGCGCGTGGCGGCCTCGGCCTGGATGCGCGCGGCCGCGTTGCCGATGCCGAAATCCTCGCGCCCGCCATGGCGCGCGATCAGCAGCCGGCGCATGGCCTCCTCGGCCGCGTGCACCACCTGCGCGCTGCGCGCCTCGATCACCACGTAGTCGGGCTGGGTCTGCGCCTGGTAGACGCGCGCGCGGCCCGCACGGTAGGGAATGAACACCATGTCGTCGTAGTCCTGCGCGCCCGATTCCGCGCCGCGCTCGCTCATCACGCCGATGACCTCGAAGGCCGAATTGCCGATGATGAGCTGGCGGCCCAGCGGGTCGGGCGTGCCGGGGAAGAAATGCCGGTGCGCCTTGTGGCCCAGCACCACCAGCGGCGCCAGGCCGCGGTCCTCGGCCTCGGTGTAATAGCGGCCCAGGGCCGGGCGCCAGCGGTGCACCAGCGGCATCTCCTCGCTCGCGGCGAAGACGTAGATCTGCTTGTCGGCATTGCCGTAGCGCACCGTGACCGGGTCGCCGATGACGGGCATGACGCGCCGGATCTCGGGCAGCTCGCGCATGGCGGCCAGGTCGTCCTCGGTGATCTGGCCCGCGGGCCCGCCCGTGGCCGGCGGCTTGCTGCCCATGTAGAGGATGGCCGTGCCCATGGTGCCCATCTGCTCCACTACCTTGCGCCGCGCGCCCTCGCCGATGGCCAGCATCACGATGACCGAGGCCACGCCGATGACGATGCCCAGCAGCGTCAGGCTGGTGCGCACGCGGTTCAGGCGCATGCCGCGCCAGGCGCCGCGCGCGGCCTCCAGCAGCTCGGCCAGCCAGGGCGTGCCTGCCGCGTCCCGGGGCCGGGGCGCCAGCGGCAGCGCCGGGCGCACGCTGCCGTCCGTGCTGTCGCCGACGATGCGCCCGTCGCTGATCTCGATCACGCGGCGCGCCTGCGCGGCCACGGCGCGGTCGTGGGTGATGAGGATGATGGTGTGGCCCGCGTCGGCCAGCTCGCGCAGCAGCGCCATCACCTCGGCGCCGCTGTGCGAGTCGAGCGCGCCCGTGGGCTCGTCGGCCAGGATGATGTGGCCACCGTTCATGAGGGCCCGCGCGATCGACACGCGCTGCTGCTGCCCGCCCGAGAGCTGGTTGGGCCGGTTGCCCAGGCGCTCGCCCAGCCCCAGGCGCGCGAGCAGCGCCTGGGCGCGGCGCACGCGCTCGTCCTTGGGCAGGCCCGCGTAGATGGCCGGCATCTGCACGTTCTCGCTCGCGCTCTCGCTGGCGATCAGGTGGTAGCCCTGGAACACAAAGCCGAAGGCCTGGCGGCGCAGCCAGGCCAGCGCGTCGGCGTCGAGCAGCGCCACGTCCTGCCCCTGGAAGCGGTAGCAGCCCGCGCTGGGCCGGTCCAGGCAGCCCAGGATGTTCATCAGCGTGGACTTGCCCGAGCCCGAGCTGCCCACCACGGCGACGAACTCCCCCGCGTGGATGTCCAGATCGATGCCGTGCAGCACCGCCACCAGCGGCTGCCCGCCCTCGCCGCCGTAGTGCTTGCGGATGCCGCGCAGCGAGATCAGCGGCGCGTCGTCATTCGGCGCCCCGTTCACCATTGCAGCCACCGCAGGCCGCGCTCCAGCGGCGTCTCGCCGACGATGACGCGCTCCCCCTCGGCCAGGCCTTCGAGCACCTGGGCCTGGTGGCGGCTGCGCACGCCCAGCTTCACGCTGCGCGGCTCGGGCCGGCCGCGCGCATCGAGCACGCGCGCCACGTGGCCCTGCCCGTCCCCGCCCTCCTTCACTCCGGTCAGCGGCACGGTCAGCGCCTGCGCCGCGCTGGCCGTGACGAACACCACCTGCGCCGTCATCTGCGGCATCAGCTCGGCGTCTTCGTTGCCCACGTCGAACAGCACCGTATAGGCCACGGCCTTGGTGGCGGGCACGGGCGCCGCCGCCGTGCCGCCGGCCGGCGCCTGGCTGGCCGAAGGCGCGGGCAGCACCTGGCGCACCGTGCCGCTCCAGCGCCGGGGCCTGGCCTGCCCGGCGCTGCCCAGCGTCGTGAAATACACCGGCATGCCCTGCCGGACGCGGCGCACGTCGGCCTCGGAGACCTCGGTCCAGACCGTCATGGCCGACAGATCGGCGATGCGCAGGATGTTCGGCGTCTGGTAGGCGGCGTTGAGCGTCTGGCCCTCGCGCGCCTCCACCGACACCACGGTGCCGGCCATGGGCGCATAGATGCGCGTGTAGCCCAGGCGCGCCTCGTCGGCCTTGAGCGTGGCCTGGGTCTGGTCGATCTGCGCCCTGAGGTGGTCGATGCGCGCCGCGGCCATGGCCAGGTTGGCCTCGGCCGTCTGCACATCCTCCTCGCGCGTGGCGTCGTCGCGGCTCAGCTGCCGCTGGCGCGCCAGCTGCTGCCCGGCCAGGCGGTGCTGGGCCTGCTGCTCGGCCAGCTGCGCGCGCAGCCCGGCCAGTTGCGCGCGGCCCGCGTCCACCGTGGCGCGCTGCACGCTCGGGTCGATCTCGACCAGCAGATCGCCCTTGGCCACCCGGGCGCCGGGCTCCACGCGCAGCCGCGTGATCTGGCCCGACACCTGGGCGCCCACGTCCACGTAGCGGCGCGGCTGCAGCGTGCCTATGGCCGTGACCGTGGCCTCGATGTCCGCGCGGGCCACCGCCTCGGTCTGGTAGGCCATGGCCGGACGCTGCGCCCACCACATGCCCGCCGCCGCCACGCCAAGCCCCGCCACGGCCGCGATGCCGGCCCAATGCCGCCGGGTGTGCATCACCATGGCCTCCCCACGCGCCGTTGCGAGAACGCCCAGGTCACGGCCGGCGCACTGGCCGGCAACCGGGGAAGAACGGACAGGCCCGGGCGGGCGGCAGGAAACGGGTGCATGGGAGGAAAAACGGGGCGGCTCACGGAATGGCAACAGAGTTGGGAGAAGCGGACGCAGGCCGAAAAACGGCCTCTTCCTGTCTATGACAAACGAGAACCCAAAAAGGGCCACATTCCATCGTCACGGCGTCCGGCGGGTCCTTTCCACGGGGTTCAGAACTTGTAGGTCATGCTCACGTTCACGCTGCGCGGCGCGCCCCATGCGTAGGTGTTGTACAGGTTGAAGATGGTGTAGTACTTCTTGTCCAGCACGTTGTTGAGGGCGAGGGAGGCCGACAACTGCTTGCTGAACTCGTAGCGCGCCATCAGGTCCATGAGCCAATAGCTCTTCACCGTGTGCTTCACCACCTCGGTGGACGGCATGGAGATGTCGCCCCAGGTCTTGTCCTGCCAGCGCACGCCGCCGCCCAGCGTCAGGCCCGCCAGGCGGCCGCCGAGCCTGTGGCTGGTGTACAGGCTGAACTGGCTGGCGGGCGAGAGCGTGCTCACGCGCTCGCCCTGCCGGCGCGACACGCTGTGCGAATAGCCCGCCTGCAGTTGCCAGGCCGGCGTGATCTGCCCCGACACCTCCAGCTCGTAGCCCTTGGTCTTGACGCCCTTGATTGCCCGGTAGGCAGTGCCGCCATTGGGCGTCGTCCCGCCGGTCTCGACGCCGAAGTTGTCCTGCTCCAGCTGGAACACGGCCGCCGACGCGTTCAGGCGCCCTTCCATGAAGCTGGCCTTCACGCCCATCTCGTAGTTCTTGCCCTGCAGCGGGTCGAGCCTGCGGCCCTGCTCGTCCTGCAGGGCCTGGGGCGTGAAGATGCCGGTGTAGCTGGCGTAGGCGGAATAGGTGTCGTTCAGGTCCACCACCGTGCCCAGGTAGGGCACGAACACGCCGGACTCGTCCTGCCCGGCCACGCGGTTGCGGTAGCTGGACCAGCGCCCGCCGGTGATGAGCTTCCAGTCGTCGCGCAGGTTCCAGCGCGCCGCTGCGTACAGCCCGCGCTCGCGCGTGGTCTCGTCGTTGGTGTAGTCGGGCACGGCGCCCCAGGCCGGCGCGGGCTTGTCGCCCTGCCATTGGTAGTAGTCCGGCACGCCGCGGTCGTAGCCCGGCGTGGCCCACCAGCCGCTGTTCTTCCAGTGCCGGTTGGCGATGCTGCCGCCCAGCACCAGTTCGTGCTCGCGCCCGGCCAGGCGCAGCGGCCCGCTCAGGTACACGTCGCCCGCGTTGCTGGTGGTGCGGCCGATGTACTGGCCCATCCACATCGACACGCCCGAGCCGTCAGCCGGGTTGGGATAGCCACCGGCCGCTGCGCCCAGGTTGGCGTCGTAGCCGTTGACCTGGCGGTTGAACTGCGCCTTGGCCACCCAGCCGCCGTCGAAAGCGTGCTCCAGCGTGGCGAAGCCGGTGCGCGTGTACTGGTCCCAGCGGCTCCAGTTCGCGCCATTGTTGGTCGAGCGCGGCATGGCGTTGAACTCGCCCAGCGCGTCGAGGATGGGGATGCCGCCCCAGGTGGACGCGTGCGGCTTGTTGTGCTGCGAATCCGCCCCGATGGTCAGCAGGGTGCGCGGCGTGAGGTCGGCCTCGACGATGCCGTAGAACACGTCCGTCTTGCGCTCGTAGCGGTCGAGGTGCGAATGCCTGTCGCCGTAGGCGGCCACGCCACGCGCGCGCACGCTGCCGCTGGCGTTCAGGGGGCCGCTCAGGTCGATTTCGGTGCGGTAGCTGTCCCGGCTTCCCGCGCTGGCGGTCACGTGCCCCTGGAACCCGCGCGTGGGCTTCTTGCGGATCAGGTTGATGGTCGCGCCCGGCGTGCCGGCGCCCGTCAGCAGGCCGGTGGCGCCCTTGAGCACCTCCACCCGGTCGTACATCACCATGTCGCTGAGCGTGTTGCCGGCCGAGTAGGCCGAGTCGCGCATCATCGGAATGCCGTCGTACTGGAAATTCTGGATCGCGAAGCCGCGCGCGTAGTACTCGGTGCGCTCGCTGTCGTAGGTCACGATGCTCACGCCCGGCGTGTGCTCCATCACCTGGTCGATCGAGGTGAGCTGGAAGTCGTCCATCTTCTGGCGCGTGATCACGCTCACCGACTGGGGCGTCTCGCGCGGCGTCAGCACCAGCCGCGTGGCGGTGGCGATGCTGCCCGGCGTGTACGAGCCCGAGCCTTCGGTGATTTCGCCCAGCTGATTGGCGGTCACCGTCACTTCCTTCAGCGTGCGCTGGCCCGTGGGCAAGGGCTGGACGGTGAGCATCCCCTTGTCGATGCTCCCCTGCAGGCCGCTGCCTTGCAGCAGCACATCCAGCGCCTGCTTCACGTCGCGGCTGCCTTGCAGCGCAGGTGCCTGGCGCCCCTGCAGCAGCGCGGGATTGAGCGCCAGTTGCAACCCCGCCTGCTGCGCGAACTGGTCGAGCGCGCCGGCCAGCGGCTGCGCGGCGATGTCGAAGCGCGCCGTCTGCGCCATGGCGGCGTGCAGCGGCATGGCCAGGCTCAGGCAGAGCGCGGCCCGGGCCAGGGGAGTCCGGCGGAACCGGAGGAAAAGCGAATGCATGGAAATCGTCCTTGGGTCAGTGATGAGGTCAATCCACGGGGATCACTGTCTGGACGATTGGCAGCGGAAATTCCTGAAAAAAAGTGGGGCACAGCCAGCCGCCGTCGGCCTGCCGCCGCACCTGCACGGGCAGCGCGCGGGGCAGCTCGCCGACCCAGGCATGGGCCCGCGCGATGCGCACGCGCCCGCTCAGCGGCAGGCGGGCCGCCTCGGGCGTGGCCTCCAGCGCGAAGGGCGCATAGCGCGAGAGCCGCTGCAACGCCTCGCCCAGCGTGCTCTCGGCAAACACCAGCTCGCCATGGCGCCACGATGCCGCATCACCCGGCGCGGCCAGCGTGCGCACGGCGGCCGCGCCCTCCAGGCGCAGGCCCTCGCCCGCGCCCAGTTCATGGGGCACGCCGCCGGCCGCATCGGATTCGACCCGCACGCGCCCCGACTCCACCTGCACCGTGACGCCCTCCCGGCCATCGGAGCCCGGAACGACCTCCACCCCGAAGCGCGTGCCCAGCACCGTGACACGCACGCCGCCGGCCTGCACGATGAAAGGCCGCCCGGGGTCGCGCGCCACGTCGAAGAAGGCCGCCCCATGCGCCAGCGCCACCACGCGCCGCGCCGCGAAGTACCGGACTTCGGCGCTGCTGGCCGCATCGAGCAGCAGGCTGGAGCCGTCGGGCAAATCGTGCCGCGCCAGCTGGCCGCGTGCGCTGCTCCAGCGGGCCTGCCATTGCACATGGGTCTCGCGGTACAGCTGCCACTGCCGCCAGCCGACGCCGCCGCCCAGGCCCATGCCCGCCAGCCCCAGCAAGGCGCCGAGGCTGCGGCGCCGGCCCGCGCGCCAGGCGCCGGCATCGGAGCCGCCACGCCAGCGGCGCAGCGCATCCTCGATGCAGGCATGCGCCTGGATCAGGTCGCGCTCCACGGTGTTGAGCGACACGCCCAGCCGCTCGGCGATCGCGGGCTGGCGCTCGCCATGCATGCGGTGCGCGACAAAGGCCGCGCGGCTGCGCTCGGGCAGGCCGGCCAGCGCGTCCTCCAGCACGGCCAGCGCCTGGCGGTACATGACGGAGTCGGCCACGTCGGGCGCATGGCTGGGCGCGAGCTGCGCGTGCACGGCCGCCTCGTCGAGATAGCGCAGATGGCGCTGGCGGCGGCGCTGCGCATCGAGCGCCATGTGCTGCGCCATGACGGCCAGGTAGGCGGTGGCATCGCGCGGCGCCTCCTCCGCCGTGGCGCCGCCGGCCTTGTCCCCGGGCATGCCGCGCACATGCTCGGCCAGCCTGAGCCAGGTGTCGTGGACCAGGTCGCCCGCCTCCTCGCGGCTGCCCGTGCTGCGCGCGGCCACGCGCATCAGGTCGGCATAGGCGCGGTCGAAGCCGGACAGCAGCGCGCGGGTGAAGGAGGCGGACAGTTCCATGGGCGCGGATGATAACCGCGCAAAAGAGAATCGTTCTCAATACGGATTCTCTTTGGCCTGCCCGGACCCCGATGGATCAGAACGCGCCGCGCAGCGTCAGCATGGCATTGCGCGGCGCGCCGTAGAGGTTGTTGCTGAAGGTGCTGCCCAGGGTCTGGTAGTAGGTCTTGTCGAACAGGTTGTAGACGTTGAGCGTCAGCGTCCAGCGCGGGTCGATCCGGTACTGCACCATGGCACTCCACAGCGCATGGCCGCCCTGGGTGAAGTCGAACGGCACCGACGTACCCGCAGCCGACAACGCCGTGCCGCTTACGTAGTGCGTGCTCTGGATATGGGCGCTGCCGCCCACGCGCCACTGCGACAGCGCGCCCGGCAGAGTGTAGGCCGTGGAGAGCTTGAGCAGATGGCGCGGCGTGATGCTGCTGTAGGTCTTCTCGGTGCTGCGGTCCCTGGTGTTGTTGAAGGTATAGCCCGCAGCCAGTTGCCAGCCCGGACGCACCTCGCCACCCAGCTCCATGTCGAAGCCGCGGCTCGTCACCTTGCCCTGGGCGATGTAGCAGCAATTGCCGCTCCAGCGGTTGTTGGTGGTCTCGTAGCGCGGGTCCACGGCGGCCGAGCCGGTGCGCTCCACGTTGAAGACGCTGAAGGTGGCGTTCAGCCGCCCGTCCATCAGCTCGCCCTTGAGGCCGGCCTCATAGCTTGCCCCCTTGACCGGCGGCAGCGGCGTGCCCGGCGGCGGGCCCGACATGTTCAGCGCCTGCGGATTGAAGATAGACGAATAGCTGGCATAGGCCGACCACTGGCTGCCCAGGTCGTAGATCACGCCGCCATAGGGCGTGACCTTGGTGGGTTCCTTGAAGGGCGTGTCCGACCAGGGCGTGCGGTTGCCGTTGGCGTCCATGCTCCAGATCGCCTGCTCGAATTCGTAGCGGCTGGCCCTGGCGCCCACGATCACGTGCAGCCGGTCGGTGGGGTGCAGGCGCAGCACACCGTAGCCGCCCACCTGCTTCTGGCCCCAGGGGCCGTAGCGGGTGTTGAAATAAGTATCCGTGGACGGCGTCCAGACGCTGGGCGCGAACGGATTGCTCGCCACCGTGCCGCTGCCGGGGAAGTTGCCGGTCTGCCAGAAACTGTCCACGCGCTGCCAGTCCGCGCCCACCAGCAGCTCGTGCGTGCGGCCCATCAGGCCGAAGGTGCCGCCCAGGCTCAGGTCCACCATCTCCTGCGTGTTGCCCGACTGGATGTGGCCGCCGCGCCATACCGCGCCGGCCAGCGTCTGCGGATGGATGGCGCCGCCCATGTAGACCCAGTTGCGGTCCAGTTCCGTTTCCACGCGGGAGGCGTTGAGCTTGGCCTTCCAGCCGTTGGAAAAGCGGTGCTCCAGCTGGGCAAAGAACTCTTTTGTCTCGTAGTCGTAGTACGCCCAGGGCTGGGTGAAATTGGTGCTGCGCGGCAGGCCCAGGCTGCGGCCGTCCGTGTAGCGCGGCAGGCCTGCGTAGTCGCCGTTCTCATGCTGCTTGCCGTAGCTGCCGCCGACGGTGAGCAGGGTGTCGGGCGTCAGGTCGGCCTCCAGCACGCCGTATAGCATGGGCTTTTCGCTGCTGCGCCAGTCCATGTACGAATCGCCCTTCTGGTAGGACAGTACGGCGCGCCCGCGCACACCGCCATCCTCGGCCAGCGGACCGGTGACATCCAGTTCCACGCCGCGCCGGCTCCAGGAGCCGGCCGACAGCTCGGCCTTGATCTGGCGCTGCGCCAGCGGCTTCTTGCGCACGATGTTGATGATGCCGCCCGGATCGCCGACCCCGCCCAGCAGCCCCGAGGCGCCGCGCATCACCTCCACCCGGTCGTAGAAAGCCATGTTCTGCTGCGGCGAATAGGTGTAGGCACCCAGCGCCAGTGGCGCGCCGCCATCGACCTGCATGCTGGTGATCTGGAAGCCGCGCGCGTAGAAATCGCCCACGGTGTTGGCCACGACGATGCCCGGCGTGAGCTTGAGCGCCTCGGTCACGTCGGTAGCGCGCTGGTCGTCGAGCTGCTGGCGCGTCACCACCGACACCGATTGCGGAATTTCGCGGAACGCCTGATCGGTCTTGGACGCGATGCTGGTCACGCGGCTGGTGTACGAGCCCGAGTCCTCGGTCGTTCCGTCCCCCGCGCGGCGGGCCTGCACCCGCACCTCGGCCAGCGTGGCGGCCGCAGCCGGCGCCGTGGTGCGCACGGCAGGCACGGCGGGCGCGGCGCGCAGCACGTAGCTGCCCGGCGCCTGCTCCACCGCCTGCAGCCCCGTGCCCTGCAGCAAGGCGTCCAGCCCGCTGCGCGCCGTATGGCGGCCCTGCAGCCCCGGGCTGCGCAGGCCCTTCACCTGGTCCTGGGTGAAGGACAGCAGCAGGCCCGAATCGCGCCCGAAGCGGTTGAGCGCATCTTCGAGCGGCCCCGCGGGAATGCCGTAGCCGCGCGCCGCCTCGGCCGCCGGCGATGCGCCGGGCGCCTGGGCATGCAGATGGGTGGCGGCGCCGATGCAGGCCAGGGCCAGCACCAGGCTGCGGCAGGCCCGGGCCTGGGCGTGGAGAGGGAAACGGGGTTCTATGGAATGTGCCATGGCGTTTGGAATGGGAAAGGAACAAGGGGCAGAGACGGCGCAAGGCCGCTTTCCTCTTCCATGTCCCGCGAGTTTTCAAAACAGACCACC
>Ga0209922_103348_pt1 | contig 12838 bp, 9 predicted proteins | sample ThiBiot_500_biof_FD_183946 | JGI IMG/M metagenome (GOLD analysis project Ga0209922, IMG submission 183946) | Wastewater bioreactor microbial communities from Cape Town, South Africa - Thiocy_expt_500_biof (SPAdes) | ecosystem: Engineered > Bioreactor > Thiocyanate-remediating > Anaerobic-Aerobic ...
CGCCGGCCGGCAACGGGATGGTGCAGCCATGGGCCATCACCTGCTCCAACCAGGCCGGCAGCGACACCATGGCCTGCACCATGACGCAGGTGCTGGTGGCGAGGGACAGCAACCAGCGGCTGATCGCGGCGACGATCTTCCGGCCGAGCCCGGACGCCGCGGCGCTGATGCGCATCAACCTGCCGCACGGCATCCTGCTGCAGGAAGGCGTCGACATTTCCATCGATGACGGTGCCCCGACCAGGGTCCCCATCACCATCGCCGACCAGAACGGCAGCTATGCCACGCTCGAACTCACCGCCAACCTGGTGCTGGCGCTGCAGGGCGGCGGCATCATCAATTTCGGCGTCAAGGCGGGCAACGGCGAAGCGGTGCGCCTGCAGCTGTCGCTCAAGGGCTTTACTTCGGCTTTCGCGAAACTCTGAATGGCGGGGGCGGGGGCGCAAAAAGCTGGCAGCGCGCGCCGTGTCTGCGCGGCGACTGGAACGACACTGCATGGAGCGACGTTTCGAGCCGAGCGTGAGGGAGCGCAAGCTTCTCTCACTTGCACCGGCCACGGAGCCCAAGCAGATGCCGAAATTCGTGACGATCGGGTATGGCGATGAAGCCGGCTACCAGCGCACGCCGGCCGCGGTGCGCGACGCGGCGCATCGGCATGACGCGAAGCTGGTGGCGGCCGGCGCATTGATGGGCATTGCAGGCAAGCCGGTGCAGGTGCGCAATCCCGAAGACCGCGGCACGGAAACGACCGATGGCCCGTATCTGCGGGCAGCGCTGCCGATCGCCGGCTTCGGCATCATCGAAGCGGCGACGCTCGAACAGGCCATCGAACTGGCGTCGAAATCCCCATGCGCGGTGGCGCATGGCGTTATCGAGGTTTGGCCGCTGCTCGACGCGTGACTTTCCGCTAGCGCCGCGGGTGCGGTCCGTGGCCGATGGCGCTTGCAGCGGCGATGGCCTGCGCCTCGCTCCAGCCGGCGCCTTCCGCCATCGCCTCGCCGAGACGCGCCGGTGACAGGCGCATCGACAGTTCCGTCACCAGGCGCTGGTGGGTGACCTGCTCGGTCCATTCCCGGCTGGCGCTGCCCTTGGCGTAAAAGGCCTCGGTGAAGCCGAGCAGCCGGGCTGCGAGCTCGGCCTCGCCTTCGAGTGCGGCGACCAGCGCCAGGTGTTCACCGGCGCGCACGATGGCCGCCGGCCAGCCGAGGGCCCGCGCCTCGCGCAGGCTTTCGCCGGCAGCCTGGCGGGCCAGCGCGGCATTGCCGTCGGAGAGCAGGTAGGAGGCGAGGTTGGAGAGGCCGAGGGTGGCCTGCCGGCGGTTGTGGTCGGCGCCGCCGAGCATGTGCTGGATGCCCGCGATGGCGCTCGCCACCTCGCCGGAGATGAAGTCCATTTCGGCGAGCGCGATCTGCGCGCTCGCGACGCCGCGGGAATCGCCGACGCTCCGGCACACGGCCATGGATCGGCCGATCAGCGTCCGCGCCGCCATGACGTCTCCCCCCAGATACGCCGCCACCCCCTTGGAGCGCAGGCAACTGGCAAGCGGCTTGGTCGGCCCGAGCGGCTCGAGCACTTTCAGAGCGTCCTCGAGATAGGGCAGCGACTGACCGATGGTCGCCATGGTCAGCAGCGCCGCCCCGGCGCGACCCAGGGCTTCTCCCAGATCGAGCGGGCGGTCGGCGGCACGGAAGAGCCGAACTGCCTGTTCGGCATAGGAAAAGCCCGACGAGTCGCCATGCGCGCTGTTGGATGTGCGCGACAGATGGAGGCGCGCCGCGATGGCGGCCGGGGCGGTGTCGTCGATGCGCTGCATCGCCAGTTCGAGCCAGCGTGCGCGTTCGCGGAACAGGGAGAGCTCATCCCAGAGCCGGATGCTGAGCGTGGCGAGCTGGACGCCGAGGCCTGCCTCGCCTTCAGGCCCGAAGGCCCATTCGAGCGAGGCGCGCACATTGTCGAGTTCGGGTTCATAGCGGCCCAGCCAGGTGAGCGTCGGAGTCCTGGGCCAGTTTTCCCCGGCCTCGGTAAACCGGTCGATCAGATAGTTCGTCAGCTGCCGCTGCCGCCCCGGCTCGCCGGTCTCGGCCTGCTTGTCGAGGGCGTAGCGTCGCGTCGTTTCGAGCAACCGGTAGCGCGGCTCGGCTTCGGTCAGGTCGACCGCGACCAGCGATTTTTCCACGAGGGAGGACAACAGGTCGAACACCTCGTCCTCGGCGATCGGCGCGCCGCTGGCGACCCGCATGGCGGAGGCCAGCGAGCAGCCGCCGGCGAAGACGGCCAGCCGCTGCAGCAGCGCCTGTTCCTCGACCGCCAGCAGGTCATAGCTCCAGTCGAGCATGGCGCGCAGGGTCTGGTGATGTTTGGGGCCGGCCCGGCTGGAGCGGCGCAGGGTGAGGAACGACGCGCTGAGATTGGCGGCCAGCCAGTCGGGGCCCATCATCTTGAGGCGCCCCACCGCCAGTTCGACGGCCAGCGGGATACCGTCGACCTGCTTGCAGATGCTGGCGACGGCCGCGGCATTGGCGTCATCGAGCGCGAACCCCTCGATGATGGCGGCGGCGCGATCGACGAATAGCTGCACGGCGCTGTAACCGCCCGCAACTGCGGGTTCGATCGCCTCGGTGCGGGCCGGGTAGGTGAGGCTCGGCACCCGGTAGAGGCTTTCGCCGGGAACCGAGAGGCTCTCGCGGCTGGTGAGGAGGATCGAGACGGACGGGCAGGCGCCCAGCAGCATCTCGACGAGCCTCGCCGAGGCGGCAACCAGATGCTCGCAATTGTCGAGAATGAGCAGCACCTCGCGTTGCTGCAGATGCGCGATGGCGCTCTCGACGGCGGCGCGATCGCCGGCCACCGGCACCCCAAGCGCCCCGCACAGCGCTTCCCCCACCAGCTGCGGATCGGCAATCGAGGCCAGCTCGACCAACCATATGCCATCCGCATAGCCGCCGGCGAGCCGGAAGCCGGTTTCGACGGCCATGCGGGTCTTGCCGGCCCCGCCGGGCCCGGTCAGGGTCACCAGCCGATATCGGCTGAGGCGGGCGAGAACCTCCTCCACCTCCCGGTCGCGCCCCACCAGCGACGTCATCTGGCGCGGCAGGTTATGGGCCTGCTGGGTGCGGCCGAGGGGTTTCTCGCGCACGATGGCCGCTTCGTCCGGCTGGGCCGGCGCCGGCCCGGCCGTGCCGCGCAGCAGGGCCTTGGTCTCGTCGGCCGGCTCGACCCCCAGTTCGCGCAGGAGGATATCGCGACAGCGCTGGTACTGGCGGACGGCCAGGGCGCGTTGTCCGGCGGCCAGGTGGAACCGGATCAGGGCGCGATGGCCCGCCTCGACCAGCGGATCGATCTCGATCAGGCGGGAGGCGACCGGTTCGGCGTCCTGGTGTCGTCCGGCCCGGTCATAGGCCGCCAGCAGCCACTCGAAGCGCCGCGTCGCCAGCGCGCGGAGTTCGGCCCGCCGGGCCTCGAGCCATTGCTGGCCGACCGGATCGCGAAGGCTGAGGCCCTCGAGGAACTCTCCCCGGTAGCGGGCGACCGCGCGCTCGAGATCATCGACGGCGCTGTCGGCGCCGAGCGCCAGCAGCAGCGCGACATCCGACTGCACCGCGCCCGGCGCGAATGTCAGCGTCTCGCGGTCGACCTCGAGCACCTCGCCGCCCTCGGCGCCGAGGGCGCGCCGCAGCACGGCGATGGTCTGGCGCAGACTCTGGCGGGCCTGGGTCTCGTCGCGCTCGCTCCACAGCAGCGCCGCGATCTCTTCGCGGCTGCCGCTCTGGCGGGGACGGAGCACCAGCCAGGACAGCAGCAGGCGCGTCGTCTTCAGCCTGAGATCAGCCACGCGCCCGTCCGCAAACCGTGCCTCGAAAGGCCCCAGAAGGTTCAGATCTAGCTCGGGCGAAGTCACAGGCGGTGGCGCTCACTGCTCTATTGCAGGGTGAAGCCTAGCAGCTGGCACAATAAATCACGAGTAAATCACGCTGTCCGAGTGCCGGCATCACGCAGCTATGACGTGCTCGCCCTAGGGTTCAGAGGGTTCGTCCGATGCGTTATCGGCGCGAGGCGCATTGGCGACGACCTCTAGGGAACTGCCTGGCGCCGCCGTTCGCGAGGAAGCGTAGATGGGCGATATTCACTTCACCTTCCAGGTGGCGCGGTACATCGGCGCCAGCGGGGGCGGGGCCTTCGGCAAGCCGGTGCGTACCATTGCCGCCCATCCCATCGCCGCCGCCGAGCGGGTCACGCGGACGAGGCTCTATCTGTTGGGCGAGCCGGAAAACATCTTCGCGGAGGTTTCCTACCTGACCCCCGACGGCGACGAGGAGCGTGTGCTGCTCTACCACGACGGGTCGGCCGCCGACGCGGTTTCGGCCTCGTCGCGATAACCGGGCGTTCCGCCCTGATAGACGCAGCCGGCGCTTGGGTGGCCTCAAGCAGCCGGCTGGCGGGCCCAGCGCAACAGGGGCTCGGTCCGGCAAGGACGCTATGTTGCATGACGTGAGGCGAGCGTTACGACAGCCGCGACTTGCCGCAGCGTTACCCCCGCGGCAGCCGCCTCGCAGCGGCGCATTTTTTGAAGCCAGCCGCGGCGGCCGAAGTGAAGGAGTTCGATCGATGGCCAAACCGAAACTTCCCATAGAACGCGACAAGTGGCTCTGGGTGCTGACCAAGACGACCGGGATATCCGAAGAGCCCAATGGCACGGGCCCGCACCAGGTGACGGTCCAGCTGCCCAACGGCAAGCTCGAAACGATGGCCTATAATCCGGCCAAGATGCGTGCCGACGACGTGTTGAGCCACCTGCTCAACCCGTGACGGCCGCGCCTCATCAGGCACCAGCCAGAGCATCTTAGCGACCGCGTCGCACCGTTCCGGCGGTTGCGCACTGACGGCAGGTTCTCACTACGCCGTCGGAGTGCGCAGCCAGCTGTGCGGGCCGATGATTGTCGGATTTTTCCAATCCCGGCGCGGCGCCTCCCCCTAGGCTCATCCCATCAACAACGCGTGGAGATGAGAGATGAACCGCCGTCAGTTTTCCAAGGCCCTCGCAGCCTCGGCCCTCGTTGCCGGCTTCATGTCCAGGCCTGCGCCTGCAGAGGAGACGACCGCCATGACGACCCCCACCGCTTTCAAGATCGCCATTCCGGAGGCCCAGCTTGCCGACCTGAAGTACCGGCTCGAGCACACCCGCTGGCCCGATGCGCCTGCCGACGCGGGTTGGTCGATCGGCACCGACCTCGACTATCTGAAGCGACTGACCGACTACTGGATCAACGGCTATGACTGGCGGCAGGCCGAAGCCGGGCTCAACGCGCTCGGCAACTTCAAGGTCGCGCTCGACGGCGTGGACCTGCATTTCGTCCACCGGCCCTCGAGCAATCCGAACGCGGTGCCGCTGCTGCTGCTGCATGGCTGGCCGGATTCGTTCTACCGCTACCACCGGGTGATCGAGAAGCTGTCGGAGGATTTCCACGTCGTGGCGCCCTCCATTCCGGGCACCGGCTTTTCGGGCAGGGTGGCGCTGCCGATGGACCAGGTCGCTGACCTGTTCGCCCGCCTGATGACCGAGACGCTGGGCTACGGCAAGTTCATCGCGGCCGGCGGCGATGGCGGCTCGATCATTTCCATGTCGCTGTCGCAGCGCCATCCCGAGGTGCTGCTCGGCTATCACGTGACCGATGTCGGCTATCCCGACCAGAGCACGGATTTCGCCGCGCTCAGCCCGCCGGAGCAGGCCTATGCCGGGGCGATCCAGCAGTGGTTCTTCACCCACGGCGCCTTCAACCTGGTGCATGCGACCAAGCCGCAGAGCCTCGCCTTCGCGATGAACGACTCGCCGGTGGGTCTTGCCGCCTGGATCATGAGCTTCATGGCCGGGATGGGCGTCGGCGACGAGGCCGATGCGCGGTTCGGCCGGGACGACCTCATCACCAACATCATGATCTACTGGCTGACCGAGACCGCGGCGTCGTCGTTCCGCATCTACAGCGCGAACGCCATGCAGCCGCCGACCATCAAGGGGAGCAATACCGGGGTGCCGGTGGCGGTGGCGACCGAGGTGCCGATCCCCGGCGGGGTGCGGCTGCCGCGCGAATGGGCCGACCGGCAGACCGCCGGCAACGTGGTGCAGTTCCACGACATGGAGCGGGCCGGCCATTTCGCCGCCTGGGAGGACCCCGAGTTCTTCGTCGGCGACCTCCGCGCCTTCGCGACACTGCTCAGAAGCTGAGTGCTGCAAGAGGAGCTGTGGAGGGTGCGCCGGGGCATTGCTGCCCCGGCGCTTCCGCATGCCGTCAGGCCTCGGGGATCCACACCACCATCGAACCCTGGCCGCGATTGGCCCAGAGGTAATAGGGCAGGGCCGTGAGGCTCGATGGGCGCTCGCGCGGCGGTGCGGTGCGGTAGAGCGCGGTGAAGTCCTGCGGTTCGATGGCGCGGGCCGGGGCGGTGAGGGTGACGATGCCGTCGAACAGATCGGCCCGCGGCACCGCTTCGAGCTCGGCGTCGCGCGGCAGCTTCAGGCGCTGCACGGCGCCGCCGGCATTGTCGGCTTCCTCGAGGCAGTAGACCAAGGGGCCACGCTGCAGGGCGACGCGGCCGATATCCATGATGACGCCGGGATTGGCATAGACGCGCTCGGCGGGCATCGGCAGGTCGAGCGCGATGCTGTCACCCTTGCTCCAGGTGCGGTGCACGGTGACATAGCCATTCACCGGTTGCGTCTCGACCGGCACGCCGTTGACGCTGAGGCTGAAGCTCTTGGCCCAGCCGGGGATGCGGAGCTTGAGGTCGAAGGCAGTGGGGGCCTCGGGGTCTAGGCTGATGCGGATATCGCCCGACCAGGGGTAGTTGGATTGCTCGCGGATGGCGACTGTCGTGCCGGCGATCTCGCGGCTGGCGGAGATGCCGCCATAGAGATGGATGGCGAGGCCGTCCGGCGCGGTGGAGAGGAAATAGCCGCCGACCGAGGCGACGAGCCGGCTGACATTCATGGTGCAGCAGGGGCAGGGGTGCCATTCCCAGCGTTTGGCCGAGCCGTTGCTTTCGAGCGGGTTGGCGTAGAAATAGTGCTCGCCATCGCGGCTGAGGCCCGAGAGCGCGCCGTTGTAGAGCGCGGTTTCCAGCACGTCGGCATATTTGCCGTCGAGATCGAGATGCAGCATGCGCTGCGCCCACAGGATCAGCGCCACCGAGGCGCAGGTCTCGGCATAGGCGGTCTGGTTGGGCAGGTCGTAGTCGTAGGTGAAGCCCTCGTTGTGCGGGGAGGGGCCGAGGCCGCCGGTGACGTACATCTTGGTGATCATCACGTCGTCCCACAGCGTCTCGCAGGCTGCCTTGAGCGCTGCGTCGCCGTTCTCGACCGCAAGGTCGGCCATCGCTGCGTACATGTACATGGCGCGTACCGCGTGGCCGACCACCTTGGTCTGCTCGCGCAGCGGCATATGGGCCTGGTTGTACTTGTAGTCGCCATGGGCATAGAGCTGGTTGTCGATACCCCGGCGCCGCCGCTCCTCGAGCTCGACATCATAGTAATGCGGGTCCTGCCGGCCATGCTCGTCGACGAAGTAGCTGGCGAGCTCGAGGTGCTTTCTCTCGCCGCAATAGCCGCGCTTCTGGCCCGGACCGGTGCCGAAGGTTTCGGCGATCAGCGCGATGAAGCGCTCCATGATGTCGAGCCAGCGCCGGCGCCCGGTGGTCTCGTAATAGGCGATGGCGCCTTCGAGCATGTGGCCGGCATTGTAGAGCTCGTGGTTATCGCGGAGGTTGGTCCAGCGGTTCTCGGGCTCGCGCTCGGTGTAGAAGCTGTTGAGGTAGCCGTCGGACTCCTGCGCGCGCTCGAAATCGTCGATGATCGCCTCGATCCTCGCCTCGATCACAGCGTCGCGGCGGTGGCTCAGGGCGTAGCTCGCCGCCTCGATCCATTTGCCGACATCGGAATCCCAGAACACGTGCACGGTGACGCCGTTGGCCCCGCGCGGATGGCGCAGCGGCGGCACGGGCTTGGGCAGTTTCAGCTGCTCGAGCGCGCCGCTCTCGTCGAGGCGCCGGTGCTGGCTGAGGATGGTGGTCGCCAGCACGGTGTCGAGCCGCTCCTTCCAGAAGCTGCCCTCGAGGCGCACATCGACAAACCGTACCGGATGATACTGGCTCAAAATTCTACTCCCTTGAACTTGTTGGTCAGGCTCCGCCGCCGGCTGGGGTGAGTTTGCCGCCAGCGGTGCCAAGCACGCGATGTCATCCCGGCGAAGGCCGGGACCCATCCTGAGATGCCCAGGTTCTGCGCGAGGACCTCACCATCTCAGGATGGGCCCCGGCCTGCGCCGGGGTGACACCGTGGATGAGGGGATACCTGCGACAGAGCCCTGAGGGCGCCACCTTGGAGATGGTTGAGGTCATCGCTGAAATGCTCCGATATTCAGCCGCTCGAGGCGCGGACGATCAGTTGTGGCCCCGGGCCGGGGCGTTTCGGTTCGGGCTTTTTGCCCTCCATCATGTCGATCAGCATGCTGGCGGCTTCGGCGCCGGATTGCCGGGCGTTGATAGGCACCGAGGTGAGGGCAGGGCGGCAGAAGCGGGCCATCTCGATATCGTCGACGCTGGCGACGGCGATATCGGCGGGGACGGACAGGCCGGCGTCGGTGATGGCGGCCATGGCGCCGATGGCCACCGCATCGGAGCCGATGAACACCGCATCGGGCGGCTCTGCGAGCGCCAGCAATTGCTGCATGGCGCGATAGCCGCTCTCCATCGAGAAATTGGCGTGGACCACGAGGCACGGGTCGGCGACGACGCCGGCCGTGGCGAGCGCCGTGCGATAGCCGGCGAGGCGCTGGTCGACCGAAAAGATCCCCTCGCTCGAATAGGTGATGTGCGCGATGCGGCGCCGGCCGCGCGCCATCAGGTGCTCGGTCACCATTTCGCCGGTACGGTGCTCGCCGCCGCCGACGGCGTTTTCCTCGTCGAGCCCCTGTGAGCCGAACACCACCACCGGGCGGCCCGACTGGATCAGGCGCCTGAGCGACGGGTCGGCATAGTCGGCGTTTTCGACGATCATGCCGTCGATGCGGCCCGAATCCATCAGTTCGCCGAACGGGTCGCCCTCGCCATTGCCGCGCGCCGTCTCGACCAGCACCTGGTAGCCGCCGGCGCGGCAGCGATGCACGATGCCGCTGAGCAGCAGCGACAGCACCGGATCGACATCGAGCAGGTCGAGATCGCGGATGATCAGCCCGATCGTGTCGGTCTTGCCGCGCACGAGGCTTCGCCCCGAGGCATTGGGCCGGTAGTGCAGGGCCTCGGCGGCCTTGAGCACGCGCTCGACGGTGTCGCTGCTGAGCCGGGCGGCGTTGGCCCGGCCTGTCAGCACCAGCGACACGGCGCTGCGCGAAACCTGCGCCAGGGTGGCGACATCGGTGGAGGTGGGCTTTTTTGTCATGACCTGGGGATGGACGGATTCCGTTTGACAGGAAATCGCCTTCTCGATAGCTAACACGTATGAGCAGCGACTGGTTGGCTGTAGCATCCAGTTGGGTGCTCTGCAAGCAGCCAAATGCTAACACGTGTTAGCAAAACACGGAATGGTCGGGAGCACCGACCGGAGGAGAGTTCATGATCACCAGGTTCAGCGTGGGGCGCGCTCTTGGCATCGCCCTTGTCGGCGCTACGGCGCTCAGCTTCGTCGGCCCGGCAGCGGCCGCCAACTATAACTGGCTCACGGCCCGCGGCACCGATTCCGGCACGGTGAAGGCCGTGCTCGCGGTGGCCGAGAAGTTCAAGGCGACGCATCCCGATTTCGGCATCACCGTCGAGGCGATCCCCGATCGGCCGGCCTATCTGCAGAAGGTGAAGATCCTCGCGACCGGCAACCAGCTGCCCGACCTGTTCGATGCCGATGCCGAGCCCTATTTCGCCGATATCGTCGCCAATGGTCTGGTCGCCAATGTCGGGGCGATCCTCGACGAGGTCGGGATCACCGACAAGTTCTACAAGTTCGCGCTCGATTATGAGCGGCTCGACGATGGCAGCCTCTACCTGATCCCGTTCGAGGCCAATACCGAGTATTTCTGGTACCATCCCTCGATGTTCGAGAAGGCCGGCATCGAGGTGCCCAAGACCGGGCTCACCCCGGTGTCGGTCGACGGCAAGGACGGCTGGCCGATCTATCGCTACCTGTCGTTCCCGGCCTTCCGCGAAACCGGCAACCAGTTCCTCGAGCAGCTGAAGGCCGGCGAGGTCCAGATGAATTCCGAAGTCGGGCTCGCCTCCGCCAAGTATCTCCAGGACATGGGCTCGAGCTGTTTCCAGCAGGGGTTCGCCACCGCCAACTACACCGACGCGCTGAACCTGTTCACCAGCGGGCAGGCGGCCATCTACTACATGGGCACCTGGGAAATCGGCACGATGACCAACCCGGACGGCACGCTGAAGGATGACGTGGCGTTCTTCACCCTGCCGGTCATCGACGGCAAGACCGCCACCAAGCCGACCGATTTCTACGCCCATTCGGGCATCGGCACTGCCATCAAGGCCGGCTCGGACACGGCGGAGCTCAAGGAGTTCCTGAAATTCCTCGCCGATAATTTCGGTGATGCAGCGCTTTACGACAACAAGTTCATGCCCTCGATCAAGCCGACCATCCGTCCGGACCTGGCCGAGATCTACAAGCGGGCGCTGAGCGATATCGAGCAGGTCGGGACCTATGTGAAGGTCTGGGACGTGAAGCTCGACGCCAATACCGTCGACGTCCTCTATCGGCAGAGCCAGCTGCTGGCGCTGGGCGAAATCACCCCCGAGCAGTTCGCCGCCGAGATCGATACGTCGATCCAGCAATACGTCTCGAGCCGGTAGACCACCCACCCTCCCAAAGGCTTCGAGACGCCGGCCCCTCTCGCTCGCGGCGAGAGGGGTTCCTACCCCCCAAGGCTGTCGCACATGGCGTTACGCACCGGACATATCGAAGTCGCGGAACTCTCCGTCGTCCTCCACCGCACGGCAGGCAGAGCAATCGCATGTGGCCGTGGTTGCCCCCTCTTGCCTTCTCCCCTTGTGGGAGAAGGTGGCCGAAGGCCGGATGAGGGGTATCTCTCCGCGTACTGGATCGTTCCTCGCTTCGCTCGGATCGCGCTACACTTCGTTGCGCGTACCCCTCATCCGCCCTTCGGGCACCTTCTCCCACAAGGGGAGAAGGCTCTCCGTCCACCGTCAGTGCTCACATGCGCTGGCCCTGTCTCCGCCCGCTAACAGGTTGCAATGGTCAGAAAACCCCTTACCGCCTGGCTGTTCGTGCTGCCGGCGCTGCTGGTCTTCACGGCGCTGGTGATCGCGCCGATCCTGTGGTCGCTGTCGCTCAGCCTCGTGCGCTGGAACGGGCTGGGCAAGCAGGTGTTCGTCGGCTTCGGCAACTACCTGCAGATGCTGCGCGACAAGGTGTTCGTCGAGGCGTTCTTCAACACGCTGTTCTTCAGCATCGTCGGCTCGGTGGTACAGCTGCTGGCCGGCATGGCGATGGCGGTGTCGCTGCTCGCCATCCGCAGGTTTCGCAACCTGATCCGCGTCGCCTATTTCGTGCCGGCGGTGGTTTCGTCGGTGGCGATTGCCCAGATCTTCGGCCAGGTGTTGGCGGTGCAGCCCGAGGGGCTGGTCAACGCGCTGCTCGGGGCGGTCGGGCTCGGCCAGTACAAGGCCGCCTTCCTCTCCGAGCCCAGGCTGACGCTGCTGATCGTCACGCTGGTCGATGCCTACAAGTTCTGCGCCATCTACATGGCGATCTACTATTCGGCGCTGATCTCGATCGACAGCGAAATGCTCGATGCCTCGCTGGTCGATGGCGCCAACTGGCTGCAGCAGCTGCTTTTGGTTCGCATCCCGGCGATCCGCGCCACCATCGCGGTCACCATCGTCCTCGTGGTCAGCGGTACGCTCAAGGGGTTCGACGTGTCGTTCGTCCTCACCGGGGGAGGGCCCGGCGCCTCGAGCGAGCTGGTCTCGACCTATCTCTACAAGTCGCTCTTCAATTCCTCCAATTTCGGCTATGGCAGCGCCATCGCGGTGTTCCTCGCCATCGAATGCCTGCTGGTGGTGATCGCGCTGCGCTGGGCCCTTCGTTCGGAAAGGGCTGCGACATGAGCGCCGCCACCACCCGCCGCGGCTCGGCCTGGCAGATGCTGCCCTGGCTCGCGGTCGGTTTCTTCCTCGTCGTGCAGCTCCTGCCGCTGGTCTGGATCAGCATCGCCTCGGTGAAGACCCCGGCCGAGCTCGCCGGAACGCCGATGTATGCGCTGCCCGCCAGCATCGATTTCGGCAATTATGTCCGCGCCTTCGCCACTTCGCCGCTGCTCAAATATATCGGCAACAGCGCATTGGTGGCGCTGCTCACCATCGTCCTGACGGTGGCGCTCGCGGCGCCGGCCGCCTTCGCCATCGAAAAGCTCCGCTTTCCCGGGGCGCAGAAAGTGCTGGCCTATTTCCTCATCGGGCTGATGATCCCGGTATTCGTGGCCCTGCTGCCGACGTTTCTCGCCTTCAACCGCATTGGCCTGCGCGATACATACTGGGCGCTGATCCTGCCGCAGGTGGCGTTCAACCTGCCGATGGCGATCTACATCTATACCGGCTTCATGCGGAACATCCCCGACACGCTGATCGAGGCGGCGACCATCGACGGCGCCTCCACCTTCCGCATCTTCCGTTCGATCATCCTGCCGTTGTCGACCAATGCCACGGTCACCATCGCGGTGTTCAACTTCATGTTCGCCTGGAACGAGTTCGTCTTCGCCAACACGTTCCTCACCAGCCCGGCGCTGAAAACGCTGCCGGTGGGCCTGCAGGATTTCGTCGGCCAGTATGG
>Ga0209922_103352_pt1 | contig 12824 bp, 14 predicted proteins | sample ThiBiot_500_biof_FD_183946 | JGI IMG/M metagenome (GOLD analysis project Ga0209922, IMG submission 183946) | Wastewater bioreactor microbial communities from Cape Town, South Africa - Thiocy_expt_500_biof (SPAdes) | ecosystem: Engineered > Bioreactor > Thiocyanate-remediating > Anaerobic-Aerobic ...
AAAAATGCTCATCTACCTCGTTTGTTAGATCTTCGTGTTGAAAATGTCTCACTCATGAAGATAACAAACAATTTCACAGTTCAACCAAATCTTTTCAACTTTCAAACGGTGAAAAATCTTGATGTTCACCAATCGTTTGTTCGGTCAGAGAACTTTCATGAATATTTTCCTTTGTTGTAAACTGTTGACTTATATACAAATATTAAAATATTCGAGTTCAATTCTATTTGAAAGTATCAATAAACTATCCTTAGAGATTCTCGTCATATTCTTATACTTGTACATAGTTCGATTTAATGGTATTTGGTCGAGTCTGAAATAATTGGAACCGTGGAGAATCCAAATCTATTCTTAAATTATCAAAGTTTCAAATAAAGTATCTTAACCTAGAAATTGGATATTTCTGAAAATGAATAGTTTTCCTTGAAGTTCGATCAAACGAAAGCAAATATGGAGAATCCGAATGTGGTGTTAAATGCTCATGGATGTGAATTGCATTTTTCTACATAGAAAGAAACGTATGAGTCAATGAAAGCAATAAAAAAAAGTCATTCCCAGTCGACAGTTAAGCGAAACGATTCTCGATGAACGTTATCTTGTGAAGATATCATAAATTGCACCATAATTTATCTTTGTTGTGAAATAACAAAGAATAAAAAGCCAGTAGATCCATCCAGTTTTAGTTTTAGTAGTAAAATATTCATGGCATCAAATACTCTTCATTGTGAAATCGTAGCGAAAACATATCGAGAACCATCATCATTACAATTCGATGAGGAAAACAATTTCATTTACATGTTAACAAATTATCGATTAAGTCTTCTGGATTTAAACAACAATTGTCGTGTTAAACTTGTTCGACAACATAACAGAAAAAAATTCAAACCGAATGAAGAAGAAAAAGATGATGACGATGACGATGAATATTCACAAGGTGAATCGGATGAAGATCGAGTAGAAGATCCATATGAAGATAGTGAACCATCGACAGGTGATGATGAAGAATCAATTGCCGATCGAAGAAATTGGCGAAGAGAAGCTTGGAGATTCTATCGATTGGATAATCCAACTACGATGTTCTTTAATTCGAATTCAAAAGAATTAATCGTTTTAAATGAAGGTGTTTTCACTTTTTTAAAAATTAACTTTGAAAACGAACATCCATTTGTTGATGGACCATCGAGAAGTATCTTCTGTTATGATTTCGAACTTTTCATTGAAAATAACAAACCAAAAGTCGGCATTCAACCATGGTCAATAACGCCAACATCTACACAAGGATTTTATCTATTTAGTTTACTCGATGGTCAACAACTTTATTCTTTAGATTTAACAAATCCAAAACCAATCATCGAGAAATTCATTGAAATTCCAATAAAATCTTGTTCGTATTTACATTTTCATCCTGAATCCAATCGAATCTTGATTTATGATTCGAAAGAAATGTTTTCATTGTCAGTCAAAGACAAAACACTGAATTCAATTGATATTTCATTTCTTGTCGGACAAGATCCGCCGATTTCAACGATGACAATTGATAAACAAGGATTTATTTACATCTTATCCAACAAAAATATCTTCAAATGTTCTTTTCAATCCGAAATGAAGTTAATCGAATGTTTAGGAGAAATCGATCGAATGATCACAAGTCCCAGTATGATTTTTCATCAACAAACAAATCGATTTTATATTTCTGATTTCGAAAACAATTGTGTCTATGAATCGAAATAAAAAAAAGCGAAGTGGAGTGTAAATATCAATTAATAACGAGAAGAAGAAAACGAAAAAAAGGAATGTGAACAGAGACCATCTGATTAATGCGTAGGAAAAAAGAAGAGAGAGAGAGAAAATGAGTAAGTATATACATATGTACATAAAATAATGCGGAGGTCTTCGGTCAAAGAGAAAGTAAAGAGAGAGAGAGAAGAAAAAAAAAGATCGACGTGATGAAATGTTATCAGTTGATATGCATTCAAAATTGATCTGTTATTATAAAAAAGAAAGAAAAAGAAATTTTTGTTGTTATTTTTTGTCTCATATTTACAAGTGAATTACGATGGGTAATGATGCACAATTTGTTGATATTGAAGATATCCCGTTTCGTTTCATAGAAATTCCAGTTGGTTCAGCTCCTCCTCCTCCTCCTCCTTCACCACCAATTCGAAAGTCATTGACATCAACTAAATGTAACGCTCCACCGATTCCTCCACGACGTTTCGATGGTTATGATGCACCTCCATCTCTTCTTCCTCCGCCACTTCTACCCAAACGTTTCGAACAACCAAAACGTCCACAGCCACCGCTTGTTCCTCCGAGATCTGATCTTCGTTCATCATCAAACAAACAAACAATTCATCTACAAAATTCACCTCGAAAGATCTCATGTCATCCAAGAAAAATCTTCCAACGAAAAATGAACTGTTGTATTCTTTCTTAAATTTGTTTTCTCTTTTTTTACATAAAACTATTAAATCTTTGAACTCGATGATTTCGAGAATCAGCAACATAAACATTCGATTGACGATCAACAAATATTCCTTCGGCATCATCTAATTGATTTGAATTCTCTCCATCTGAATGTCCTCCAGCAACAATTATTCCGTCACTTGCATCTTTTGTCCATTTGATAACTAGATTATTGTCAGAATCCGAAACAAAGATATGTCCATGTTGATTCATTGTTATTCCCAAACAATTAATATTTGAAACGATGCGTTGTTCGAAAGTTTTTTCAACTCAATTCCAGTAAATATTGGAATGTATCTCTGATCAGACTTTGTAGCATTTTGTCTTGATATGAAGTACACTGATCATCATTACGGCGCACTGTATGATCGTCATTTATAGTCCTCTATCGAAAATATCGCTCCTTTCTGATTGGCAAAAGAGGTTATGGCAAATTTTACAATTCTATTGGCCAGATGACCATGTGTAGGTCAACTTATACATATTTCTACACGCAGCATATGCTCAGTCAGAGTTAGGGCGAGTGTGACTAAACTACAGGAGTACCAAGAAAATATTCTTTCGTTATGGGTTTCAAAGGCATCGAAGAATTATTACCTAGATCGGAAAGTCCATTGAACAATATGAGAACAAATATTGAAAAAGTTGGATATGTCTATCTCATACGAGAAAAATCGAATAATTCGAATATTCGAGACATCTCTATCATAATAGACATTTTTGGCACGTCAGATGATCTCAATCTATCTGGTCTGATCGTGAATATTATTTCCGGAAACAATGATGGACTTCATCGAAATGGAACTACACTTTCAATCCAACAATGGATTTCTTCAAAACAACAAATTGAAATAATTGCTACTCAACATTTAAATAATAGCAAATATCTAACCGATCCGGCATTGATTCCATCTTATGTTATCAAATATTGGGTAATTATTTCTATTTCTGTTTTATTTTTCTCAATTGATTTACTTCGTTCATCACACAGTCATCTGCTATCTTTGGACAAATTGCAAATTCATGTGTATCGATCGGTATGCGACAGACGTTAATTTCAGTATTGGTAAATAGACATTAATTTCTCTCGTTTCTCACGATATTGTTGCGTCTTTCTTGATTGACATTAGGCTAACAATGTATTCGATTATTTGGTTGAAAACAACAATAATCAGAAAGATTGGAATTCTATTCTCAATTGTCAACAGTTCGCGAGACATTTCATCATCGAAGGTTTAGGACTGAATTGGCCTCCCAGGGCGAAGAATCTGAGAGTAGGATCTGACCGGATCCGATAGTCGAAATTCGTCGGATTTACTGCGATCCTATAAGATCTTGTGAGGCATATTCGCCCTGGGCTGATTCCGAGACATTGTTGGCTGGTGATCAAGCGCCTCTTATTATTGACTTCGCCACAATGTTTTTATCTACGAAAAGAAATTTAAAATCTAAATTCCAACGTGGCAAATAACTCATTGGGAAAACACGCTTATCTAGAGTTTCTTTTCGTTTTTCTCGTTCTTAACAGCTGGAGAATTCTTTTCCTTATTTTCTTTTTATTTATTATTTTATATACATATAGTGAGTTTTAAATTCATACATAAAAGAAATAGAAACTCTGGAATGGAGCACAGTGTTTTATCTAGGTTTTTTGTTCTGAGAGGGCGAAATGAATTTTTGGGAGGACAGTGGCTATGCTTCAAGAAAGAAATCTAATTATTATGCAGAACTCCAACTACAATCTTTAAATTTAAAGTATTTGATTAAATTCAATAAAAGCTATATATTTCATTGTCTCGAAAATATAGAACAAACAAATAATATTCAGTTAAAAGAAGACAAAAAAAGTAGAAAAGCAACATGAAACTTTTCTACAGCGAATGACAACTGTGGATAAATATCTTTAAGAAGGCCATCTTGGATAAGCTTCGTACAAACATCTCTTTGAGTTATAGTATTATCAGATTTCTTCTGAGCCAATAAATTTGTTTGAAAAGTTTTCCAATGATAAACCCACACCCTCAACATCCTCAACAATTCATCTACAAAATTCACCTCGAAAGATCTCATGTCATCCAAGAAAAATCTTTCAACGAAAAACGAACTATTGTATTCTTTCTTAAATTTATTTCTCTTTGTGTTTTTTTTACATAAAACTATCAAATCTTTGAACTCGATGATTATTTTTATCAACGACATAAATATTTGCTTGTTGGTCGATAGTTAAACCTCGAAGATTCCTAAATTGATCAGACTCGGTTCCTGTGCCATGTCCTCCGATAATGAGAGTTCCTTGTCCAGAATTTTGATTCCATCGCATCACTCGATGATTTCGAGAATCAGCAACATAGACATTCGACTGGTGATCAACAAATATTCCTTCGGCATCATCTAATTGATTCGAATTCGGTCCATCTGAGTGTCCTCCAGCAACAATTATTCCTTCGTTTGCATCTTTTGTCCATTTCATAACTCGATGATTTTCGGAATCCGATACAAATAATGAATCTTCATCATCAATACAAATATAAGTTGGACAACAAAGTTGATTCAATTGATTTCCTCGTCCATTTCCACCAGCTACGATTGTTCGATTTTGATTTGTTTTCATCCATTTGATAACTCGATTATTGTCAGAATCTGAAATAACGATATGTCCATGTTGATTCATTGTTATTCCCCAACAACAAATATTTGAAATAATGATTTGTCCTTGTGTTCCATTGGAACAAGGCCATCGAACAACACGTTGATTTCCACGATCAGTAATCAGAATTGAATCAGTTTGTTTATCAAGAAAAACATCTTTGGGTCCATTGAGTTGATTTAACTGTTGACCTTGTCCTTGACCTCCAGCAACGATTTCACCCTGATCTTGTCCAAATCTCCATCGAACAATTCGATGATTTGAACAATCAGCTATATAAATACATTGATTTTGCTCATCCACACAAATTCCATGAGGATCAGCTAATTGATTTAATTGAAAACCTTGTTGTCCACAACCAGCAATTGTGACTCCATTTTGGTTCCATCGAGTATTCTCATCGATATGAATTGGAGTTGATATTTTCACCGATATTTTGTCTATGAATGGTTGAGATGTTCGATGAATTGAAATGATCGATGGTTGATTGAATTGTTGTGTCAATTGATTGAGTTTGTCTGTCCATTGACGAAGATCAATTTCATTGAATTCATTTTCAAAACGAGCTTCTTTAATTTTCTCAGTCAAATTCGTTAGACGTTTTTCAATGTGAGACAAATGTTGATTGATATGTTGTTGAAGCAATTGTCGACATTGTTTAGCTGTTTGTTGAATAATTTCAATGGATTGTTGTTCCCATTGATTGATTTCTTGCAAAAATGCATTTCGATTGACATCAGTTGTTTGTTCGATTAGATTTTGTTTGAAAATATCTCGATTGAGTTCGATTTCTTCCAAATGTTGACTCAATTCCTGTCGATGTTCATTTAAATGATTAAAACAAAACAAATTCAAACAACCTTCACATCGAACAGCACTTCTATCTTTCTCACATCGAACACATTTATTTTTACTCGTCATCATAAATATGTAAGTAGAAAAGAAAAAAAAACAACAACAATAATCACGTTTTTATTTTGCTTTTAAAAGCAACGAATAGAATGCGAGTGTATAGTTATTTGTAGGAATTGGCCATTGAATAATGAAAATAAAGATCTGTAAGCGATTGATTGGATGTATTTAGGAATTAATGGAAATGGTAAACAGATGTGGAACGAGAGGTTTTTATTACTCGAGAGACTAATCAAAGGAATCCTTCAGATCGAGAACAAAAAAAAGAAAAGAAAAGAAAAGAAAAGTGAAATTAATAAATAAAATAAATGATTTGATTTGATTTGAAGATAAGAAAATGTCGATTGACATGAATTTCCGTATTTGATTGTAAATGTTCGTTGATGAAAAGGCAAATCTATTTTGATGTTGTTATTTTGACATGAGAGAGAAAAAAGATCTATCGAAGAGAACAACCATTTTGTCTCTTTCCCAAATGCGCACAGTTGGCTCGACACTAATGATTTATCTGATCAACGACGTAGATCATTATTGTCGTTGCTGTTGTCTTGCAATTCATCTCTTTTCTTTTTCTTTTCTGTCGTTATTTTTCTTTCCGTTAAGCCTTGGGTAATTACTCGTCTCGTCTGTCGATATTGTGAATTGTATACGAATGAATGTTGTATGTGTGTGTGTATGTCTATTGATCCGTTAGTTCGTGCTTTTCAAATCATTGCATCAATAATAAATATACAGGAGAAGAAGAAGTGATAAGAAGATCGAGTTGCACGTGTGTATGTGTGTGTGTTCACGAGAACATTTTGCTTTTTTTTTCTTTTCTTTTGGATATTTGTGTTCTTTTTCTTTTCTTTTACTTTAGTTTGCGTGTGTATATGTTCATTTTGTATTGAAAGAGAGAAAGAAAGAGAGAAGAAGAGAAAAAAAAACGAGGTAAAAATAAAAATGTCCGTTGTCCCGTTGAGTTCACCTTTGTCGTTCTCGGGCAACGAAGTTGATAAAACAAAGTATGAAAAGGATTCTTCAAGCGTATCCCCTCTGTTGTTGGACTATACTCTATTAAATTCAATCGTTGATTCGAATCATTTTCATCGAACTCTTGAACTTTATGCATTAATGTTTAACAGTTATTCAAATAATCAAATTAATCAAGAACATTTACACAATTTTATCAATGAAATTCATCTTCAAAATTCAAATGTTCAATCCGATGATTTGAAACAACTCATCGAGATCTTTCACAAATTAGAAATTCAATCGTTGATTTCTTCGTACGATTCGATTGTTGAACAACATCGAAAATCGACAATGAAAGAAGGCGAAAACGAAGAAAATGACGAAAGTTATGTCAAATCGAAATCAGGTTCATCGACAATCATCGATGAAGAAAAAGAGAATTGCAATTATGCATCGAAATTATCTTCATACAATGTTTCTCGTTTGAAAATCGTTCGTCTCGAGAAACGTGAAGGTGAACCATTGGGTGCAACAATCAGTCGTTTATGTGAAAATGATTATCGAATATCAATTGCTCGAATTATTCATGGAAGTCTTGCTCAAGATCTCTTCGCAGTTGGTGATCAATTATTAGAAATTAATAATATTTCACTTCAATCTCAATATCGAACACTCGATGAAATCGTTCAATTGATTGATTCACTTCATGGAACTCTCACTTTTCTTCTTTTGCCTCAACAAACAACGTCCGATCAACAACATGGAATTCGAAATCAAGCGTTTGTTCGAACATCCGATGAAGACGATGAAGATCAATGTTCATCGATGTTTGTTCGATCGTTGTTTAATTACGATCCATCGGATGATATTTATATTCCATGTCGAGAATTAGCTTTAGCTTTCGAGAAGAATTCCATTTTGGAGATTGTCAATCGTGATGATTCATCATGGTGGCAAGCTTTTATTATGGAAAACGAACAAAATCAACGCAAACAACAATTACCAGGATTAATTCCTTCGAAACAATTTCAAGAAAAACGTTTGAAAATCGTCAAATGTTTATTAGACGAAGAAACTAATTTCAATTCGAAAAAACCCAAGAAAAATAAATCAATTTCTCAACATTCAACTCGACAAAAGATCTTAACAACACTCAGGTTTGATTCAATTTTCTCTTCGTTGTTGTTGTTGTTCTAGTTTGATGATTTTAGTTTTGGTATTTACGAGCCAGTTGAATGGTTGATTCCGAATGAAAAACACAAACGTCCCATTGTATTAATCGGTGCACCACATATTGGTCGACATGAATTACGACAACGTTTAATGAATTCATCAGATTTATCTTCATTAATCGATGTTGCTGTTCCTCATACAACTCGATTGAAGAAATCCGATGAAATTGATGGACGAGATTATCATTTCATTACACGACAACAATTTGAAAAAGATATTCAAAACAATTTATTCGTTGAACATGGCGAATACGAAAAGAATCTTTATGGAACATCGAAATCAGCTATTGAAACTTGTTGTCGCCAATTGAATCGCATTTGTATTCTCAATCTTTTACCCGAAGGACTCGATTCATTGAAATATTCGAATTTAATTCCGTTTATTATTTATTTCAAAGTTCCATCGACTATCGAACAATTAAGAGAATATTTCTTTGTCAATGAACAACAATGGAATGAAATTCAACAGAAATCAACGTCGATCGAACAGAATTATTCACATTTATTCGATAAAACAATTCATTTAACTCATTCGATTGATCACATTTTTGCACAATTAAAATTTCTAGTTGAAGACGTTCAAAACAAACCTATGTGGGTTAACAAATGTTGGTTTTATCCCAAAGATAGATTTTAATAATAAATTTATCCTTAGTACACATTTATTCTCACTTTGTCTTTACTCAGACAGATAACGTCTGTTTCATCGAAGATTTCTATCATGCTGAGACATAAACATATCTTGAGAGTGTTTATTGATGATTTTTTAACCTTCTTAATAGCTCATAAGTTCTTTTCCAAGACGTATATACGAAACATTTTTATTGTATTTACTCAAGTGATAGGTATATGTACATAAATGAAAAATAATGCAAAAAAACAACGACGACAGAGTTAATGCTTGTCTCTTGTATTAAATACTCGTGTTTGTCGAAGTTCCGTTATCGGCATTTGAAAGGAAAGATAATCTGTCACCTCTAAAATGACAAAAATTCACATAAAATTTAATTAATAGTGATTTAATTGTGGCAGAATTATAAGAACAACGGATAGTCAATCGATATTTGGCGCCTAACTTCACATGAAGAATAGAAAAATAATCATACAGTCGTTGATACGTACTCAAATATGTGCTTTCTTTAAATAAAATTTCGAGATAATGTAAAGGTATGATTCTTCGATATCCATTGTTAAATTTTGTTACAATCTCATCAACATAAGCACAGAAATCATTAGCAGACACATAGTTTAATAGCCGATCTATTACCATAAACTTTGAATCTGCTAGTCCACAATGCTGAATTCTATCGCATCTCCAGTTTCTTCCATGAAAACATGGCACATGATTTCGATGAGATAACTCAGGGGGATCAATACGGTCGCCGTGACAATACAAAACGATATCGTATACGACCATTTTACACAGTTTACAGTCGTATATTTTATCGTAAATGACATGTATGACATGCACCGTGTTACGGCAGTGCTAATTTGACCTGGGTAGCAGATGACTATGTGATGAGCGAAGTAAATGAATTGAGAAAAAAACAGAAATAGAGATAATTACTGTGTCTTTGATAACGTATGATGGAATCAGTGCAGAATTGGTAAGATATTCGTTACTATTTAAATCTCTAATATATATTACTTGAACTTGTTTTCGAGAAAATAACCATGGTTCAGGCGATAGTTTTGTGCGATTTGGATAAAATCTATCCAAGGGCGATCAATACGGTCGCCGTGACGATACAAAACTGATCGAATACACTTATATCCGATCATTTACAGTAAATCACGACTGTTTATGACCGTGCTAATTTGACCTAGGCATGTGGGTTAACAAAGCTTGGTTTTATCCCAAAGATAGATTTTAATAATAATAAATTTGCCCTAAATTTTAATCCTTGTTTTTCTGAGACAAGAGTAGATTTACTGTTTTTCAATATTTATTTGAAGCTTATCATGAAACAAAAATCGACACCTGTCATAATGATCGAACAGTTTTTGTTTTTTTTTGCAAATCATTATCGAAAACAGATTATAGTCTTAGATTTCATTGAAGGTCACAGGTATAAATCAAAGTTAAAAAAGGCGATCAATTGTGATGACAATGTCATTTTTTCAATATTCTTTCCTCGTTATCTTCTGTTATTCAAGTATTGTTTGGTGTCAATCATCTGATCTTGAAGCAAGTATCAGTGAAGACAATTGTGAATTTTATAATGTTTTGGAAAAATTAATTCCATGTGGAAAAGACGGATATGTTCAAGGTTTTGCTGAAAAATATTGTCCACAATTTTTAAGTCAACGAAATAAATTCAAAAATATCGAATGGAATAACGGTGTTCATATGTGTCTTGAAAAAACTATGTTGAATAATCTTCGTACGATGTCTGAACCACCATCATGTTCGCAAATTTATGATTGGGGTTTTAATTCTCATTCCAATTGTTATTTACAACCAATTGCAGATCAACCTCAAATCAGTTTTTGTACTTTATCTGCAAGTGATATTGCGAGAATTGCATTGATTGTCAAGGGAGGTATTTTCAATCGACAATCAATTGTACAAGTTCAGCAAATGCTTAAGTTTTGTCTTGATCATCATCTTCGTAATGTCACTTTTACTTAATAATAATAATAATAAAAAGCATTCGATTCAAATTAACGATGAATCGTACACACAAAACAGTGATAACATGTAAAATAAAGAATTCGATCAAAAGAACACAATAAAAATCTGGATATATGTCGATTTGAGTTCTAAAACAATTCTATGGTCATAGAAAACAAAGAGATTGTATATTTCTTTGTGTTTTTTTGGTTGTTTATTTGTCTTTAAAGTAAAATAACGGAAAAAACAACGAAGTTTGATCGTCTGTCTTGTTTAAAATCGAATTTATGGTTTAAATTGTTTTAAAAGATGTTGCGAAAATGAGTTGATATTTGCCGCACCTCGAACTTCATCGTCGAGCAATGGTAATTTAACAACATTGAAATCTTCATAAAGATCATCAATCTACATTCGAAACAAAAACCAAATCATTTCGTTTTGCAATGAAATAGAAAAAGAAAAAGAAGAAAAACCTGTTCGATATATTTGTGTTGAAGATTCATTCGTGCTGCACATCTTCGACATCCATTAGGATTTTCACCTGGAATTGGAAATAAAACTTGATTAACAATAATCGCATGAGTATCAATATGACATTTGGCTAATTCTTGAACTAATCGTTCGGTTTCATATAAAGACAAAAATTCAGGAATACAAACACAAACAAATGTTGTCAAATTCTATTCAAACAAAAACAAAATCAAACGAAAAGATATCTTTCGAATGAACAAACTGGATCTTGAAATTGTTCCATGACTTGTCTAATAATTGCTAAAGTTTCTTCTAATTTACTTGACATAAGATCTGCAATCATATTATCCATTCCGAACATCGACGAAATCTACATTTCAACTCGTTCGATATGTAAAACAAATCTTTGTCTCAATTCGATTTACTTGTGTTAACATTGGTCCAACTTGATTTTTAAGTCTCAAGATTTTATCCAAACCTTTTTCAATCGCCGATGGAAATGAAAGTAAACGAAGTGTATGACCTGTTGGAGCTGTGTCAAACACAACAACACTAAAGTTCATATTCTTCACCAATCTAATCAAGCAAACAAACAAAATCAATCAATCAAACTGTTGTTTTGTTTTTACTTCATAACTTCAGAGAAACTAACAGCTTCATCGATACCAGGAAATGACGAAAGCATTTCTTGAAACATTGAACGACCAGCTGTCCACAATTCTTTTTCGAACGAAACAAAATACAATTTTCGTTAAAACGTCGATGTTTGTTTGTCCTACCACTTTCTTCATTATCGTCAGGTAATTCACTAATTCCACCTGATGGATCAATTTCCTAATTCATTCCAAACAAATCAAATCAAAATAAAAACAAATCTTGAATCGAACCATAGCAAATAAATTATCATATCCATTGACTTTCGTTGGTTTTTTTGTGAATTTCTGATTAAATGCATCAGAAATATTATGTGCGGGATCCGTACTTAAGATTAAAACTGTTTCTCGAACTTTCGACAGAAGAGAAGCTAAACTCGAACTAAAAAAAACACAACAAATCCAACAAAAAAGAAAAATATACGAAAAACAAAAATGAACCTGCATGTTGTCTTTCCAACTCCACCTTTTCCTCCAACAAAAATCCATTTGAGACTTGTTTGTTCAACAATTGATCTCAAACTAGCTTCGGCAATATTCGGAACAACAGCTACCGTCGACGACATTCTTTTATTTTATTCAAACGGAAAAAATAAATATCGATGTATTTACATTGGATTTCGATTGTCACCTTTCATAGATCGACAACGAAATCACTGACATAACATAGTGACCTCTATCAACAATCGTCGTTTGCAATTCTAAAAAGGTTAACGATTACAATTTTCGTTTTTCTACGAATACAGATCAATGAAGCATAACTGTATCTATTTGAACGAAGAAAAATACATATACTATCGAACGATATGCGATTAGGAAGATTGAATGACAAAAATGAAGTTGAACTACGTCATAATCGTAGATGTGATCGTTTA
>Ga0209922_103371_pt1 | contig 12746 bp, 8 predicted proteins | sample ThiBiot_500_biof_FD_183946 | JGI IMG/M metagenome (GOLD analysis project Ga0209922, IMG submission 183946) | Wastewater bioreactor microbial communities from Cape Town, South Africa - Thiocy_expt_500_biof (SPAdes) | ecosystem: Engineered > Bioreactor > Thiocyanate-remediating > Anaerobic-Aerobic ...
AGGCGTTGTCGTAGGTCAGCTCCACGGTGGGGTAGGTGACGACCTTCCAGACGACGTCCTTCGTCTCTCCCCACGCGTAGCTGGAGAACGGGCACCCCTTCGGCTCGAGGTCGGTGGAGGTCGCACAGGTGTCGATCTTCTGGTTGACCTGCTTCTGGATCTCGTCGGTGAGGGCGGGCGTCGGGTGCATGTCGAGCGACAGCTGGGCACCGGAGGACCCGACGCGGACGGGTTCGGCGTCGAGCGTCATCCAGCGACTCTCCTTGCCGGCGACGGGGTAGACGCCCGGGTAGGCGATGAGCTCTGTTCCGCCCTGACCCGGGTCGATGTCGATGCCGGCGATCGATGCCTCGGAACCGGAGACGAACAGGTAGGTCTCCAGTCCGCTCGAGATACGCCAGTCATCGAAGAACAGGAACTTCGTTCCGCTGGAGACGAGCGAGATCGTCGCCGTCTCACGCTGTCCGTCGAGTTCGTAGCTGATCGCCATCACGGCCGACGTGTCGGAGACGGATGTGTCGGTGATCTGCACGTCCGTGATCGTCGCGTCGAGCTGGGCGTCGTTGCTGGACACGAGTGCCGTGCCGCCCGTGCTGTTGCGCGGCGTCTGCTCGAAGGCGGAGGCGAACCGCCCGTCGGCGATGTCTGCGAGGTAGGACTGTACGGCGGTATCCGGTGAGAAGACCGTGGCCTTCAGGATGCTCACCGCGACGGCACCCGCGCCACCCACGACGATCAGGGCACCGGCGACGCACGCGCCGATGATCAGACCTCGCTTGGCGGCAGGGCTGAGCGGCTTCGCCTCCGCAGGCGGGGTCGGCGGCGCGGCGACGCCGGCGACGTTCGCGGGGCCACCCATGCCCGGTGCGACCTGTCCCGCGGCGGTGGCGGCGGCGACGTCGGGGGCGGCGTACGGATACGTCGTCGTGCTCTGCCCGAATGCAGCGGATGCCCCGGCCGGTGCCGCCGTGGTCGGCGCACCCGTAGGGCTCGGTCCGAAGGCGATGCGCCCGAGAGCGGGTGCCGTGGCGATGAGCGTGGGCGCGACATAGCGCGCGAGCGTCTCGACGAGAGCACCCCACACGCCCGCCATGAGGAACGCCCACGCGACGGGAGCGACGCTCATGCTGAATCCCATGCCGACGCCACCGATGCCGGCCGTGCCGGAGAACGTCCCCAGACCGAACGTGAAGCCGAACACGAGGGCTGCGACAGCCGTCGACACGGGCAGCACCCATGCGCGCGCGATCGGGACGGGGAGGAAGCGGCGACGCTGCGCCACGGCGAGGGATGCCAGGAGGGCCGCGACGACGGCGAACACCGGCAGCAGCCAGATCCAGCCGTTCGGCGCGCTGGAGAGCGTGATCGTCTGCGAGCCGTCCATCAGGCCCGAACCGTTGGCGCCGACGCTGTAGCCGGCGAAGTGCGCGACAGCGATGGTGGCGGAGGTGAGCACCCCGACGGCGGCGGGCCACGCAACCAGGCTGCCGTTGCCGATGACGAAGACGGCGATGAGCGAGATCGGCACGAAGATGAGCGTCAGTGCGACGAGGTAGTCGTAGAGGTCGCGGGTCCCCCAGCGGAAGTGCGCGGGAGTGGCGATGAGGGCGCGGAAGAAGCCACGGTTCTCGGCACGTGCGAGCCAGCGGCCGAAGGCGCTCGCGAGACCGATCGCGATGAGCGGGCCGAAGAAGCTCGCCACGCTGAGGCTCGACAGTTCCGCGCGACCGACCATCGGCACCGAGACCTGCTGGCGCCCGAGTATCGAAAGGACGAGAGTCAGGATCGCCGCAGCGAGTCCGGCGAGTCCGCTGAGCACCCAGAACTCCGTCCGGCCGGCGCTCCGGTGGGTGCGCTCCTGCCGGAACGACCACCACGCCGCCGCGAGGGAGCCCGCGAGGAACACGATGACCGGGACGAACGTGACGAGCATCGAGCCGCTGGCGCCCCCTCCGCCGATCGCTCCGCTGACGCCACCGAACAGGCCGAGCGCAGAGAGCCAGACGAGAACGGCGAAGACCGCGCCGTCGAGATTCGCCCCGCTGATGCCGCCCGATCCGCTGCCCGTGACGAGGGTGAGCGCGACGGTGAGCGCGATGACGACGAGTGTGCCCGCGATGGCGCCTCCGACACCGATCGCACCACCGACGGCGGCCAGCCCCATCCGGGGCGGGTTCACCCATGCGGGTGCAGTCGCGGCAACGGCCGGGGGGACCGTGCCCGCAGGACCCGGCTGTCCGAGACCCGGCTGCCCAGGGAACGACTGGGCGGCGGCGGGCTGCGCGAGACCCGGCTGCGCGAGACCCGGCTGCGCAGGGCCCACCGGTGGAACACCGGCGGCCGCGTCAGCCTGGTAGGCGATCGGCAGGTCGGGAATCGGCGGCACGAGGGGTGCCGGCGGCACGGAGTCGGCCGTGCCGGGCGCAGGAACCCTGGGCTGGGGAGGGGTGTTCTCGGGCGTCGGCGGGTTGGTCTGATCAGTCATGTGTGCGTCCCCAAAGGCGTGAGTATCCGCTGGGTGAACGGATAGCGTTCTTCCAGCTGCCACCCAGCTTAGGACCCTGGGGCTTCCGTCCCGAATCCGCTGCCCTGCGGGGGCGGGGGCGGGGTCGGGGTCGGGGGCGGGGGCGGGGGAGTGCGCGGGACGGGAGAGGCGGCGCGCGGGCCTACCCGTCGTTCGAAGCGCCGGATGCCTGCACGCGGGCGAGCTCGTCCTCGGCGCGGCGGACCGCGAGACTCGCCGCCGGGCGCGCCCACCACGCGGCATCCGCCCGCGCGATGCGCGCGTCGCGCACCCGCACCTGCGCGGCGAGCAGGAGTGCCTCCTGCTCGCGCCGGCGCCGCTCCTGCACGGTGGGTTCGACGATCGGGACGTCGGCGTCCTTCGCCGTGAGCGCGACCCACGACGCCGCCACGAGGATCACGATGCCGACGAGGCGGAACCAGAGGAGGAAGCCGATGATCACCGAGAACGTCGCGAGGAGGGGGTTCGTGGGCGTGTAGTAGAGGAGGACGCCCGTGCCGAGCTGCAGCACGACGAGTGCGCCTCCGCCGAGCGCCGCACCGGGGAGGATGTAGCGCCAGCGCAGCGTCGTGCCGGTGAGGAAGCGGATGAGCGAGCCGAGGGCCGCGGCGTTGATCGCGAACGCGACGATGACGGATGCGACGCGACCGGCGATCCACAGCCAGCCGGTGTACCCGCCCCAGCCGAACAACTCGAAGAGCATCTCGACGAGGCCGGTCGCGACCCAGGCCAACAGGGCGCCCAGCACGAGGGCGAGGCCGAACGCGAGGGCCGCGAGGAAGTCGCGGGCCTTCAGCAGGACGTAATTCCGTGCGTCGAACGGCAGCCCGAAGATGTCGCGCACGGCGCGGCGCGTGAAGGTGACGAAGCCGATCGCGGTCCACAGGGCCGTGACGAACGCGACCGCACCGGTCAGCACGAGCGCGCCGCTGGAGGCGTGCGCGATCTCGGCGACGTCGTCGCGACTGACGAGACCGGCCCCTTCGGAGCCCCCGATGAGGCCGGGGATGTAGGAGTTGATGATCCGCACGAGGGCGTCGATGGCATCCGCGCTGCCACCCATCCAGAGGCCGACGATCGCGAACGCCGTGTAGATGACGGCGAAGATCGCGAACAGCGACTGGTAGCTGATCGCCGCGGCGAGGAGGAACCCGTTGTTCTGCAGGAAGTGCCGCCACACCCGCACCGGGAACCAGGCCAGGGTCTTGCGGGTGATCGCCGTGGCGCGCTCGATGGGCTCATCGAGGCGCTCGCGCAGGGCGGAGTCCTCCCAGCGTGCGCGAAGACGCGCGGATGCCTCGTCGGGGTCGCTCACTGGATCAGACTATCGAGAGCGGGAGCCGTCGAATCAGGCCACCCGCCGGTCCGGATCAGTGGCGGAGGATCGCCTGCTTGACCTCGGCGATCGCCTTCGTGACCTCGATGCCGCGGGGGCACGCCTCGGTGCAGTTGAAGGTCGTGCGGCAGCGCCACACGCCCTCCTTGTCGTTGAGGATGTCCAGGCGCGTGGTCGCCGCGTCGTCGCGCGAGTCGAAGATGAAGCGGTGCGCGTTGACGATGGCGGCGGGGCCGAAGTACTGGCCGTCGGTCCAGAACACGGGGCACGACGAGGTGCACGCGGCGCAGAGGATGCACTTCGTGGTGTCGTCGAAGATCTCGCGGTCGGCGATCGACTGGATGCGCTCCTTGCCGGGCTCCGGCTTGGAGTTCGCGATGAGGAACGGCTGCACCTCGCGGTACGACGCGAAGAACGGCTCCATGTCGACGACGAGGTCCTTCTCCAGCGGCAGGCCCTTGATCGCCTCGACGTAGATCGGCTTCGAGATGTCGAGGTCTTTGATGAGCGTCTTGCAGGCGAGGCGGTTCCGCCCGTTGATGCGCATGGCATCCGACCCGCAGATGCCGTGGGCGCATGAGCGGCGGAAGGTCAGCGACCCGTCGACCTCCCACTTGATCTTGTGGAGTGCGTCGAGCACCCGGTCGGTGGGGTACAGCTCGACGTCGTAGTCGACCCAACGCGGCTCCGCGTCGACCTCGGGGTCGAAGCGGCGGATGTTGAACGTGACGAGGTAGGACTGGATGCCGGAGTCGCCGGCGACCGTGGTCTCTTCTGCGACGAGGGTCATCAGTACTTCCTCTCCATCGGCGGGTAGTTGAGCTCGCCGGCCTCGTTCTTCGTGAAGACGACGGGCTTCCAGTCGAGCTTGATGTGGTCCTCGGGGTCGGGGGAGTGCGGGTCGCCCGTGAGGTACGCCATCGTGTGCTGCATGTACTGCGCGTCGTCGCGGTCCGGGTAGTCCTCGCGCATGTGGCCGCCGCGGCTCTCCTTGCGGTTGCGGGCGGCGTACGCGACGATCTCTGCGAGATCCAGCAGGAACCCGAGCTCGACGGCCTCGAGCAGGTCGGTGTTGAACCGCTTTCCCTTGTCGTCGACGTGCACGTTCTTGTAGCGCTGGCGGAGGTCGTGGATCGTGCCCATGACGTTCGTCAGGGTGTCCTCAGTGCGGAAGACCTGGGCGTTGGCATCCATCTCGTCCTGGAGCTTCTTGCGCAGGACCGCGACACGCTCGGTGCCCTGGTTGTTCCGCAGTCCCTCGAGCATGTCGCGCACGGCGGCGGCGGGGTTCTCCGGCAGCGGCACGAACTCGGCCGTCTTGACGTACTCGACGGCGTTCCGGCCCGACCGCTTGCCGAAGACGTTGATGTCGAGGAGCGAGTTGGTGCCGAGGCGATTGGCGCCGTGCACCGACACGCACGCGCACTCGCCAGCGGCGTAAAGGCCCGGCACGATCGTCGTGTTGTCGGCGAGCACCTCGCCGTTGTTGTTGGTGGGGATGCCGCCCATCGCGTAGTGCGCCGTCGGCATGACCGGCACGGGCTCGGTCACGGGGTCGACGCCCAGGTACGTGCGCGCGAACTCCGTGATGTCGGGGAGCTTCGTCTCGAGGACCTCCGCGCCGAGGTGCGTGCAGTCGAGGTAGACGTAGTCCTTGTGGGGGCCGGCGCCGCGGCCCTCGAGGACCTCCTTGACCATGCAGCGCGCGACGATGTCGCGCGGGGCGAGGTCCTTGATCGTCGGTGCGTAGCGCTCCATGAAGCGCTCGCCCGAGGCGTTGCGGAGGATCGCGCCCTCACCGCGGGCGCCCTCCGTGAGAAGGATGCCGAGGCCGGCGAGGCCGGTCGGGTGGAACTGGAAGAACTCGATGTCCTCGAGCGGCAGACCCTTGCGCCACACGATGCCGACGCCGTCGCCCGTGAGCGTGTGCGCGTTGGAGGTGGTCTTGTAGATCTTGCCGAAGCCGCCGGTCGCGAAGATCACGGCCTTGGAGTGGAAGACGTGCAGGTCGCCGGTGGCGAGCTCGTACGCCACGACGCCCGCGACCTGGGTCGCGCCGTCGGCATCCTTCACCGTGATGAGGTCGAGCGCGTAGTACTCGTTGAAGAAGTTGATGCCGAGCTTGACGCAGTTCTGGAAGAGCGTCTGCAGGATCATGTGGCCCGTGCGGTCGGCGGCGTAGCACGCGCGGCGCACGGGGGTCTTGCCGTGGTCGGCGGTGTGCCCGCCGAAGCGGCGCTGGTCGATCTTGCCCTCGGGGGTGCGGTTGAACGGCAGCCCCATGTTCTCGAGGTCGATGACGGCGTCGATCGCCTCCTTGGCGAGGATCTCCGCGGCATCCTGGTCGACGAGGTAGTCGCCGCCCTTGACGGTGTCGAAGGTGTGCCACTCCCACGAGTCCTCTTCGACGTTGGCGAGCGCGGCGGCCATGCCGCCCTGCGCGGCGCCCGTGTGCGAGCGCGTCGGGTAGAGCTTCGTGATGACGGCCGTCCGGGCGCCCGGGCCCGCTTCGATCGCGGCGCGCATGCCGGCGCCGCCCGCGCCGACGATGACGATGTCGAACTCGTGGTAATAGACGCCGTCCTTGAGGACGGCTTCGGGGTGCTGAGTGCTCACGTGGGGATGCCTTGTCTTCTTCTTCGTCTTAGCGTGCCGCGCACTGCTGGATGAGCCAGTCGGTCGTCGAGTTCTCGACGCCGAGGCACGGGTCGAACGTGAAGACGACGAGCGTGCCGAGGAGGATCAGGAAACCGGCGGCGAGCCACAGGGCCCAGACGAGCACCTTCCGGGTGGTCGCGCCCGTGATGTAGTCGTTGACGATCGTGCGCATGCCGTTCGCGCCGTGGATGAGCGCGAGCCACAGCATGAGCACGTCCCACCACTGCCAGAACGGGCTCGCGAACTTGCCGGCGACGAACGCGAAGTCGATGCCGTGGATTCCATCGCCGAGCATGAGGTTGACGAACAGGTGGCCGAAGATGAGCACCACGAGCACGACGCCCGAGATGCGCATGTACAGCCAGCCCCACTTCTCGAGGTTGGCGCCTCTCTTGCGGACGGCGCCGTCCGGGGTGCGCGGTGAGCGAGGTGCGGCGAGCGTGTCGGTGGACATCAGTGACCCCCTCCGATGTTCGACAGGACGATCGGGATGTGACGAGCGGCGAAGCCGCCGACGGTGACGACCCACAGGCCCAGCACCCCCCACCACAGCTGGCGCTGGTGGCGCGTGGCCCACGGCCACAGGTCCACAGCGATGATGCGCAGGCCGTTGAAGGCGTGGTAGACGATCGCGGCGACGAGGGCCACCTCGCCGAAGCCCATGATCGGGTTCTTGTACGTGCCGATGACCGCGTTGTACGCCTCGGGGGAGAGGCGGATGAGCGCGGTGTCGAGCACGTGCACGAGCAGGAAGAAGAAGATGGCGACGCCGGTGATGCGGTGCAGGACCCACGACCACATGCCCTCGTTGCCGCGGTACAGCGTTCCGCGCGGGGTCTTGGACGTGGTCTGGGCTACCGACGGTGTGACACGTGCTGGTGCAGACACGCTCGTCCTCCCTTGGGTGATCGGCGCCACGTCGCGCCGGGGAGACCAGCTCGAAGCACACGGGACGCAGGTCCATCCTAAGTCGGACGGGAGACGCGGGCGACGAAGGCGACCCTAACTTCTCTCGATATCGAGAGAAATGAAGGAAGGGCCCTTCTTTCGGGGGTGGGCGGACCCGCCGGGTAGTCTCGAGGCATGGTGCACACCATCGATGACTTCTACGCCGTGATCCCTGCAGGAGGGGTCGGAAGCCGCCTCTGGCCGCTGTCGCGGGCGGATGCCCCGAAGTTCCTCCACGACCTCACCGGCTCCGGCCACTCCCTGCTGCGCGACACGTGGGATCGGCTCGAGCCCCTCACCGGACACGACCGCATCGCCGTCGTGACGGGCCGTGCGCACCGTGCGGCCGTGGAGGAGCAGCTGCCGGACATCCCCGACAAGAACGTCATCCTCGAGTCCGATCCGCGCGACTCCGCCGCCGCGATCGGGCTCGCCGCCGCGATCCTGCACAGACGCGAGCCGGATGTCATCATCGGCTCCTTCGCGGCCGATCACGTCATCCGCGTGCTGCCGGTGTTCCACTGGGCCGTCGAGCAGGCGGTCGCCGTCGCGCGCCAGGGCTACGTCTGCACGATCGGGATCACCCCGACCGAACCGGCCGTGGGGTTCGGATACATCAAGAAGGGCGACATGCTCACGGTCGAGGGCGCGCCCGAGGCCGCACTCGTGGAGGCGTTCGTCGAGAAGCCCGACCATGAGACCGCGGAGGAATACGTGGCATCCCGCGCGTACCTCTGGAACGCAGGCATGTTCATCTCGCGCGCCGACGTGCTCCTCGCCGAGATCGAGGCGTCGAACCCCGCCCTGCACGCGGGGCTCCTCGAACTCGCCGCGGCGTGGGATGACCGGGATCTCCGCGGCCCGGCCGTCGACCGGATCTGGCCGAAGCTCGAGAAGATCGCGATCGACTACGTCGTGGCCGAGCCCGCCGCCGCCCGCGGGCGGCTCGCCGTCGTCCCGGGGCACTTCGATTGGGACGACGTGGGGGACTTCGCGAGCCTCGCGAAGCTCAACTCCGGCGGGCGCAAGAACGACCTCGCGATCCTCGGGGAGAACGCGCGCATCCTCTCCGACGCGGCGAGCGGCATCGTCGTGAGCCACACGAAGCGGGTCATCAGCCTCATCGGAGTGAAGGACATCGTCGTCGTCGACACCCCCGACGCGCTCCTGGTCACGACCAGTCAGCACGCGCAGCGCGTGAAGGGCGTCGTGGATGCCTTGAAGCTCACCGGCCGCGGCGACGTCCTCTGACGACTGTTCCCACGCGGGCGTGTATCGGGATGATTGCGTCTTTGTAACCATTCGCGCGCACGTGCGCGCGCGGCGTGCAAATCGCCCGTCACATTGCGAAACTCTCTTGGTGCGCCCCGCGAGATCCGCGGGCCCATCAATGTGGAGGCTGCATTGACCATCTCGACCACCAAGAAGCTCGCCGGCATCACCGCCGCCGCGGGTCTCATCATCGCTCTCGCCGGCTGCGGTTCGGCGCCTGCGGCGACCCCGACCGGTTCGGGCAACGCCGGCGGCGCCGTCGACGGCTTCAAGCCCTGCCTGATCTCCGACGCGGGCGGCTGGAACGACAAGTCGTTCAATGAGTCCGCCAAGAACGGCATGGACAAGGCGACGAAGGAACTCGGCATCAAGGCGCTCGAGTTCGAGTCGAAGAACGACAACGACTACAACCCCAACATGCAGCAGGCCATCGCCGAGGGCTGCACGCTGCTCATCTCGGTGGGCTTCAAGCTGGCCGCCGCCACGGTCGAGGCGGCCAAGGCCAACCCGACGCTCGACTTTGCGATCATCGACGACTACGCCGATGGCACCGAGACCGACGCGAGCGGCAACCCGGTCTACGACGGCAAGCCCGACGCTCCGAACATCAAGCCCCTCGTGTTCAACACGGCTGAGGCAGCGTACCTGGGCGGCTACGCGGCCGCGGCGTGGTCGGCGACGGCGGGCGTGAACAAGGTCGGCACCTTCGGCGGCATGCAGATCCCGTCCGTCGCCGTTTTCATGGACGGCTACGAGCTCGGCGTCCAGAAGTACAACGAGGACAAGGGCGCGAAGGTCCAGATCTTCGGCTGGGACAGCGCAACCCAGAAGGGCTCGTTCACCGGAGGATTCGACGCCAACGACACCGCCAAGCAGACCGCTCAGGGCGTGCTCGACCAGGGCGTCGATGTCATCCTCCCCGTCGGCGGTCCGATCTACAAGAGCGCCGCAGCGGCCATCACCGACAGCGGTAAGGACACGCTGATGCTCGGTGTCGACAGCGATCTCGCGGTCGCCGACGACTCCGTCGCGGGCGTGACGCTCGTCTCGATCATGAAGGCCATCGATGTCGCCGTCTACGACGCGACGATCGCCGCCTCCAAGGGTGAGTTCGACCCGACCCCCTACATCGGCACGCTGAAGAACGAGGGCGTCAAGCTCTCGAGCTTCCACGACTTCGAGTCGAAGCTCCCCGAGGGTCTTGTGGACGAGCTCGCGAAGCTCCAGTCGCAGATCATCGACGGGACCATCACGGTCGAATCGAAGAACTCGCCCGCCGGGTCGTGATCTGACCTCCCTCCGCTCGGGGCGGGCAGCCGCACGCTGCCCGCCCCGAGCGCTGTTCGGCGTGAGAACGCCACTGACGACGGCCACAGCGACCCAGGTAGGGTGCAGATATGAAGCTCGAGCTCCGCGGAATCACGAAGAGATTCGGCAGCCTCGTCGCCAACGACCACATCGATCTCGTGGTCGAGCCGGGGGAGATCCACGCTCTTCTCGGCGAGAACGGCGCCGGCAAATCCACACTCATGAACGTCCTCTACGGCCTGTACCGGGCCGATGAGGGCGACATCCTCCTCGACGATGCCGTGCAGCACTTCCGGGGGCCCGGGGATGCCATGGCCGCCGGCATCGGTATGGTCCACCAGCACTTCATGCTGATCCCCGTCTTCACGGTGGCCGAGAACGTCATGCTCGGGCACGAGCAGACCAAGGGCCTCGGCCGGCTCGATCTGGCATCCGCCCGCCGTCATGTCCGTGACGTCGCCGAGCGCTTCGGCTTCGAAATCGACCCCGATGCCCTGGTCGGCGACCTGCCCGTCGGCGTCCAGCAGCGTGTCGAGATCATCAAAGCCCTCTCGCGGGACGCCCGCATGCTCGTTTTCGATGAGCCCACCGCAGTGCTCACTCCCCAGGAGACCGACGAACTGATGGCGATCATGCGCCAGCTGCGCGACGAGGGCACCTCGATCGTCTTCATCACCCACAAGCTGCGCGAGGTCCGCGAAGTCGCCGACCGGATCACCGTCATCCGCCTCGGCCGGGTCGTGGGCGAGGCCTCGCCCACCGCCACCAACGCCGACCTCGCCTCCCTCATGGTCGGCCGCGCCGTCGAGCTCACCGTCCACAAAGACCCGCCGACGCTCGGCGAGGGAGGACTCGCGGTGCGGGGCCTGCGCGTCCTCACTCCCGGCGGGGCGATCGTCGTGGACGGCGTCGACTTCGACGTGCGCCCGGGCGAGGTGCTCGCCGTCGCGGGGGTGCAGGGCAACGGCCAGACCGAACTCGTCGAGGCGATCGTCGGACTCGCGGCGCGCGTCGAAGGATCTATCCGCCTGGGTGACACGGAGCTCGTGGGCGGGAGCGTTCGCGACATTCTCGACGAGGGCGTCGGCTTCGTTCCCGAGGACCGCAAGGTGGACGGTCTCGTCGGCGGGTTCTCGGTCGCCGAGAACCTGATCCTCGACCGCTCCTCCGACCCCGCCTTCGCCCGGTTCGGCACCCTCCGCCGCGGAGCCCTGGACGAGTTCGCGCGTGACCGCATCCGCGAGTACGACATCCGCACCCAGGGGCCGCAGACCCCCGCGGGGACCCTGTCGGGCGGCAACCAGCAGAAGGTCGTCATCGCGCGCGAGATGAGCCGCGACCTGCGGCTGCTCGTCGTCGCGCAGCCCACGCGCGGCGTCGACGTCGGATCGATCGAGTTCATCCACAAGCGCATCATCGAGACCCGCGACGCCGGCATTCCCGTGATCGTCGTGTCCACGGAGCTTGACGAGGTCACCGCGCTCGCCGACCGCATCGCGGTGATGTACCGCGGGACTGTCGTGGGCATCGTGCCCGGCGACACCTCGCGCGAGACCCTCGGCCTCATGATGGCCGGAGCAACCGACCCGGAGGTGGCCGCATGAGCGCAACGACGCCCGGAGCCGCAGACGCGGCGCGCCCCGAGCAGGAGCTGCCGCGCGCCGACGGTCCCCTGACCGGGCAGGACCAGCCGGAGACCCGCTCCGGCGTCTTCGTCAAAGAGCTGTTGCGCGGCAGCGCCGTGACGACGCTTCTCGCGATCGTGCTCGCCATGATCGTCGGCGGCATCCTCATCGCCGTCACCGACGAAGACGTCCAGCAGTCATCCGGCTATTTCTTCGCGCGCCCCGGCGACACCCTGGTGGCGGCGTGGCACGCCGTCTCAGAGGGGTACCAGGCGCTCTTCCGCGGCGCCGTGTTCAACTCCCGGGGCAGCACGTTCGAGGCGCAGATCCGTCCGCTCACGAACTCGCTCGGCTTCGCCGCGCCCCTCATCGCCGCCGGTCTCGGCGTCGCGCTTGCGTTCCGCGCGGGGCTGTTCAACATCGGTGCGCGCGGCCAGATGCTCGTCGGGGCGATGTTCGCGGGCCTGTTCGCCTTCAACCTCGACCTGCCGTTGTGGCTGCACCTGCCGATCACGCTGCTGGCCGGAATCATCGGCGGCGCCCTGTGGGGCGGCATCGTGGGGCTGCTCAAGGCGAAGACCGGCGCCCATGAGGTGATCCTCACGATCATGCTCAACTACGTCGCGTTCTATCTGCTGCTGTGGATGCTGCGCACACCGGGCCTGCTGCAGGCGCCGAACAGCAATCAGCCGCAGAGTCGTCCGACACCGGTCACCGCGCAGTTCCCCGACCTGTTCGGGCCTGCCTTCCCCTCCCTCGACTGGGGCTTCATCGTCGTGGTCATCGCGACGGTGTTCGTCTGGTGGCTCATCGAGCGCTCGAGCCTCGGCATGCGCCTGCGCGCGCTGGGCGAGAACCCGAATGCCGCGCGGGCGGCCGGCATGAACGTCGACCGGCTCTACGTGTACGCGATGCTCTTCGCCGGCGGCCTCGCGGGCCTTGCCGCCATGAACCAGATCCAGGGCAACGTGACCACCGGCTTCGCGGCGACCATCGACGCCGGCATCGGCTTCGATGCGATCACGGTCGCGCTCCTCGGTCGCAGCCGCGCGTGGGGGACGTTCGCAGCCGGCAT
>Ga0209922_103385_pt1 | contig 12708 bp, 12 predicted proteins | sample ThiBiot_500_biof_FD_183946 | JGI IMG/M metagenome (GOLD analysis project Ga0209922, IMG submission 183946) | Wastewater bioreactor microbial communities from Cape Town, South Africa - Thiocy_expt_500_biof (SPAdes) | ecosystem: Engineered > Bioreactor > Thiocyanate-remediating > Anaerobic-Aerobic ...
TCGAGAAGCTCAAGCAAGAATATCTAGTTCTAATTAAATCAGCATGATTTGTATTAATGAAAAGATGATGGAGCAAACAGTTAGAAGCATAGAATTAAGCGAACGTCAGGAGAAAGCGAAGAAGAGATTTGCTGTTTCGATTAAACAACAAACAAATATCTCTTCAGTACGTATTATTCTTGTCTGAGATAGTGTGCTAGTGATGTACCAGGGTTTTGAATTAGAATCAGTAAACAGTGGGGCACATCACTTACATCGGAGGGAAATTCTGTTGATTCTGACGTAGTCGTACTAATAGAAATCGTTGCGTTTACTACAGATGTTGTGCTTGTGAAAACAGTGACATACCCCGTGTGTATTGTAGTTGTTTGTGAATTTCCTTCAGGAGTAGTAGTACTTCCTGAAGACGTGCCATTACCTAGTGATGTCGTGATTCCTGTCGAGCTCAAAGTCCCTCCAGGAGTGGTGGTACTTGCTGAAGAAGTATTATTAGAAATAAGTGATGTAGTGCCCGTTAAACTAGAGTTTCCGCCAGGAATATTAATGTTTGTTGAAGAGGTTTCGTTTCCTGAAGGTATTGTAACTCCTGTGGAGCTAGAGCTGCTTCCAGAAGTAGTGCTTGAAGAAGATGTGACTTCTGTGGAGCTAGAATTTCCTCCAGGAGTAGTGCTGGTAGAAGATGTGTCATTTCCTGGGGATAATGTGACTCCTGTTGAACTAGAGTTGCTTCCAGGAATAGTGCTGGTAGGAGAAGTGTCGTTTTCTGAAGGCATTGTAACTCCTGTAGAACTAGAGCTTCCTCCAGGAGTCGTACTTGAAGAAGAAGTGCCATTTGTTGAAGGTATTGTGACTCCTGTGGAGCTAGAGTTTCCTCCAAACGTAGTGCTGGTAAAAGAAGTGCCATTATCAGTAGGCGATGTAACTCCTGTCGAATTAGAGTTTCCTCCAGGAGTCGTGCTTGAAAAAGAAGTGTCATTTGTTGAAAATGTCGTGCTTTGTGTCTGATTTGATGGTTGAAGTGTAGTGAGTGATGAGTTTGAAGTGAAAGTGGTGCTCGTATATTCAGTAGGAGTATTAAAACCTCCCACTGGTGTCGTATTGTTGGACATCTATATAAGAAGTTCGAATAACAAAACAGATAACACAAACAATCGTGTCTTTCATTTCGTTGACAACGACATTGTGTTCAAAGAGAAATATTCAGATAGAGTCGAGCACTTTGAAAGCAAGAGTTATCAAGAATGACATGCAAAAATGAATAAAAGCATAGAACAAGAAGAAGAAGAAATTATACATGCGTGCTGAATCCTATCATGAACCCGAGAAGAACTTAATTTTCGTTTCTTTCCTTACGATCTCTCTCCCCTAACAAAGATAAGACTTTTTGAAACATACTTCAGTATCATTGCAAGGTCCTCGACGAATGTAAACGGCATTGGGACAACTTTCAGTAGTTAAATCCAAATAACTTTCTAATTGACTTGAATTTGAACAGCTGAAAGATTCCGTGATATCGTTTTCATTTTCACTATAGATTTGTTTCAAAGTAAATGAAGCACATGTACATAGAAGTACAGCATTGGTCGTCGAACGAAGATAACTAAGTGAACTTTCAATTGCAGTAAAAGTGGCACATGAAACTAATGTTGCTACAGTTGAATCTTGAATAATTGTCGATCTATTTGCAACACTAGCAGGTAAACTTATATTGACAGATGATGTTGAATTGGCATCTATTGTTACATTTTGAGTATTTGTTAAATTCGTAAGATCAATAGGATTGTCATCCAGATAGACATCAATATCTTTCAATGTATAAATAAAAAGATCAAGTTGTCCAATGGAATTATTTCGTAAATCGAGAACACGTAATGAAGTTGGTGTTGGTCGTAGAATTGAATAAGGAAGTTCTGTCAATTGATTGCTCGATAGATCCAAATATGTCAAAGTTTGAAAATTTATACGTGGTGTATTGACCGATGTCAATTTATTATTGGATAAAGTGATTTTATTGAATGAATCGAGACATGGAAATGTTGCATTGGTAAGAGTCGTAAAATTATTGGAATTTAAATTAATTTCACCAGATGGTAACGAACAAAAATATGTTGGAAATGCTGAAATAATTGAAGGGAATACAATCGTAGTTATTCCTTGCATATAAGGATCATCTAATAAACTGTCGGATAACTGTGATGAAGCAGTTGTTGATTCACTTGAACATCGAACAACAGTCATGGATGTGCTCGATGTAAAACGGAAAAAACATGCACCTGGATTTAGAAGAGCCGATGCATAATGTGGATAAGTCTAAGAATAGCAAATAAGAGATTTGTGATTTCGTTTTAAACAAATCGATCTTACTGTATTCGGTGTTGGATCAGGAATTTCGGTCTTGTTTATTGTTTGACCTTCTTCATCGGTATAAATTTTACATAGTCTTGGATAAACACTAGTGAAATTCACAGTTGAATTCAAACCGGCCAGACAACCATCATTATCCATAAGATGCTTTGATGAATCATTAAAACACGTTGTATTAGAAATTCCAAATGTACCGTTCGAAGAAGTCCCACCTAAAACGTATTCTATTGCCGTAAATAAATAAGATTGATCACAACTGCATTTAACTGTTGTTGTACCAAAATTGATAGCTGTCAATTTCCATGTAAATCCTGCAATAGTACCGTTAAAATTTTCGTCATAAAGAACTATTCTAAGCTCATCGCATTTGTCATACATCTCATAAATAGCATCAGTAAAATCAATGGTAGCTGTATTATTACTCAATAATACTTGAACTGAGCTTGTACCCTGTGCGAAATCAGTAAAAAAATATTTGTTTGTAATTGTTGAGATTTGGTTGAATCGAAAATCTGCTCTTGTTTGTACTTCTAAAGCCCACAATTCGAAGCTTGTCAATAGATTATACGAAAAATCAATAATATTTAGTTGTGAAATATTATAAAATGCAATCGAAGGCACTTCAGTTAATTGGTTATATTGAAAATAAAGATTTTTCAAATTAGGCATATTATAGAGTAAAACCGATGGAAACGTTGTAATATTGTTGTTAGCAACATTGAGTTCGACAACATTATTCAAACAGTAAGTTAATGATTCTGTTGGATCAATATTGACAATCTGATTATTTGAAAAGTCAACTGTCTAAAAAATAATTTCCTTTTGCTCATTAATTGAAATGCACAAATTCAATTTTCTCTCACCCGTAAATTTGGTAGAAAACATATATTCGGTGGAATGGATGTAAATGGACCTCTCGTACTGCTCGCATCTCTAGCTTTTCCAATAATCGATGTTATACTATTTAATTGAGCTGTAGTTAAATCGTACAAGTTCAATTCTGTTGTCGTCAAATTACAACTGAAAATAATCTGTGTGCCCGTAATATTTCTATCACATTCATGAAATGCTAAAGTTCTCTTTAAAACAAAAGTCAATTTATAAATATAAACAAAATTTCATTGAGAATTGTACACATGACTTACATGCCATAGTGATGAGACTACAGCGATGAATAAGATGTACTTTGCCATTTGTCTTAAGATCTATCGTTCATTATGTGTAAAAAACGATCACCGGATAGAAAATGGATCTGAAAATAAAAGTACCTTGAATGCGCAACGTTAGATTTAATTGATTGACAGCAGCAATCATCGATTTCAAACAAAAAAAAAGAAAATGTATTCTACACTTATTTAACTACATGTAAAGTGTATTTCTAGATGAGAAGAAAAAAGAAAATGCGAAGGAGGAGAGATGAATAAGAATGAGAATAGACGAAGAAAAAAATAAAAAAATTTCTTGTAACAATATCGATAGCGACGGCTACTGCGCTTTCATCTTTGGACAAAAAAAAGATGACAAGCAATATAAAAGACGATGAAACGAGATTCAAAGAAGGACATGTTAAAAGTATAATTTCGTTTTCGAAGACCTTTCAATACGCATGTTCAGTCAATTGAGAAAGAAAGAAAGAACAAATAAACTTGAACATGTAAACATTTTTCTTTTTGAATTTGTATCCATCGGACAAAATGAGATTTTTCTTTTGCTTGCTATTTGAATTTCTTTTTTGTATTTTTTACCTTGATTTTCTGTGTACTTAATTCTTGTTGACGGTGAAGATTTTAATGGATTTTACAAGATTATTTTTACAGTAGAAAAATAGTTCGTCAAAAGTAGTAAAAGAAAGTTATTCTTTGCTTATATATAAACACATAATAAGTATGCTGATTAAACTATAAAATACAACGTTTGTTTGTTTGTTTGTTTTTTGAATAAAGAATAAGAGCCTTCAAATTTTGATCGTTAACATAGACGTGAAGGATCTTTTATTTGTTCATTTACCTGGCACTTTTCTGCACTGTTGATTAAATATAAAGCAAAACGAAAACAAACTGGTTACCTTATTTTTTGTTTATTCAATCATGTCAATTGCGACAACATAGCAACGAAATCAGGTGCAAAAACAAATCTGTCGTTTGCTTCTGTACTTGTTCTCTTTCTGTTTTTCTGTATTTTGTGATTGACAATTAGATTGCGTTGTTCACTGGAGAAGTAGTAGAAACAAAAATGTTTTCTTATTGTTGTCGCCGAGACAAACATCTATTTTTAATATTCAAATATTAAAAGAACGAGAGAAGAAAAAGCGATTTTTATTATGTCGGAATTATTGAAACAGCATTCTGCTTTTTTGATTTCAAATACGAGAAGGCTGGCTTTCTTTCCTTTCTTTTTCTCTTCCACGGGCATTGAAAATGAATGAAAAATTCTGTAATTCTTTCTTTTTTTCCTTCTTCTTTCTTTAATATTAAATCATTATAAAGCAGAATAAAAGCAAAGTATCGTACTCATTCATTCATTCAATCCATCTAGCAACCAACGAAATTAAATCATAAGACAGAAACCATAGTTCTTCTTGTGTCTTAACGCTTATGTAAATATATTTATCAGTGTTAGTTTTACTGTTCCTCCCTCTCGGTCTCGAGCAAAAATATAAAAAGTTTTAATAAAAGAAAACGAAGAAAGAGGAAAAATATGATCGTAAAAGAAAATACTGTATACATATGCATTAATTAATAGAACGTGATTGTGTCTATGACACATCTCAAGGTGAAATCACTATCATTTTAACCCTTTATACTTGTATTTTTTTTTCTCTATTAACGAATCACGTGTTCTTCAATCAAAAACGAAATCATTAAAATAACAATAATAATATCATCAAATTTTCGTAGAACGAAGGAGAAAAAACAGCCGAAATTTGCGCGTACATATTTGACTTAAATATATAGTTTGTTGTTTTTTTTCTCCTTTTCTTGTTCGTCTCTGTCGTTCTTATTTATTCTTTCTTGACGAACAAATGTGTATTTAGATATTCTGTCGACCAGTACAAAAAAATATAAATACGTGAGAATCTGTTGAGATACAATGCATGATCAATGGTATTTCGCGGTATGAAAGTGTTTTTTTTTGTTCGAAGAATAAAATTCTCGATTTGTTCTTCTAGAGTGAAAAAATACCGGAAGGATTGTATCTGATCGAAGCTCTTCATTCAGGAAAGTTCGTAACCTTTTCACCCGAACGTTCGACATTAGTTCAACAAGAACAACATACCGAAGTTAGTCTTTCGAGACGTTTTTTTTAATTATTATTTGTGTTTAATTAGAAACAAAACGAATCTCAAGTTTTCGAAATTCAACATGTTGGCTATCGAGATTATATAATTCGACATAATTTAACAGGACTTGTCCTCACTGTACACAAGTAGAAAGAAGAAAATTCGTCGTATTTATTTTCGTTCTTTTCTCTTTTCGTTTAGCGGCTCACCGACGCCTTGCGCACCGATAGTTCTTTGTCGTTATTTCGGCCGTCGAACTCCATATCAAACAGTCAATTTCGAACGTGCACATAGTCAAACCAACGATCTATTAATATTTATTAAACATACACGTATGGTTCTTGACATCGACGGTGGAAGTCAAAATTCCAATGCTCGACTTCTACAATTTCCTCAAAAGAAAAACAATTTCGATCAAACTAATCAACGTTTTCGTCTTCATCCAATTGCTAATCAAACATCTCAACAACAACAATCATACATACCGCCTGAATATTTTCGTTAAAATAAAACATTTTGTTTCAAATATGTCAGATAACTTATATTATATTATATATATATATATATAAAATTTTATATATCGAAAAACAAGAAAAAAAAGTTTTTTTTTCTTTTTAAAATTCTAATCTAACTCTATGGGCGAATTGTTTGTGTTTGAGCGCTGTACAACTCTGTTTGTTTTTAATCAAGGTTTTTTAATAATGAAAACATCGTTGGATTTGATTTTTTGCGATTGTATATGATGCGGTTGGCCATTCAATCCGGGAACGAATTCCGATGAATATTTAAATGGTAAAGTGCCTTTTGTTTGTTGTTTTAAATTGTCATTAGTTGGCAATTGATTGTTGATAACATTGACACGTCGAATTGTTTCATCACTTGCAGTTGACGATGATGATGACGACGACGACGATGATGAATCTGATCGAGTTTGTTTTTGAGCTTGTTGTGCTTCAGTTTGCGCTTTTTGTTGTCTTTGTGGCCTGGCATTTTTTCGACTCGGACGATTGAATAATCGACTCCAACTTAGACTTTCCATGTAGGAATCAAATGATGTCGAATTGTAAATATTCGAATGAGATTGTTGAGGAGGTTTTTTCTTCGATGATGGAGTATACGGTACGATTGGATAATTGTAATTTTGTGGACGAGGTGGAGCAGGAGGATGTGCGTATGGTGACGGAGTGTAGTAAGGCGTCGAAGGCAATACTGGTGGCAATTGCATAGCCATGAACGTACAATTCGATGGCAATGGTGCTCCAATCATATAGGCTTGGACAGCTTGGGACATTGCCGCTTGAATATAAGGCGATGCTGTTATTGGATATGGATAGTTCATCATCATTGATTTTGAAGAAGAAGAAAAAAACGAAAAATGAATCTGATGTTCACTGCAGTTGACTTGCTTGAGTATTACTTCGTGTCGTTTTTTGATGTTCAACTCGTTTTTTATTCTTGATATTCAATATATAGTTGATATCTGCTGTCAATATTGCTTCAATGCAAGGTTTCGAGCTTTCTTTTTTTTTCCTCACCGATCTTAATCTCTTACCGTCCAATTGATAAATACGTCACGTATCGTTCTTCTTCTTCCTCTTTTTTGTGTGCGTGTATATGCAATCAAATCTTGCTGTTAAAATAAATTCAACAAAAAAAGAACCTAACACTTTTTCAATTGAGAACAAACCAAGCAAAACGGTGTACTCGATTTTTTTTCTCTCTTCTTCTTAATTTGACACAATGAAATGCAATTGGCACTCATTTTTGTCAATTAAATTTCTTGTGTAGTCTTCGTTGCTCGATGTTACGCATGATTCAACTCGTTCACACATACGTACAGATATCTCTCCTTGATATAGTTTTTTTTCTCTCCTACTCCTTCCTATCGAATGTTTAAAAAGAAATGGTTTGCATAAGTAATTATACTTCGATATAGTTTCATTTTTCTCTTCTCTTCACTAAAGTGACATTCTTTTAATAATTATTATCTATCAAATATGTGAACGAGAAGAATCACTATCAAATTGTCAAAGAAGTTTGATGGGAGAAAATTGCCTTGTTATTAATAAAGACATGACAAAAGATCATATAAAGATGAATAAACAAGAGCATCCAAATCGACTTGTATTCATTCAGTATAAAACTATTGAAATTTCATTTGTCGGCGACATCTTTCTCTTAGGTTTTTTCTTTTCGTGAGTGATAGTAATAACTAATGTTATTGCTGTTGTTGTTCTTCTTCCTCTGCTTCTTCGTCTCTTCCTTTTTTTATCATTATTTCTCTAATGTTTTCATTCTTAGCTTTTCCTTTTTTCGACAGACCATAAAGAACGAGTGCAAGAGAAGGAATGAATGAATGGCAGACTTTGTGGTTCATTAGAATTGTCATTTGCTATTGTCTTTTTTTCCTCGTTTAGATTTATAAGTGGAGAGAGAGAGAGACAGACAGCAAGAATGTTGACAAATAGCTTTTTTTCTTATTCAATAATAATGAAGAAGAAAAAGAAAGAAGATCTTATCCATTGATTTATTCATAACTTTTATTCCCCATTCGGTGTCCTCATTATTCCAGATCATAAATTTTCCACAATTACTTTTTCTTTTCATAAAATATGATGATGAACTACTTCAAACGAAAATGTTCAATCGATGAACCGATAAATGTTCAAAAATCGAAACTATTATTTATTATTGATAATTCAACTATTGATTGGTAAATTGAATTAAAGTGATTTCATCTTTGTTTCTCGACATTCCATAATCTAGGAATAAATACTTCAAAAATCGAACTATCTGCGCGGATTTTTCTATTGCTATCGAACAGGTTTTTGTTGTTGATGTTGTTATTGTTTTGTGTTGATTATATCGTGCGTTATTATTCGATTATTTAGGCGGAATTTAAAGATATGAATTTAACTGCTTATTCCAATGGAGGTATATTGATTAACATCGATACCTATCGAGATGGAATACATATTCAACGGTAAGAGAGATTCGTTTGAATGTGTGTACAGTGAATCTATTTGTTGTAAATCAAGATCGTTTCGGCCTGATTTCGTCCTTGTAAGACAATATGTAAGAGATTCAAATGTCGATTGGATTAATATTATTCTCGGAATGCAATATGGAGCCGTGCCAAGTATTAATTCAATGAGAGCTTTGTATAATTTTCAAGACAAACCTTGGATTGTACGGACAATTGTTCTGTTCGATTGAATTCCATGATTTGTTTTTTGTTGTCATTTAGTTTGCTGAATTAATCAGAATTCAACAACGTCTTGGATCGGATAATTTTCCATTAATTAAACAAACTTATTATCCAAATCAACGAAAAATGGTATCGATTTATCATTTTTTCGTAATTAATGTGAAATATTTATGTTTTCTTTTAACAAGATAACTTCGCGGCAATTTCCATCAATTATTAAAATCGGTCAAGCGCATCAAGGTCGTGGCAAAGTATCGATTATGTCTAAGAGAAATATCTTTCATCTGTAGTATTTTTGTTTTTAAAGATTAAAATTAATAATTCATCTGATTATTATGATTTGACAAGTCTCGTTGGAATTAGTAAATCGTATTTAACAATTGAACCGTACATTTCAAGTTTATGCAATGTATATATTCAAAAAATTGGACAACACTATCGAGCTTTTAGGTAGATATTTTCATTTAAAACAAAGAATGATTTTGTTTTCGTTCAGTCGAAAATCTTTATCTGATAATTGGAAAGTAAATGTTGGTTCATCTAGTCTCAAACAAATTGAAATGTCAGGAAGATATCGTTTATGGCTCGATGAAGTGAGTCAAATCTTTGGCGGACTTGATATGTGTGCGATGGAAATAGTTCAATCGAACACAGGCAAAGAATATATAATCGAAGTTAACGATTCAACAATGGAATTAAGTGAAGAAACACGAGAAGACGATTGCCAACATATTGCCGAACTTATCATACATAAAATGCAAATCTACTGTCGATCTGATCGTGAATTAACGATTTTAACGTAGAGAAAAAAGATTTTCTTTTGTTTTTGTTTATTGAAAGAAAATGTTTTCTCTTTAGTCGAATTGCAAGTTACGATGAACTACCGAAATGTCCTCAAAATACTATTTTATCAACATGTCAAAACGGGACAATACAAAAAATTTCGAATACATTTCACGTAATTAATCATAGATAAAAATAATGTTCGAATCCGATTCGTTTAGATCAACGATGGGATCGACGATACTCTCGATAGTTTAAAAGAAGCATTCGCTAGTATATTAATCGATGTGTAGCTCGTGTTTACGAATGCAGACGATGAAAATATTTTTATCTTTTGTTATTTAATAATAAAAAGTCAAATGTATCTGTGTAATGTATTTTTCTTTCTCTTTATTTTACTGAGGAAAAAAAATAACGATAAAACGCGTACATCGTTACTATAAAATCATCGTAGACTGCAAAATTTGCGCGATAGGGCAAAGTACAGAACGATTCAAACGTTGGTGTGTGCGTACACCCCCATTTTATGTAATAAAAATTCGTCTAGAGTGAAAAAGAAAAAAGAGAAACGAGCCGTGTACATTAAATTTAGTATTGACATATATATATAAATCGATAGTAATACAAACTATTCGAATCATTTTCTTTCTTCCTTACTTTTAATGTTCTCGTCGAAACAACTATGTCGATTGTCGATTACAATCGGTAAATCTTCGTCTCGTCTATCATCAATTAAAGTTCCTATAGAAAAACCAAAATTAACACAGAGTTACTTTCATCATGCATCAGAAATACCATTATTATACGACACAGTCGGTCAACATTTAGACAAATTAGCACAAACCTATCCAACACATCAATGTTATGCGTTCAAAGGCGAAGGAAATAAATATTATACGTATAAATCATTTCTCGATGAAGTCGACAGTCTTGCTACAAGTCTTATTGACTTAGGCTTTCAAAAAAATGATCGAATTGCTGTCTGGCTTCCGAATACATCGGAAAATTGTGCAATGACCTATGCAGCATCGAAAGTCGGTGTAATCAAAGTATGGATTTCCTTTTTTTGTTTTGTTTTTTTTCTTCTAATTCAAATATTAATTTAGGTAAACATTAATCCAGCTTATATGGATCGTGAATTAGCCTATTGTTTGAATAAAGTTGGTTGTAAAGGTTTAATGATGCGACCGAATGTCAAAATTCTCGATTGTGTCAAACTTATTCATAAGGTCATACCTGAATTGTCGGAAACGAAAGGTGAAATCAATTCAAAAGCGGTACCATCGTTGAAACATGTTATTTTAACATCGGGTGATCCAGGCAAAAGCTATCAATTACCACGAGGTATGCATTCCTATGCCGAACTTGTACGTAAAGGTGCGAATAGTAAACAAGACGAAAGACAAACACGTCAATCGCAAATGGATGGTGATACTCCATTAGCGATTTTTTTTACTTCGGGTACAACAGGTCAACCAAAAGCTGCAACGTTAACAAATTATAATATGTACGGAGAAACCCTTTGACCTTAGATTGAGTTCGATTTTTCCTCCTTTTGTTTTTTACTTATCCGGAATTGATGAGTCGTGTTTGCTGTCCGATTCCTCAATTTCATATATTCGGCGAAATTGCCGGTGTATTAAATATCAATGCACCGAAATATTTCACAGCTTTTCCAGCTATTCTACCTGATACTGTTGAAACAATGAAAACAGTTCAAGATGATAAATGTACGGCATTAATTGGTGCGCCGATTATTTTTCGAGATATACTCAATCATCCCAAACGAACAGAATTCGATATGAAATCGCTTCTATTCGGTATCTTAGGTGCAGCACCTGTCAGTCCGATTTTGATCGAACAACTCGAACGTGATATTCCAATAAAGATCATCTCACAAGGTTTCGGTCAAACAGAAAATTCAGCTTCAATGTCAATGAGTGTTTTTGCTGAAAATGATAAACAACGACGATACACATCAGTCGGACGAGCTATGCCTCGAATCGAAATGAAAATTGCCGATTCGACGGGAAAAATTGTGCCCATTGGTGAAGAAGGAGAAATCTGTGCACGAGGTTTTAACATTATGAAAGGTTATTATGGAGACGAAGAAAAAACACGAGAAACTATCACGCCATCAGGTTGGTTGAGAACAGGAGATATTGGAGTTATGGATGATCAAGGTTTTGTATATTATCGTACACGTCAAAAAGAAATGGTTATCGTTGGTGGAATTAATGTTTATCCAGTTGAAGTCGAAAATAGTCTTCTTGAACATCCTGACATAGGTGAAGCACAAGTTTTCGGTATTCCAGATAAACGATATGGTGAAGTTCTTTGTGCGTGGGTGAAACCAAAACAAGGCAAGAAGATAGATAACGTTGAAAGTATACGCGAATATTTGTCCTCAAAAGTGGCGTTTTTTAAAGTTCCAAAATATATTAAAGTTGTCGAATCATTTCTTCCATTTATGACACCAACGGGAAAAGTACAAAAATTTAAGCTAATTGAAGCAATGACCAAAGAACAATCGGCAACAAAATCGTGATTTTTCTTGTATGTTTGTGTGTCTCTCTCTCTGTCTTTTTCTGTTCTTATTAATTTTTTTTTATGATAAAAAACAAGAAATTAGATGATTTTAACAAAAAAAGAGAAGGTCTTTGTACCCACGACTTTCATTGAACAAGAAAAAAGAGAGTAAAGTTCAGCATAGTACGCACATTGAGTTCGCGTACACAAGAAAACATCTTTCGTTCTTATCGTACACTGACCGAGAAAGAAAAAAAGGGGACAAAGTTGATAAAAAAAAGTACATAAAAATGATAATATATATATATACATCTATATACATATATATATATCATTTCTTTATTCGACTCTACTGACTATCTCTTATATTTCTATTTCATAATGGCGGCATCATTTGATGAAAAAAATGCGACATCATTCGTAAATCTCGCTGATGAGCGTATTGGCGCTAAGGCATTGTCTTGTTCCGATGAGTTCTTTGCACCTGCGTCACGTATGCTTAGTCATGCGACGCCTGTTTTTCATCCGGGAAGATTCGATGATC
>Ga0209922_103387_pt1 | contig 12704 bp, 11 predicted proteins | sample ThiBiot_500_biof_FD_183946 | JGI IMG/M metagenome (GOLD analysis project Ga0209922, IMG submission 183946) | Wastewater bioreactor microbial communities from Cape Town, South Africa - Thiocy_expt_500_biof (SPAdes) | ecosystem: Engineered > Bioreactor > Thiocyanate-remediating > Anaerobic-Aerobic ...
GCAGAAGACCAATAAACCAACAATAGTTTTTTTCATCATGTTTCGAAAAAAGTAAAATGCGTTGTCTTCATATGCGGTTTATATACTCCATGAAAGGCATGATTTTTTCCAGCGAACGATCAAATATTTATTCGATTGAAGAACGAGATTATCCTAGGTATTAAGATATCGTATCGGCTTTCGGAGATAACATAATCAGACGTTTTAGAAGTGTATATAAATGCAGATTAATAAAAAGCTATTTTAGATTTCGAAACATGATGAAAACAAGTTTTATTGGTTTATTAGTCTTCTGTTGTGTCTGGGATGCATTGGGCATGAAACTCAGTGAATGTCCACCTGGTTATCGTTGTGTCAAGAGAACAAATCGACTTCGATTCGCACGTTCAAATGCCGCCGAGCCGAATGATGAATACGATGCTATATTATGTTCGCCTGGAACATACAGTGGAGGTGCATCAGAGGAATGTCTACCGTGTCCAACTGGAACATATGCACCTATTGGAGGACTATCAGAGTGTATAAAATGTCCAACAGGACATAAGTGCCCGGACGCAAGTGCCTATCCTGAACAATGTCCAATCAATACGTATACTAATAAAACAAAACAAATATGCTGTCGTCCATGTCCAGCCGGTGAACACGCTCCGGTGAAAGGTATGGGACAATGCCTTCCCTGTCCAGCTGGTCGACAATGCAATCAATCTGCAAACTTACAATGTGAAGACATTGACTCAAAATGTGCTCCATTTTGGAAAATGCCATCTGCAGATCAAGGCAGTTATTTCACATATCCCAATGCAAATACACGAATTCGTGGCGATCAAAGTCGAAGTGCTTGTGTAACATTTCGTGCTTTACCAGCTGATGATAGTCGTATACTATTTTCAATTGGTTCATCGGACACAAGTTGTGATGACGGTCGAGGATGTAATAAACATTTTAGTTTAGCAATTCGAAATGCTACTCATTTGGATATCTATGGCATGTGCTATCAATTTACTAATGAAGCTATACGAATCAGTCAACATTCGATTTATGATGGAAATTTTCATCAGATCTGTGTTACTTATAACAATACGGATTCGAATTTATGCGTTTATTTGGATTCGAAAGTGTCTGAATGTATTATCCGTGAAAATCCACGATATGATACAGGTTTAGGTGATGTACGTATTGGATGGTGGCCGGACTACAATCGTCAATTTGAAAAAAACGATGGTGGACTCATTCATTCACTTTCTTTATACGATCGTGTCATTTCAGAATCCTGTTTTCCCCATTGACGCATCGTATGACTCACATGGATTTGTCCTTTTGCTTTTTATCTACCTATAAAACAATTTCGCTTTTTCACATCTTCTAACACTCAGTTATGTCGCATTTTAAACTCTACGAAATTCGAGGCGCTCAGTATTACCAACAACTGGGCCTAACAAGTTTTTGTCTATACGCACCTAACGCAAGAAATGTTTGGGTGATACTAACAGCTTATGGTAGTGAACAAAAACGAATAGAAATGATCAGAACCGATGATGGTATATGGGAAGCTGTTACAGATCAAGCACGTCCTGGTCGAACGTATTTGTATTTAGTTCATGATTGTCATGGAAAGCAAATGCTTCGCACGGATCCTGTGAGTTTTTCAGTGACTCATATTCCTGAAGTCGATCAAATTCATTCGATCGTACACGATGAAACTGTTTACCAATGGAACGATCGACAATGGATCGAAAAACGTCGTCGAACAAATCCAATGAAATCACCTCTATCAATCTACGAAATCCAAGTTAAATCCTGGCTATCCAGTACTCGTCATTCTCTTCAATACCGACAGATTGCCGATGAATTAGTTAAATACTGTCAACGCATGGGATTTACACATGTTGAAATGTATGGCATACTTGAACATACCGGAGAACGAGAGTACGGCTATCAAATTGCGAATTTCTTCGCTCCGTACCGACATAATGGTCGATGTGATGATTTGAAATACTTAATCGATCGTTTACATCAAAACGACATCGGTGTTATTCTCGATTGGGTGCCAACTCATTATCATAATTATCATAAACATCAAAATTATTCGTTTTCATTGCACAATTACGACGGAACCGATATGTACGCGCGTAGTCCATCGCCATGGGGTACATTATATTTCGATTTTGATAAAGAAGAAACTCGGCAACTGTTATTTGCGAGTGCGATGTATTACATCGATCGACTTCACATCGACGGGATACGGTTCGATGCCGTTAGCGGAATGATTCGACGGAATAATACCGATATTCCGAATGCTATTGAATTCCTACGTAAACTCAATCATACAATTCACGAACATTATCCAGGAGTTCTTTGCATTGCTGAAGAATCGGATGGATATCCGAATTTGAGTCAAAAAATGGAATTTGATTTGAAATGGAACATGGCATGGAGTTATGATATGAGAAATTTCCTTCGGACACCCTATGCTGAACGGTCACAGCATTGGCAATCGAAAGTCCTCGATAAGTTTCATTACGCACGATGGAGTCCGGATAAAATGATTCTAACTGTCAGTCATGATGATACAGACAGGAGTGATTGCGTTCTGTTGAATTGTGTGTCGCATGCGAGGGATTATGAAGAACGATTTAGTGATTTGAGGAATTTCTTTGCTTGGCAACGGTGTTCGCCGAGTCGAGGTCATATGATTCATATGGGCGATGAGATTGCTCAGCCGACGTCGTGGTATCAACGGTTTCGTCAGAATCTTTCGAGTATGGATTGGTCATTGTCGGATTCGGATTCATTGCACGGTCGAATTCAGCAATGTGTTCGTGATCTTAATCATTTATATATTCAATATCCGCAATTCTGGGAGTATGGAGAAGAAGGTTACTCGTTGATTTATGAATACGGTCCGAATCTGATCATAGCGTATCATCGTGGGATTTATAATCATCGACGAATAGGCGTTGTACACAATTTTGGAAATCGAGGATTTGAAAAGTATAATATCGTTTTATCAAGTTCAGATCCGAATGTAACACGGATAGAACGTGTCGAAGAAATCTTCAATACCAATGTTCAGAAATATGGTGGATCAGGAGCGTATTTAAACGGTGAAATACGAATGAATATGAATGACAATCGTGATGTGACATTACAATTAGCGATTCCTCCGTTAGCTACTGTCATTTTTCAAGAACATTTAAAGTAACGGATGCGTCATAAAGAATGACCCTCACAGTATTTTGCATTTTTCAAGATAATTTTTTTATCGAAAGATTCTCTACAAAACCTTTATATTAAGAAATACGATGCAATCACGAGGGTCAAAATTGAAACGAATGTTTTCGTATTCGCGCGGTTTTTTATTACAATTCGTTAATTAAAAGAAAAACATAGAGTGACAAATATCAAACTGGTACCAGTTTTAAAGCTTGCGTGTCAAAATTATTTAACAATAGAAATTTGAAAAATTTTCCAGATTGATTATGTGCATGAAAATTTTCATTTTTAAAATTCTTTCTGAATAATATCTCAAATATTGTCATTTAAAAATAGTCAGAAATCAGGAATCTACTTTTGCATTCAAATTTTGAAAATTTTCATATGATGTATAGAGTTGACTGTGATTAATGATTGTTAATACGAAATCAGGAATCTACTTTTGCAAATAAATTTTGAAAATTTAAATTCAAAAGTAGATTCCTGATTCCTGCTTCCTTTGCATTCTACGGAGGTTAGTCATTGGCATATAGCATGTAAATTTTCAAAATTTTACAGACAAAAGTAGATTCCTGATTCCTGAGTTCTATTGCATTTTACGGGGATGAGTGATTGTGATATAGTGTAGAAATTTTCAAAATTTCACTGATGAAAGTAGATTTCTGATTTCTGCTCTGAGATTTAGGCAATGTTACTCAAGAAATGATATCATCATTTTGGAAATGATTGGTTGTTATTTGCGAAAGTTATTTTCTGCTTAAAAATCTCAAATGGAGAGAGGTGATTTTTTGAAAACTGGTTCCAGTTTGAGATTTGTCATGACCTCAAGAAAAAAGCAAAATATGTGCATTTTGTGTTCAGAAAATAGTGTAACGGGACGACTATTTGTAACGAAAAAGCTGATTCGTTTGCTGAATTGTTGACTATTGAGTTTGGTTTGATTGTTTACTCGAAGTATACAATCGATATTTTATTGATAAGATAAAAGTTATACGAATAGAAAGATTAACATGTGTACAAAGAATGTAATAGTATGTGAGTCGATCGCTGAACTGATCTATGTTCGATGGTTTGTAACGGTTGTCACGCTGTATCATGAGGTGTATTTCGTTGTTCGAGTTCAACAAAACTTGAGAGAAAAAAGAATGAAACAATTTCAGTACAATAGAAAAAACTGTTGTGTTTTGAAAATGTCATGAAGATTGTATCGCATTTCTGAATATAATAAAGAATATTTCAAATAATAAAATATAAAGATTTTCTAGAGAACTTGACAGGGAATCTTTCGATAAAAAAAATCCAAAATACTCAGAGGGTCCTTCTTGTAAACTTAATTTTCTGCTTTCATTGCTCCTACAGTTGCCATCATAGTTTTGAATAGATCTGCTACTTTTTCTGCCGAATTATCGGGCGAAATGAAGAGTTCAAGATTTCTAGCAGATTCTTCCGCAGCTTCACGCGCACGAGCGCACATTTTCTGTTCGAATTCCTGAATAGCGTTCGTCAAATTCTCCGTCGTCGAATTGACAATAGCTAGAGCTAATTCCGTTGCATCGATCATTGCTAAATTGACACCTTCGCCTGCGAATGGCGACATAACATGCGCCGCATCACCGAGTAATGTTACTCCTGGTTTCGTTTGCCAACTGTGTCCAGTAGGCAGAGCGTAGATAAGTCGCGGAATGAATTGATCATCTCCAAGACGAATGAAATCGAGTAGATCATCATTCCAACCGGAGAATAGGTCGAGAAAATACGAACGAACTTGCTCGGGTTGGCTGAAATCAATCTTCGATTCCGAGAGCCAGTTTTCTGCTGCACGAAATGTAATATAAACACGAATAGAATTGCAGCCGTTTCGTTGGGTAAGAAGACCTTTGTTGTCAGCGAGAGCGATCATCGTACCACGACCAACTAGTTTGCTGATTTGAGGATGTCGTGTGTCGACATTCGAGAAATGGACTTCGACCATTGCTATACCGCTGTACACGGGTTTGGCAGTGGATACGAGAGGACGAACATGTGACCTGAAATGATTTTTATTCGTTGTTGAATATTTTTGCATAGAACTTACCAAGTTCCATCGGCACCGATGACTAAATCAGCAATTTCGGTGATGCCATTTCGAAATTGAAGTTTATATTGCCCGTTTTCTAACGATTCGATTGTTTCCAAATGACGATCTTGAACAATTGTATTTGGTTTTAGGGAATCCGTGAGGATTTGACGTAGATCACCTCGATCGATTTCTGGTCGATCGAATTTCTCATCGCCAACGACTTCATCGTAAAGTACAACACCATTTTTATCAACAATACGTGTATCTTCGCCTTCTTGACGACATAACGCTTGAAATTTATCAAATAATTCTGCGACTTGCAGCGCATACTGTCCTGATTCTGTATGTAAATCTAAACTACCACCTTGAGATCGAGCATCAATCGTAACATCACGTTCGTATACTTGCACGTCAACGCCCTTTAATTGAAGAATACGTGCTAATGTAAGTCCACCAGGACCAGCTCCAATAATTGCAATACGACGCATTTTCTTTCCGCAATGTGCTCTCAATTCTCACGATTATATATATACAACCAGCATGCGGTCTCAATTTCTTTCGTTTCTGTTTATTTATTTACTTGGTTACATCTATTCGTAAAGTACGTTACATGCCGATAAGGTACGATTATGAATCATCCGTACTACAAAACATGAGACTTCCAATTATATGCATGCACCAATCCCAAAAGTCTTGGTTTTGCTATCAAAATACAAATCAGAAACATTTCCTCGACTGTGTCGACGATCAAATGAAAGCAATCCTTTCTGTTTTCATTTAAGGTCAAAAAAACATTGCTTTCAAAAATCACTGATCGTAGTCAACGATGGCTGAAACTTCATCCAACCAGGTAATCGAGATCGATTAATCCGAATTTCACTCAAAATCGTTTTCTGAGGTCAAAAAAACATTGATTTTCGCGATCACTGATCCTAAACAACGATGGTTAAAACTTAGTCCGACGCTAGATAATTTAGATCAGAGAATTTGAATTTCGATAGAAATCGTTTTCAAAGGTCAAAGAAACATCGATTACAGAAATCACTAATCGTAATCAACGATGACTGAAACGTGGTCCGACATTAGGTAATCGGGATCAGCGAAGGTGAATTAGAATAAAAATCGTGTTTAAAGGTTAAAAAAACATTCATTTTATAAGTCACTATTCGTAATCAACGATAGGTAATATTTGATGTGACTCTAGGTAATCTAGATCGAAGATTACAAATTGGAGTAGAAATCATGTTCTGAGGTCAAAAAAACATCGGTTTCAGAAATCACGAATTCTAATCAACCATAGCTGACAGTTGGTCCGATCCTAGGTAATCAAGATCGAAGAATTCAAACTTTAATACAGATCGTGTTTAAAGGTCAAGAAAACATTGATTTCAAAAATCACTAATCGGAATCAACGACGGCTGAAACTTCGTCCGACCAAAAGTAATTGTAATTGAAAAATCCAAATTTCGCTCAAAATCATGTTCAGAGGTCAAAAAAACATTGATTACAGAAATCAGGATTCATAATCAACGATGGCTGAGATTTGAACCGGCACTAGGTAATCGTGATCGAAGAATCTCAATTGAAATACAAATCGTGTTCAAAGGTCAAAATAACATTGATTTCAAAAATCACTGATTCTAAACAACGATGGTTGAAAATTGGTTCGACGCTAGATAATTTATATCACAGAATCTGAATTTCAATAGAAATTATATTCAAAGGTTAAAAAAACATCCGTTTCAGAAATCACAAATCGAAACCGACGATGACTAAACCTTGATTCTACCAAACGTAATCTAAATGTCAGAGAAAATCGTTTTCAAAGGTCAAAAAAAACATTGCTTTTAGAAGTCACAAATCGTAATCAACAATGGCTGTAACATGGCCGGATCCTAGATAATCGAGATCAAAGAATCTAAATGTCAGTGAAAATCGTGTTCAGAGGTCAAAAAAACATTAATTTCAGAATTCACTAATAATTACCGACTATTGCTGACACTTGGTCCGACCCTAGGTAATCGAGATCAGCGAATCTGAATTTCAATAGAAATCATGTTCAAAGGTAAAAAAAAACATCGAGTTTAGTAACTCCCAATAGATGATAAATGTTTGTTGGAATTTAAAGTCTGAAGTCAATTGAGCATTTTCGACTAAAAACTGCGTACTGTTCATTAGAAGATTATACGCACTCACACTAATGCATTGAGTCGAGGGTCAAGTCAATCGACTCTCGATGAACGTTACTTGTATACATGTATTTATATGAATGAAAAATGATTTATTTAGCAACTGGTATTTTCGCCAGTGTTTGCTTATATGGATGAGTTTTGGACAATGTATGACGAGCTATTTCAAGAGCCTTTTAATTCTGTTCATAGGCCAATTTGTTTTGTTTCGTAGCGAATTCGTAGTACGACGCTGCTAAATCAGGATGTTGTGCAGGTGTGAATGCTTTTCGAATTGTGAATCAAATGCTGCCTGATAGTTTCCCATCTTTCGATGCGTTTCTCCCATAGAACTGTACGCCAATGGCAATTCGCTCCGTGGAGAAAGATTTGAATAGCTGAAAGTGCTTCTTTATAATGACTATAAGCTAGTCCTAGTACTTTCGATTGCTCTTGTAAAATATACTAGAGCTCGTCTATAATCTTTCATTGTACAATGTAATCTAGTAGCTGGTGCTAATTGTTCGATGCGCATACATTGTTGGAATGTTGTTTGAGTCACCCATTTTGATATATATTTCGCAGATTCTGCTGCTATATAAGGAAACAATTTTTGTGTTAAATCAAGTATAATTTTTCGAAATGTTCACGTGCTTTTTATAACGAAAAAACGCTGCTGGTGATTCGTTTAGTTGAATTGTTGACTATCGAGTTGACAATGAGTTTGGTTTGATTGTTTACTCGAAGTATACAATCAATATTTTATTGATAAGATAAAAGTTATACGAATAGAAAGATTAACATGTGTAGAAACAATGTAATAGTATGTGAGTCAATACCTAGAGAAAGAACATATAAATCTAACAAAAAATTGATGAGAAAGGTAATGTAAATGAGATGATATAACGATAAGTCAATCTGTTGCTTGAGATTTAAACAATGTAACACGATTAGCATTACAAATCTCGGTGAACGACGTCAACTGTTTATGTGAATATCTTTATTTCTTCTTTTCCGCTTCATTAATTTTGCTCGTTCTGTTGCCGCCAGGTGTAAATAAACTTCTGTCTTCATTAATTCATTCTGCCTCATTGATCATCTTCCTATTTCTTCTATTTGTTTGTTCTTGGCACAGTTTTGAATATTGTTTCATATCGTAATATAATAGAGCCATGTTTTTAGGATGAATGGGTTGAAAAGTATTTTGCAGAAGTTCGTATAATTTTTTCATAGATTCAAATGCTTTGGAATATTCTCCTATGTTAAAAGAATTCACTTTTATTTTGAGACACAGCTTTTCCGTAGTTGCCTGTCTGCATAGAAAGTGCGGCCAATTAGAAGCTAAAATATAACCATCGGCAGGCGTCGAAAGTTTTTGTTGATAATGCAATGCTTTGGCGTATTGTTTCATTTCGGTGAAAAGCATCAACTCGGAAGTAAATCATTGAGACTGTTGTTGTAGTTAAAGGAAAAAAGGTAAGACGCATTTTGTCTCTTTCTGCGAAAAATATGTCAATCTTAATTACTGCTGTTGATCTAGTTCACAGAGGGTAGTCATATGAAAAGATGCAATTCATTGAATGTCACTGAGTTATAACGATGAGCAAGATTTATGTTAAATTTCTGCTTCATCGTACCAAGTTCGGTATTCTACTTGTATTTCATATTATTGCGATCGTACTTTCATTAAATATATTTGCGTATTTTATTAAACATCGAACTTTTGTCAAAAATCCCCAAAACCATGGAATATTGATTTTACTCACAGTTAATTTCATTGAACTCGTATTCGATATGCCAAATGCACTTGCATTCTATAGTCGCGGTTATATATATCCAAGTACATCAAGTTACTGTACATGGTGGAGTTTCTTTGGTTATACGATATTTGCTATGAGTGGATATTTATTAGCTACTATTTCGATTCAACGTCATTTCTTTATTTTTAATAGACATATCTTCCGAACTGGTTGGAAACGTATTTTTCTACATTATTTACCATTTGTTTTGTGCATTGTCTATCCGATTGTATTCTATTTAGTCTCGATTGTCTTCTATCCATGCGATGGAACTCAATGGGATTTCACAAATAATCTATGCGGTTTTGCACCATGTTATCTTCTATTTAATCAAGTCCTCGGTACATTCGATATTTCAGTGAATAATTATATGCCTGTAGTCATCGATTTCATATCAAATATAATTATCATTTTACGAGTAGTTCAACAGAAACATCATTCTCAACGTAGTACAACGTGGAGACAACAACGTCATATGATAAAACAATTACTTTCTCTTTCAATTATTTATTTAACCGCTTGTACACCGAGTCTAAGCGTACTTGCAGTACAAATGCTTCATGATCCTACATTCCTCGCAACAATTCAAACAGATTATTTCTCCGATCTAGTCTACGTCATATATTTATTTATTCCATGGGCATGCATTGGTTTTATTCCTGGTATAGTCAAATGGATCAAAGGATTGATTTTTCGACAAAAATTAACATCACAAAATAGTATTCTGCCTATTTAAACAAAATAACCATACATGTCGAATTTGAAACTTGAATTCAAATTCAAATTAGTATTATCTAATTTGAAGTTTTCAAGTTTCAAGTTCAAGTTCAAATTAGTATTTTCTATTTTGAAGTTTTCATATGAAAAAGTACCATTTTCGTAGACAATACGCCTCCGTTCACAAAGAGACGCCCTCATCCTAAATCATAATCTGAACTTGAATTTGAATTCAAGTTTCAAGTTTGACATTTATGGTTAGTTGACGAGTTGATAAACCATTGCCATTTTGATTGTCGTTGATCAATGAGATCTTTTCTTCAAGTGTTTATGTTTTTCGTTGAGACATTGTAACCTTTCCTTCTTTCTCAGAGTTAAATGTAAGAAAAGTGAGACAAACAGAGCAAACGAGACATAAGAAATACGGTCAGATCATCATTATTCTCTTCTTGATTTTCCGCCGATTCATTTTTTCTTTCTTATATTCATCATTGAAGATTATCAAAGCTATACTATGTCTTTGATCGTATTTTTCTGTTAATTTCAATTGCTGTCCACTTTAGAGAGGTATTTTATATGAATGGGGCTAAAAAATAGTGTCCACTATGAGAGGTTTTACTGTAGACCAAAACATATTTGAATTTAAACTACAAGTTCGACACTACTGGATCAACAAAAAACGTCCTTAATAAACGTTGCACAATGCGTTCGATAGAAATATTTATCTTTTCTGTTTATTTGCATCGTTGAAAGTGTACCGAAAGCTAAGAAATTGATGATGCATGTTCGGTCTCGATTGTGATCTTTAACAATTATCAAATACGCCTTTAACAAAAGAACGACAACAAAACTATTTTCTCGGCTATCAAGTCAATGAAAAGGTCAACTATGCCGAAAATCTATGATTTATGCTCAATATGCATACGAATAACATCGGTGATCCATTTGTCAATCGAAATTTAACCGTAAATACAAAAGTCATGGAACGTGCTGTGCTCGATTATTTTGCTAAGCTATGGCATGCATAACAAGGAGTCCTACTGGGCTTATGTATTAAGCATGGGAAGTACGGAAGGAAATTGATATTCTCTATACAATGCTCGTGATTATATCAAGGGCAAAGCTTTGTACAAAGAACCGCGTGGAGATCTATCGTTGATAAGACCGATGAAACAAAGTTCGCATCCGATAGCGTTTTATTCGATAACGAAAATCGTTCTATGAAATCGGTGAGAACGAATATAAATGTCAATGGCCAAAAGAAGTTCCATCAGAAAATGGAAATGCCGGTTCAGGTTCGGTTGATATTAACAAACTCGTTGAATTTTTTGCTCGAACTGGTTCTCCACCATTGATCATTCTCAATGTTGGTACAACATTTAAAGGTGCATATGATGTACGATCAGGATATTGGATTCATGTTGATGGTGCATTAGGTGCATCCTATTTACTATTTCTCGAAAAAGCACAACGACGTATTCCAAAGTTTGATTTTTCACTACCATTCGTTCATTCGATTGTTACGAGTGCACACAAATATCCCGGCTGTCTTATATGACCAAACGTAAATATCAAATAGCACCGCCTGATGATCCTGAATATATCGGATATCCAGATACGACATTTGCTGGCTTTCACCTGCTGTTATGCAAATACAAGTGATGAACTTGAAATCGAGAAAGCTATTCAAGTTGAAGAAACGAAATTAAAAGAATTAGAACGCAAATATCAACACTGTAGATTGATCGTTCACCATTCGCACTTACAGTTCGATTTCGTGATCCAAACGATGATAATGTTATACGTAAATACAGTTTACTATTCGATGGTGAACAAATTCCGAGAAAGTACGTCCATATTTTTCTTATGGCAAGTGCTACGAAAAATCTTATTCAAGATTTAACAAATGCATACGATAAAAGTAGTGTTTCAAAATTGGAATACAGTATTATCACTACAGATTCAAAAGAAAAAGCACATAACGTTCAACGTGTTGCACATGTGCCACTTAACAGTCGTAGTTATTCGGGTAATTGATCAGGCCTTCGATTTTTCTTGATTTTCACAGAATATTTATTTTAGCTGTATTTTTAATTAATAAAGAAGATTTAAAAGCAATATCGAGTTAAATAAAAGATGAAATTAAATAGATCTCCTTAATGGCATTGTTTTCGAAAAAAGCTATCATATACTTCAGAAATCACAAAAGAACATTCATTAGAATCGAACATATTTTCAAATATCGCTGCACAATAAATTCAAGGAAGACTCGTTTTCATATCGGTAGGTGAAAGTACACAGAAAAAAAACGAGATCAATAAACGAAATAATATTTGCCTATCGTTGCTACAACTCTTTTTTTTATCGATTTCTCTGTGTGAGTAAAAATAAATAATTCATTTGAAGAATTTACTCTTCAGAATTTGATTAAAAAATTGAAGGTAAGACGGTTAGATGACATATGCTCAAGAGGACCGTTAATATCGAGTCATTCTTCAGCAACATCATAATAGTGTTGTTTAAAAACACTAAATACATTGTTGTACCGCCGGGAACAATGGCCACTACTACACTTTTTTCTCTCAATCGATGAATACTATCTTCGTTTAAATGAGTTGTTCCGAAATCCATAATTAACAACTTTGGATTACCATCTTTGACCTTGAATGGAAGAAAAAATTATTAAAAAATAAACCGCATTGATCTACCTGCTGGTACCAACAGTGAATATATTGGTCCATTGATGGT
>Ga0209922_103390_pt1 | contig 12688 bp, 7 predicted proteins | sample ThiBiot_500_biof_FD_183946 | JGI IMG/M metagenome (GOLD analysis project Ga0209922, IMG submission 183946) | Wastewater bioreactor microbial communities from Cape Town, South Africa - Thiocy_expt_500_biof (SPAdes) | ecosystem: Engineered > Bioreactor > Thiocyanate-remediating > Anaerobic-Aerobic ...
GGTTGTTCACTGATAAAGTTGATTGTAGTTAACATCGATGTTACCGTTCCCATTTTTGTCTTTTCCGATAATGTTTGCTGTCGTTCCGTGGCGTTGATTATTTGTATTTTCATTCGATTGTTCGAGATGTGTGATAACGTGTTCGCCACGAACAATGCTTTGTTTTGTAATTTCGGAGTCGGTTCGAATAGTGCATTCGTCATGTTGTTGTGTGTACATTGCACTTCGATGATTTGTTCTGAGAATGGTGGAATTGTGATGTGATTAATCAATGTGACCGGATAATTCAAGTCCGGTGGTTCGACAAATGGAGTAGATGCTACTTTGTTTCGTTGTTTTATCATAATTCGTCTTTCTGGTGTCATTATATAAACATTGTTCGGTTCGATCCAGTCGGTTCCTAGTATGAGATCTGTGACCAAGTCGCCAGCTACATCGGCCATTATCTGTGTTGTTATTCCATCGATGTTGATGTCCAATAAAGTTTCACCGACGACGTTTATGTTCGAGCAACTGGCTGAGACGTGGTTTTTCTTCGTCTTGACGAATTCTCTGTGCGGGATTTTGTTCAATAATTGCTGATGTATGATTGTGATGGCCGATCCGGTATCAATGAGTGCTTTTTGTGGAGTTTTGTTGCATAAAATGTTTACGAATATTGGATGAAATAATTTGTTTGATGACTTTGTTGCTCCACAGGGATCGTCGCCATCACCCGATCCCCCTACTCGAAAAAATGACGTTGTGGACAGTTGCGTATTCGATGATTTGATTGCCCACATTTGTAACATCCGCTCTCCTTCTTGTAATGGCATTCGCTAGTAGAGTGATTTCGGCGATTGCATATCCAACAATTCTTTGTCTGTTCGACATCCTTCATCGGTTTCGATCGGCGTTGGCTGTTATTGTATCGTCCGTTCGATCGAGACCATCTCTCGTTGTATTTCGATGCTCCTTGCTGTGTGTTGATCGTTGCTGTTGGTAATGTGAATTCTGATTTCGGTTGCGAGATATCCTCCGACTGCTGTTGAAGGCGTTTTTGAACATATTCTTCTTCACGTGCTAACGTCAACCACTTGTCCGGACTGTTAATGCCTTTCTCTTGCCGAATCAGGAATTCCTGTAGCGATTTTTTCACACCACTTTGTAATACCGTAATTACCTGTTGCTCCGAGACAAAGTTTTGTATTCGTCTGTGTTTACGGATCACATTTTCATAAAAGGATGTAATCGATTGATTTTCTTCCTGATACAGTTGAAAAAATTCTCGCATCAATTGACCATCTGATGTGTGCTCCTTGAATCGCTCCTGAAGTGCTTTCTCGGTGCTCTTCCAGTCCCGGAATGTTGGCAAGTTTTGTTGATACCATCTTAATGCTGGTCCCGTTAGTTTGCTCATCGTTTCGAGGATTTTCGTTTCATCATTTAGTTTAATTAATGAGAACAAATTAGTCAAATCGAATAGCCATTCGTTGATTTCATGTTCATTGTCCTCGCCCGAGAATTCTGGAATTTTCTTTAAGGCCTCTTGTTGACTCGAGTGCAATTGTCGACCTTCCATTAAGGACATTTGGTTCGAGGGTGTTTCGCTCGTTGTTGTCGGTCTATTCGGCGGTTGCTCGCCCGTGCCATTGTTTCCATCCTTCTGTTCGTCCGGTGTCGGCATCGTGTTTTCCTTTGTTTTTTGTTTTTTTCGGCCGACTGAATATGTTATTATTTCGTGTGATAAGAGAACCGCACCGTTTTCTTTTACTGCTTGTCTAGTCCGATCTGCCGTTCTCGTACGTATGTGACGGTGATAAATTGATTGTAATTTTGTATGTGTTAATCACGTCAATCGTTTAATCTCTCTTCCGTAATAGATGAGATGGATTTTCACTCTTTCCGGTGTGGATGAGTTTAATCGAAAGGCTGGTAAGTTTCTTCTTCGGTGATAATATCGAAGAAGACCAGTCACGGCACCAATGTTAGCTCTGTGGAGCTGAAATGTTAGCTCTGTGGAGCTGACGATTTTATTCACGAAAAAGAAAGAGAAGAGGGGGAGAGAAAAACACACACACACACACGAAAGACTAGAATGACCATGTACGTGTACAACACGGGTTTAAATATCTACATGGTCACACAAAGAAAAAGATAGACAAAGAAATAGAGATAGAGAGAGACGTACTGTAACATTGTCCGTTATAGTTTAAATAATTTAAATCCAAAGCCGAGATTTTATAGAGAAGTTTTTCGATATCGTAAATGTCGCCGTTGTGTTCGATAATATTAAAAAGACGAGAGACGAATTGATCATGATCGAGAATCATTGATGAATGAACGAAAAAGAATGAACATTCACCTTATATTTATATATCGTCGAAAGAGAACGCGAAAGAAGAAAAAAAACAACATTTTTTTTGCTGGTCGTCATCGTCGTTGTCGTCCAACGTATGAGAATTTCTTCTCTTTTAATAAGCTTTAGGTGATTTAATCCGGAAATTACAAACGAACATTCTCTCACTTAATCATTTCCCAGAATGAGAAATAACTAAACATGTATATCTAGGTGTGAGATGTTTATCTCGCATAACCATAAGAAAAGAAAAACCTTAACGTTTCATTTGCAATATCCTTCGTCTCAGTTTCAATAACTGCAAGCTGTTTGTTATCCTACGGATAAATAATCGCGTAGTATTAACAAGTCAGATTTTCGAGATAATTGCTTACTTGCCAGACACACAGACTTTCTCGTGTATAGCTCGAAGGAGAATGTCACGTTTCGATGTATGTACTACATAAAATGACCATTGAAATGCTCAATTTTCTTTTATCTGATTGATTGCATGAGAAAACACACACGCAGAACAATCGTCTGACACGCGCGTAAGACGATTATTTAAGCGGAACTGATGATTCCAGTTAACCAGTACATGAGTTTGTTATTTCCGTTTCTTTTTTTGTTTTGTAAAACTTTTCTAAGTCAGTTTTCTTTTTTCGACTATAGGATTCACTCGGGAAATCAAAACGTACACAGACAGAGAGTAATTAGTATTCACTATCGCTCTCTCTCTCTCTCTCTCTGTCTATTCATGAGCAACGAGAGAAAGAATTCAATAATTCAATCAATTATTAGCGATGCTCGTCGTGCTATCAAAAAAACAAACATATCAACAGAAAACGAGATTGTCAGAGTAATTTGATTGACAAATTCTTTTTCGCTAGCGCGTTCTTTTCTTTTTTCTTTTTCTTCCCTATCATCACCACCATCAGCAACAGCGGATTTGCTTCGAAGAAAACACACACACACACATTAACAAATGAACTCGCTCTTCATTTTCTAGAAGAAAGAGAAACAGACGACGACGACGACGACACCAACCACATCATGCAAGTTGCCAGTTTTTATTTTATTTTTATTCAAACGTTGTTAATTCATCTCGATGCAACTGTTCTCTATCAAAATGATTACGAACCACGTGTCTTCGATTATTTACCATTGAATTGTTACGATTGTTTATCCTATCGTGACATTATTCTTACACAGTTAAACGATGTTCCAGCACGTTCATTTGCTGATTTTCATCTTGGTTCACGAGATACATCGATGATTCTCAATGGACAAACGAAATTAATCCTACATCCATACGCATTTCAATCGTTAGTCGTCAGAAAACCGAATCATACGCTAACAATTACATTAACAGCACCGAATTCATGGTTAAATCTCACTGAAAATACATTTCATGGTCTTGAACTGTATCCTTATTCGACATTACGAATCATAATTAAATATTTCTACGGTTGTACATTTCATTCGAATGTTCTCTCTGGTATTCAAATGGGTGAATCATCTCGATTGATCATTGACGTATCATCGATAACTGAAGTTCACTTCGAAAAACAGATTATGAAAGAAAATGATTTGAATTCATCGATTGAATTTCTCATTTCACGTACGGATACGATTCATTTCGAACCGTATTCATTTGCTAATTTAAATCTTCGTGCCAATGAACAACTTGCTTTTCATTTCGAATTTATTTCTCATATCAATTTCAAATCACATTCTTTCCAATCATTGAAATTCTCTCGTTCGAGTTCATTTCGATTCTATTCAATATTTCTCAATCGTTTAACTATCGAGCCATACGCATTCGCCAATCTCGAATTTGATTCGAATACAATCTGGAATTTTACTCTGCGAACACTGGGCACCTGTCTCTGTTTGAAATCATATTCATTCGCCAATCTTCAAACGAAAATTTCAAGTGAAAATGTTCGTATTTTATTTCATTTTGTTGCTCTTCGTGGCCTTTCATTTCTTTCACAAACATTTTCGAATCTCTCTCTTCATCATCCAACAAATCAATTGCAAATTCTTTCGATTAATTCATTAAATGATCCGAATCCGATTGTTCATTTTGCCAGTCAATCAATTCAAAGTCAAACAACGAGCCAAATTCAAATGAATTTCTCACAAATAACCATCGTTCGATTCGAACAACATTCATTACCTAGTCGCAATTCAATCGTTCGATTTTCATTCAAAGATATTGCCTTTCTCGATCTATCAACATTAAATTCCAATCAACAATTCGATTTCAATCGTATTCAATATATTAAATGGAACAGTCTCGTTGTCAGTTCATTAATTACACATAATTTAAATTATCTCTCGAATTCATCGTGTATGATCTATTCGGCGCCGAGAAATAGTTTGTGGAAATTGACGAATTTGAATTCGACAATTTGCAATTGTCCTCTGTTGTACGCGTATAAACACGGGCAACTCGATGGTCAACTGATTCCGTGTTTGAACTCGTTGACAGGCGACGAAACCGCTCGGCTTATGCTCGAGTGTGATTTTGACAAACGGAAGTTTCTTTGTGACAAAACACTCGATTTTCTCATGGATTTGAATTCGACAACGAGTGAATATCATCCATCGATTGAATTCGATCATCGACAATTGCTCGATAGAAATTATCTCAGTTGTTCGTATAATTATTCTTCGTACGTGTCGAGATCGATTGTTCGTACTCGATTTTTAAATCATTTTAGTTTTGTTATTGGAATGATTTTATTTGTATTTATTTTTTTATTAATTCTTGTCGTTGCTTTACTCAATGGTTTACAGTATAAAATGAGAGAATACGATGAAACATGGACATGGCGACGGAATATGTCATGGACGACGTTGAGACGAACAATATCTCAAACATCGTTGAGACGTTCAAGACGAGATCTACGTTCGATTAATCGTCAGGATTTAACATCGAAATCGGATAATCAACTCGATCGATTGAGACATGATCATGATTTAAAACAATCACAATCGATACAAGAAGAACTCAAACTTTAAAATATATATGTGATAGATTTATGTTTTGTTTGAAAATAAAACTCATTTCGTGAGAAAATTTCCCACTGATAACATGAATATCAAATGTGCTCTACTCGTCATTAAACATACAGCTGTTTCCATTTTTGATCTTTTTCTCGCTTGCTCTCTCTCTCTCTTTTTCGTTCTCTTTATACAAATATATATATATATATATGAACATGTTCTTCTTTCGTTCGTTGCACATTTCATTTGAATTCAATCGAAACGAACAAATGATACTTGATCATCATCAATTCGCTTGTCGTCTTCTCGATATTATTGAACAAAATGGAGATATATATGACATCGAAAAACTTCTCTATAAAATCTCGTCGATTGATTTAAATTATTTAAATTACAATGGACAATCACTTATTCACGTGTGTTGTCTGTACAATCGTCTTGATCTATTAAAACTATTCGTTGAATACGGTCAATGTGATACATGGTTAATTAATGATGATGGTTGGCTGCCATTGCATATCGCCGTTTATTTAGGATATACAGATATTGTTTGTTATTTGCTCGAATCAAGGAAATAGAAATTCGACCGGTGTATTCAAATGTAATCTCATCTTCTTCTTTTTTTTGATTATGTGAAGTATTGTCTTTCGTTTCTTTTTAGCAAGTGTAAACAGTGATTGACAATCAAAGCAATGTGTGCATGTGGGTGTCGTCTTTTCAAAATGGTCATGCATCGTTAAAATTTAAAAGAAACCGATAGTTTTCTCACCTATTCTTTTTTCCCATGTTGTATTATGTAAATAAAATAAAATAAAAAAACGACACGTCGAGGAATCATTTCCTTGATTACACTGTAATTAGACAAATATTCAGCATTCTACACTTGACATGCATTGCACACGAGAGAAGAAGAATAAAGCCGAAGACAATCATTGTCGTCGAAGATTAAAAACCACGCGGTGCCTTGCCTTGCACATTGACCGTAAAGGCAAATAATGATATCTTTTGCATTGTTATCTTGACTACCTTTACCCAAGGATAAAAGCAATGCGGGTAAATAAGTCGATCACGCAGTGAAATGGTTTCGCTTAATGATGAGTCTTATAAACATGAACTTCATGTAAGTCGATGAGAAATATTGAAAAAAAGAGATTCGATCTGTTTGTTTGTAGGCAGATCCAATTGATGTTAACACAAGTTTATCGCCTCTTGCTCAAGCACCAATCTCTCTCGATAGTATACTAAGAAAATGCGGTGATCTCGGTCGATTTCAATTGATACATTATTTTTTTATAAATTTAATTGCAATGAGTGCAGGTATTATGGGTTTCTTTTATGTTTACGGCGTAGCCGATGTAAATCATCGTTGTCGTTTACCTGAGTCGATCTGGCCCAATGACAATTCATATAATTCAATTAATTCTACTCACGAAAAACTCCTCGAACAGTTTATACCGAAGACAAAAGATGGAAAATCTTGGGAACAATGCATTATGCATTCGAAATCAGTGTTTTCTAATTCGACAATCGATTGTCCGAATGGATGGGTTTACGATCGATCCGTATTCGGATATACTTATACTGAAGAAGCGAATTTTGTTTGTAATCGTGCACCGGAAAAAAGTTGGCTGGCAACTATGATGCAATGCGGTGGTTTTGCACTTCTAATTATCGGTTCATTAGCCGATCGATTCGGTCGAAAACGAACGACTGTTGCTGTAACGATGTTTCTTTTTATTGTTTGTTTAATTACACAATTTTTAATGGAATTTCTACCGATGGATACTGAAGTGAAGTTTGGTCTTCTTTTATTAAATCAATTTGCATCGGGTTTAACAGCTGCAACGTTTAGTTTAATATTTATCCTTCTTCTCGAATTGACTTCATCAGAACATACAAGTTTAGCTGGAAATCTTGCACTGGTTTCATTTACTATCGGTGAAATGATCGTCACTCTATTCGCATATTTAGCTCGAGATTGGCAAATATTAAAATGGGCAGATACAGCATTTGTCGGTTTAATTCTTCCGTATTTATATTTCATGCCTGAATCACCATTGTATCTCTATTCTCGACGACAGTACGATCAATTAGAAGCACTTCTAAGACGTATAGCAAAACGAAATCGACGAAAAGAAAGTGAATGGTATCTTGCCTATCAAGCATTTATGCGTACTCAACCAATAGCATCGTTACATGATGAGAAAACACCGTGTTGCACGAAAATTCAACAATTTTTCACAAACAAATCAACATTAAGTAAATTATTTATTATTGCATTGATCGGCTTTACGACAATGTTACTTTACATTAAGATTAGTTATGGTCTAGCTGCGATGGATATTTCACCGTACTTAGGTATTCTCATCGGTGCACTTGTCGAAGCTGCTGGTTATGTTATTGGATCGATATTAATTTCTACGAAATTCGGACGTAAAGGTTCGTTTATTTTTATGATGATTTTAACGATTATCTGTGTCGTATTGATTCCAAATATCATCACAATTAGTGCTCTAGCAACAGTATTTATAGCTCAATTCGGTAAATTTTCTATCTCAGGTGCGATTGCTGTTTCTTGGATATTTGTTCCTGAACTTTTCCCGACATCAACTCGAAGTGGAGCCAATGGTTTCTTCATTGCATTCGGTCGTATCGGTGCCATTGTCGCTCCGATTATTAATACGGCTATTCCAGCTGAATATCAATCGTATGTGTCCTATGCGGCAGCTGGTCTCGGTGTTCTCAGTGTGATATTAACTTTGATTTTGCCCGAAACGAAAGACAAATCGATGGATGATGTTTAATCAGTAATGAGTTTTTTTTTTCTTGTTAAGTTTCATACATAAACGTTTTCCACACGCATACAAAATAAAAGAGGAAAAGAAAAGAAAAAGCACGCAGAAAAAGAAGAAAAACTATAAGGCTACATCCAATCGTTCAGATGTAGTTTGCGAAAGAAAAGAAAAACAAAAACCAAAAAGAGAGAGAGAGAGAAAAGAGAAATCATCTGACTAGAACACACACACATACACCGAGATCGATATTCACCGTTGGTTTTCGAGAGAAATAATATAAAATAAGGCTTCAACGTGTTTGAATATTGTTTTTTCAGAACGAACATACACACACAAACAGACAGACAAAGAAAATTTTTCGAGAGCGCATCATGATTTTGTTGTTCATATACCTGCTTTTATGCTGTTCGATTTATCAAAGAAAAAAAAAGAAGATCACTGTCGATGATTCGAAAGAGAAAGAGAGAGTGAAAGGACAAAAAAAAACAAGAATAAATCCCAAAAAAAGTAGTAACGGAGAGAGAGAAAAAAACATGTATATACAGGTAAAATTTTATGTGTTTCATTCACTTGTTCAGATCAAGATTTCGATTTCGTTTCGAAGACATTGGCGGTGTGATATTCATTTTGATACGACGATGATCATTTCGATGAGCTCGATATGCTCGTTCGCTTGTGAAACTCTAAATCCAACGAAACAATTGACAAACACAACAAAAACAAAATCAATTTTACTTCTGAACAATTATCAATATCACAGGTAAAAACTGTTGTCGATGAGCTATCACAACCGTCTTCATCCTATAACACGAATTGACTTTTCGTGCGAAGAGAAGAAAAAAAAAAACTTCTTACAATACGAAATTCACTGAATAATGATGCCGATGTTTCGTCTTCAAATATCGGTTTTTTCGATTTAACCAAATGTAAACGTTTACATCTCGCAACGAGTGAGTTCGTCAAACGAACCTTGGGCATATAATGAAATTCAATACATTGTTTCACTGTTTTTGTTCCGACCTAGTTTTCATCAAACAAACAAAACGACGATCTAACACATCGATCAAATCAAACTCACAGCTCGACTAACAAGTACGAAGTTCTTCTCCGATGTTTCCATAGCTTTCGTAAATGCATCGATTTCTTCTTTTGTCCAATTATCACATTCAGGAAAATGATATCGATGAATCGGTCGACATTGTTTGATGTCCTGCGCTGTTCCATCGAGTAGAGCAGCTAACGTACGTTGTAGATCGCCGTTATATTCGTGCAAGAGCATGTAAACTAACTCAATCGGATACAATGTCGGCGAATGACGCGGAGAGAAAAGAAGTGGATTTGTTCGATTTAATTGCTCGTATTTATCGAGAGCATGTTCATCGAGATATTGCAATTGGCTTGGCGAGAAGAGAAGTTCGTCGTGTTCGGTTTGATCAGTATCGATGTGAGATTGACATTGAGGAATTTCGACTTGATAGGTTTTGCCGATGTTGATCTTTGGTCCTGAGATTTCATCGGGAATGGGCGTCGAAGTCGGTCCGGGCGTTGTCTGAGAGAAAACTTGATAGTAAAGACCGTGACCTTTTCGAAATGGACTAAGCATTGGCGGCGGGGTGTACGGTGTTGTTGGAAGTGTCGTCGAGTTTTCGTTCAAACGAAGATTTGGCGGTCGACGGAATTGTGACGGCCATTGAAATGACGCTTGTTTCGATGAATCCGTTTCGGTGGCGAGATTTTCGTAATTGAAATGTGTGTTAGCTGATGATGATGAGGATGAGAGACTGGAATTGACTGTTGAAGATGACGATGGTGTTGCGGTGAGACAAGTAATCGATGATTTTTTCGATGCTGTCGAGTCACTAGGCGGCGAACAATCGTGATCAGGAATGATTTTTACTGCGGTTTCATCGAGATTTTGTTCGATTATCGGCGAAAAATTGTGAATCGACGAGAGATTCTGTTGTTGTTGCTGTTGTTCATCGTGTGCTTCTTGTTTCAATGCATTGAGAATACGTTTTTTTGGTGCTGCTAATGACGACGATGAATTTGTCATTGGCGATGATTGCATACTGTTTATTGCCGATGAACTATTGCACATGTCAATCGATGATGGTGATGGATGACTGAGATTTAAATTTGAATATGGTGATGTGACTGGTGTGTTAATGACTGATGATGTTGGATTGGGAATTTTCTCGGCAGGAGAATGAACAATACGTGGCGATGGCGAATGATAGATATGCGTTGGATAGGGACTTGTTGACGGTTGATAACGAAGTGATGATTCATCGAGATTCGGATGTTGCTGGTAGAATTCTTTGTTGAAGATTTCGTTTGTATGTCGGAGAATTTGATGGAAAATATTCGGTGCTGGATGTGTTGGCACGGATATTTGAGGGAAATTAGCCGGATGATGTTGTGCCGATGTCGAACGGAAATAAGGATAATTGGGTGAATGAGATTTCGACGGTGAGAAACCGTTTGAAATTCGTTCGTGAGGATAATATTTGAAGTTTTCATCGGCTGATAATGTTTTTCGAATTTTTTCTTCGTGTGTCGATGCAATTGTTTGCATACTCGGAAAGATTTGTGGATTGGTTAGATGATCGAATCGTAGGATTCCATTCGGATGATTGATTCGATTGTGTACTGAATCTTCAAGACCATAGTAATGATTATTATTTCGATCATAGAAATGTCCGGGAATCGGCACTGGTTTTCGATAGATTTTATTCATGTTCGGTGCTGGTTGCACACTCATCGGATTTTTAATTGGATAATGTATTGGCGGTGAAACGACCGACGATGAGATCGAACGTGTACGAGCATTGGAAAATGTTCGATCGTAGAATCGATGTTGGAGAACATCGGAACAAGGTGGTAATGTGGGATAGATTGTTTGTTGATAGAGATTCGATGCTGATGGCGATGGCATCATGAGAATATCTTCTTCTTCGTGTTTAATCGTTTGTGTACGTTGAAAGATAGCTCGTTGTTGAGATGATGAATTAGTTGACGATGATGGTGAAGGAGAATTCGTTCGTTTACGTTTGATTTGTCGACGTTCGCAATTGTTGACTGAAGTTGACATACGTTTTTTTTTCTGTGAATTATCTGTTGAATCCGGTAATGGTTGTTTCTGGAAAAAGAAAACAAATATTTTCATGATTTCATATTCATATAAATTCATTCGTATTACTTCATTAAATCCACCGTGTAGACGCATATGTCCGTTCAAAGCTGCACCATTTTTAAAACTCTTTTTACAAATCTGACATTCGACACATTTTTCTTCATCGAAACTAGTTGAATAACAATCAAATAAGATTTGTTCTTTTAGTTTTTGTTTTGCAGCTTACGTATAAGTCGGAACTAGTTTTTGTCCATTTCGTAGTTGAAATGTTTGTTCAGTATCAATCGATGATGATTTCGGTGAATTACTATCAATTGAATCCACAGAAAAGTCACTCGTAATCTCCTTTGTTTTCACATAGGCTGTTTCAGGAAGAAACGTTCGATATTCATCATGTCCACCTTCATGTATAGCTGCGAGAATGTTCTGATGTGCATTTTCAATATGTCGTTTTAATGAACGTGCATCGCAATACGTTCGATTACAATCAGGCACACGACATTTATGAGGTTTTTCTTCTTCATGTGTCAACATATGTCCATGACTAAAATGAAAACAAATAATTTCTCTATTGACATCGAACAAATATAAATATTCGAAAACTAATGAAAGGAAATCGATGGTTGGCATTTCGGGATAGTTGATTGATTATTTGCACTTACAGGTGATCGAGTCGTTTAAAACCTTTGTTACATTTAAGACATTTGTGTTTACGATCTTGACAATGTGTTAATTTGTGTTTAGCCAAGGCACTTTTGTTTGCAAATATCTTGAACCGATGAAAGAAAAAATAACAGTTCAATAAAAACTAACAACTCGTTCGATTTACTTTAGTACAATCAGGATGATTGCAATAATGACGATTAAGTTGTTGTTGTTGTGATGAAGTAGATTTTAATGAATCTAATTTGATATCGTTTGACAGCGGAGAGAGATGATTTTTTTCTTGAGAAAAGAAAAACATAGAATTTGTTGTTATTGTTAGTTCTTTGTCTACCTCCTGTTGATTGTAGAATCTGACAAAATGTCCTTGAATTTGTATTTTGTTTGGTACTATTCGTTGAACTTTGATTACTATTCTCATCTTGATTAGTCAATGTAGTTAATCTCTCATCGGTATTCATCAAGATTGTTTGATTGAGTTCGTCTTGATTATCATTTTTTTTCTCGTCATGTTCATCTAAAACGTTCGTATCGAACGTAAAAAACGATGTTCGAACGTTGGTCGACGATGCCGACGGTAGTTGAACATTATTTGTTGTTGTCAATTGAAAACCGGCGCTATGTATTGGACTACTGAATGTTTTCGGAAAATTTGTGGGCACAGTTAATTGGTTATCGGGATGATCATTCGACGCCAGTGGGTTCGGCGGCGTCGTGAGAATATGCGATGTACCGCGAAGATACAATTGGGACGATGGTGACGCT
>Ga0209922_103396_pt1 | contig 12662 bp, 9 predicted proteins | sample ThiBiot_500_biof_FD_183946 | JGI IMG/M metagenome (GOLD analysis project Ga0209922, IMG submission 183946) | Wastewater bioreactor microbial communities from Cape Town, South Africa - Thiocy_expt_500_biof (SPAdes) | ecosystem: Engineered > Bioreactor > Thiocyanate-remediating > Anaerobic-Aerobic ...
ATTATATGGGAGAAAATCTTAGAATTCGTCTAGTTAAACCTCAATGGGCCAATAGGCGGTTGAGCAAAAGGAATGCCGTAGAACACACGTGCAATATCAGTTTGATAACCTAATATATCACCGTATTGTGTATGGACAATAACAGGTTCTTTAGCGCAACTATTTTGTAGAAAAAAGCCAAAAATAAAAAGAAATATCAAGAATGTCATCGTTCTATCAAGAGAAATCAAAGTAAAGTATGTGTGTCCACTGCATAAATACGCACCTTCTAGGTTACTGATAACGATAAGATTTATTATCATTAAACAAAAGTAAAAAAAAGAGTAGAGGGTAATGATTTACATGTTTTTTTTTCTCTTGATTATATACTTTAGTTGAGTAAATTAATCGGAAACTTTTGAACACGATGATTATGACAATCGGATACATAAAGATTGCCTTTGTGACCGAATGCTAAGCCCATCGGACAATTTAATTGATTCGCGTGTGCTCCTGCCTCATTTCCTCCAACAATAATATCACCTTGTTTTGCTCCTTTCAACCAACGCATGACTCGATGATTGTATGAATCAGCTATATAAAGACTATCGAACTGATCGACAAATATTCCACGAGGATCTGACAAATGTGACAAACTATTTCCACTGCCTAAACCACCAGCAACAACACTACCTTGCTTTGCACCTTTCACCCATTTCACTATACGATGATTATTACAATCCGAGATATAGACAGATTGCTGTTGATCAACATAGATATAATGAGGAGTATTCAGTTGATTGAGACGATCTCCTTGTTCATTGCCACCGGCGACAATTGTTTCTTCTTTTTTTCCAATCTTATATCTTTTGACTTCGTGTCTTTCTCTATCAGACACATAGATATATCCATGATTATCCATGGCTAAACCCGAACAAGCGATATTCGAAGCAATTATTTCTTGAAATTTGCGATTCTGACAGCACCATTGTAATACTTGTTTGTTATCGAAATGAGAGACAATTAAACAATTGTTCTTTCGATTATAAATCACATTAATTGGTCTAGATAACTGATTATTTTCTCGATCTACTACGATACAACCTTCTTTTACATTCTTTTCCCATCGTACAATACGATTATTGTTATAATCAGCTATATAGACTGTTTCGTCAATGTCCACATAAAGACCTACTGGATATAATAATTGATTTAAATTATTTCCTGATGAATTTCCTCCAGCAATTGTAATTCCATTTTGATTCCATGTCGCATGGATTGGAATAGAAGGAATCGATTGATCTTGAGAAATATTACCAAATATTTTACTAATAAATGATGAAGAAGAATCTTCTTCTATTGAAATAGTTGATGGTTGATTTTTCAGTTCATCTTCGATACACTTGAGTGTTTGCTCCAGTTGGTTTAATATAATTTCATTGAGTTTATTTTCTTGTCGAATATCTTTTAATTGTTTTGTTAATCGTTCAAATTTAATCTCAATTTCATGCAAAAATGTATTCGTATGTTCTGTTTCCCATTGGTTAATTTGCTTTAGTAAAGGCTGATTGTGTGAATTCACTTTTCGATCGATTAAATTTTGCTGCAATAAATTTCGCTGATCTTCAATTTCATCTAATTGTCTTCTAAGTTCTTGATTATGTTCTGACAGATGATTTCGACAAAAACTTTTCGAACATCCTTCACATATATATGTTATTTTGCGTTTTTCACAAATTACACATAAATTCCTCCCAGTTACTGACGCCATGTGCGTTGATCGTTCTTTTGAAAAAAGAAACAACAACTTCAAATTCTTATTTGCTTAATATGCCGCGTTGTCAAGGATGATGTCATGAAAAGATCAAACTATTGGCAGCTCGTGGTATTACAGACACGTATTGTTAACAAACAAATATTTGTTCGAGACAAAAAAATAGAGTTGCATATTTTTTTAACAGAATTGTTGCTACAACGAATTCGAATAGCTTTTGAAATGGAAAATATTAGTCAGAATTTTTATTTATTTTGGTTTATCTTCCCTTTATGAGTGTATGAAGGTTGGCCTTCATGTAGAAAAACATTACTCATTCAGATAACCTGTAAAAGTAAGTCATCTAACTTTCACAATATATACTAACGTAATTCGTTGGAAGAGACACAATTTAACGAAATATATTTTGTTCTGCAGATCATGGTCGACTTTATTTTTATCAACGGTTCTCCTGGTGCTGGTAAATCCTCTGTTTGTACACTCATCCAACAGAATAAATCATGGCCTTCAATTGACTTTGGCTGTCTTCGTGTGTTTCATTTAGATCGAGAATGGTCAAACGTTTCACCTGAAGAAGAACAAATGTCGTTTGAGAACTTGATATTCATTCTGAAGAATTATTATCGCTATGGATATAAGAACATTATGATTAATGATTTGAAAGATACGAGAATAGATCAATTGCCAAATTACCTGTCGCACGATGAATTCAAATATTTAATTATAACTCTAGTTGTGAGTGATGATGGAATTTTGAAAGAACGCGTTCTCGAACCAACACGAGATAGTGGATTCCGTAATTTCGAACGTGCAATTGAATGGAATAAAATTTTGAAAACGAGAGAATTGTATAAGAATGAAGTAAGATTGGATAATACGAAGATGACGGTTACGGAAACGGCTGATCGAATTTTGGAGATTGTAGATCAGTTTCGGCAGAACATTTAGCGTCAAAATTTGTCGTATTTATTTTTGAAATAAACAATTCTAAATCTTTCCCATTTTTAGTTACAGTGAAACGTCACTTTGTGAACAATAAATTAACTCGTTAAGCTAAAAAATTTAATTGAATGAAAGACCAAACTACTGACAGCTTTTACTATCACAGACACGTATTATTAACAAAGAAATATTTGTTCAAGAGAAAAAAAAATAATAATTACTAATATATAAAAATTGAATTTACATGAATGTTTTTATTGTGTTTTAAAAATCATGATTCTAAGCTGTTTATTGATTTTTTTATTGATTATTAACAATATTTCTAGTAAGCGAGTGTTCGTTTAAAAGAGATTCAATATGAAATCATTTTTCGTATACGTATAGGCATTTCATTCAATCAACCAAAACTCAGTTCATGCGCATTGTGGGATACAAATGCGATAACTAGTGGCGTAACCAGGGGTGGGCTAGCCCGGGCATCGCCTGGGCACCGATGCTTTTTGCCGGGGCACCGAGAAAAAAATAAATCAATAATTGATATTAAATTATTCATCGTTTTTACATCCGATTCAAAATAATCTTAAAGACAATTAATCAGTGCTATCTATAGGAAATATAGAGATGGATCAGAAACAAAAATAAATGTATTGGTTACTTTAAGAAGAGCGTATTGAAGACTATATTCCAGTTCCAGTTTTAAAATGAAGAAAAGCCCTAACATGAAAGAATCTACACGTAGAACTATCGCCTCATATTTTAGCACACAAACAACAAAAAAGCAAAAAGTCGATGTTTCTCTTCTCTCAAGTAAGCTGATAGTCACTAGCGCCATTCAGATGAGTACGCTATAGTTTACAGATGAACAACAACGAGATGTGATGTGTTCTTCTTCTTCAAACACGGATAATCAAGCACAACAAGATCCAACATCTTCTTCTTCTTCAACCATCAACAATCAAGCACAACAAGGTCCAACATCTTCTTTCTCGGGTCATCAACGATGTGAACAAATTGATTCACTTGATGCAGTTAATGGTGAACAAAAAATATTTTCAAACAATTTCGAAATAAAAAAAAATTGCTCATTTTTGACAGATAAACAAGATAAACAATTTCATTCTTCTTCGTCGTCGCCTTCTGGTCCACGTTCTCCGTTAACAAGTGTGACATTGTCAAATGTGAGTGATATCAGTCGTTCATTTGATGAATTACCAACACAACCAATACGTGCTGATTATCCATTAAATAAAGATAGAAGATCATTCCGTAGTCAATGGTTCTCTCAATTTACTTGGCTCGAATACTCAGAACAAACTGACTTAGCTTATTGTTATTTTTGTAGACATTTCTCCACTGGAATCATTTTAAATAATAAATAATTGATAAGATAATTGATGAATTTGCTAATCAACATAAGAACAGTCGAATATTGCTCAAATAGCTATCATTGATCTTTTTTCTTATTTGTTTTTACTCAAGTTTACATGATTAAAGAAAAAAAACTAACAGGTCAACTTTGTCTTGATCTCAGGAGAAGAGAAAAAATGAAAAGCACTAATGAGCTTTAGCCGATAGTTACTATTATTGTTTTCAATGAACTTCTGCAACATGTGGGGCGGCGCCCGGGCACCGATCATTTCCTGGTTACGCCACTAGCGATAACTATTGCAAATGAATCTTCGATTGGTCAATATCCAGTCGGAATATTTATTAATGTTCACAATACTATTTACGTGAATGATCGACAGAATAATCGCATTTTATCATGGCATAATGATACATGGACTTCAATGATCGATGGTAATTTAATAAATCCATGGAGTATTTTTATTACGGAAACAAATGAAATTTTAATTGATAATGGTTATGTCAATGGAAGAGTTGATAAATGGACATTGAATGGTACCTACTATGGACCTGTTATGTATATCAATAGTTCATGTATAAGTCTTTTTGTTGATATTGCCAATAATCTATATTGTTCATTAGCAAATGAACATCGTGTTTTGAAAAAAGTAGAATTGAATAGTACTGTAGTGACTGTAGCTGGTACTGGTTGTCCAGGGCCAACAGCAAACATGCTTGATCATCCGAATGGTATATTTATTGATAAGAAATTTAATTTGTACGTTGCTGATACTGATAATAATCGAATTCAATATTTTCAATCAGGTCAAATATATGCAACAACATTGGCTGGTCAAGATACTTTGATTTATTCTCCATTGAATCGACCAACAAGTGTCATTTTCGATGAAGATAATAACATGTTTATTGTTGACAGTGGAAATCATCGAATTATTCGGTTGATATCAAATAATTTCGAATGTTTATTTGGATGTTCAGGCAAACATGGATCATTATCAAGTCAATTGAATTCACCTCAAACAATAGCTTTCGATACATTTGGTAATCTATTTGTAACAGATTACAACAATCATCGAATTCAGAAATTTAATTTGATTAACAATACATATGGTAAGCACATTCTTCGTCTTCTTCATACCGTATACATTGACTATTTGTTCTAGCTCCTCGTATATTCTGGAGTTTTGACAATACATTGAACGATCTTTGCAATAGGTTTAATGCAATTGGTGTGAACAATCCAACTTACTCGCTGCCAGGTTATAATGGTGCGGGTGCATGTCTTCAATTGAATAAAACATTGAGGCAATCAGTAACTATTGCCAGCCCACCATTTCTAAATATGAGTTACACATCGTTTACAGTTGAAGCATGGATATATGCAAATACTCTTTCTGAAGGTTCAAATAGTGTTGAGAGTCATATTTTTGTTCAATTTGACGAGAACGCTAATGATAAAATTCTACATTGTACTATTCGAAATCGACGTATTTATCTTGGATTTTATTACAATGATCTATCCGGAAATATAGTACTGAATCCTAGAGAATGGTATCATTTAGTATGTAGAACATTGATGCGAAAAAATAAATTTATCAATTGATTTTAGTCATATGTCTATGATTATCAAACACTTACTCAATATGTTTATATTAATGGTTATATTGATACGTCACGTAGTCCAGCCGGTCCTTACAAAGGAGCAAAAGGGTAAGTGAATTAACATTTCGTTATTGTAGTAAAATCAACTTTATCAAAATGCAACATGTAATTCTAGTAATTTAATTATTGGTGCTCCTGTGATACCTGAGCATCAGGGTTATTTTGATGGTTGTCTCGATTCAATCGGTTATTATGATCGAGCAAAGAAAGCTACAGAAATTTTAAATGATGCCACTCTTGTTGTTTTTCTTTCGTTCGATTCGAGTTCTCTTATTGATTCAGGCCCATTGAAAATCAGTGGAACAGGCACAAACTATTCATTTACTAGTTTCGGTCAAGTGAACAAAGCACTTTCATTGTCTACAGCAACCTCTCACGTTCAAATAACAGGATTACGACGGCTTGCTAGAAGTAACTGGCCATATTCATTTTCAATTTGGATCAACCCAACAAAGACTACTGGTGGAACTATGGTACATTTAAGTGAACTTATCAATGGAGGAATAGTAAATACCTGGTGTGTACCAATGATTGGCTTTACTTCATCTGGTCAAATTGCTATCAATAGTTGGAAAGTTGGAGAGACTATAGTTGCATTAACAGGATCTGTAGTTCCACTTAACATATGGACACATGTTGTTGCAACTTATTCACCAACAAATGGTGAACGTTTATACGTCAATAATACTTTAGTAGCTTTTAGTGGTCCATTCGATTTCCTAGGAAGTAGTTCACCAATGACAATCACTTTGGGTAGTTCACTAAGTGGAACTAATGTCTGTGTTTGTGGTTCAATACAACAGGGTCAGTTTTATGGATCATTGGATGAATTTTATGTTTATGCACGTGAACTTACACAATCAGAAATATCTGCTCTATACAATGTTAGAAATTAAAAATTCGCTTTGCTTTAAAACGGAAAAAATTAATAATAAATGAAAATCATCGAATTTTAAACTTTTGAAATAAAACGTAAACGATTTCGTATCTTTGTTCGATATTGTTGTATTGATTTATGAAGTTGTTTTTTGTAAAATTTCGATGGTAAAATAAAGATAACAAATGTTAACATCGATGGAATAATTGCTATTAAATACATACTTAAATATAACCATGCATCATTTTCCGATTGCATACATTTCGATAAATAAGTTAAAATTAATCTTGGTAATGCAAGAATAATAAGAACTATGGGTGCAGTTAAAATATGTTTATGTTCTTTCAATTGTTTTCTTAGAATTGTTCTGTACGATAGATTTTTTTGAAGATTTTGTTGTTGATTAGATCGAATCATAATTAAAATCACTGCAGATATAATATTGCAGAAAAATGGACCAAAAAAATGCAATGAATGAATGAATGAATTGTAGATTCGTAATCGAGAATTATATCGAACAATACACGATATTCGTTTGACTTGATATTGATCATCATTTTCACTATCATCAATAAATACTAATCGTGAAATTGGATCTTGAATTAAACTTATCATTGTAATAATACACAAAAGAATAAGAACACATTTTGCTGCTTTTCGACTTGTTTTTTTCTTAAATTTAGCGCCTCGCATTGTTGTAACAACACGTTCAACGGCAACACATGCATTCAACCATTGATTTAAACACATACATACTTGAATAAGATAATCTAATGAATAACATTGTATTATCATAAATAATCCATAATGTAAAACTGTTGTTTGAATTAAAAAAAGAAATAGAAATTTCAAAAGAAATACAACCGTTAGAATAAGTGATATGATCGATAATCCTAATAAATATAAACCACAACCAACTTCACAAACAGATTTATTATTGAATGTTATCAATGAAATAATACTATTTAACCATCCTAATAATGTAAATACAAGTATCAATCCAAAACTTGTTAGAATAATTGTTGGCTGATTAAAAAGACTCTTCATTGGCATAATTTGAGAACCTAAAATATTTTCAAGTGACAAATCAAATCCACTTGTTCGATGTTGACATCGTCGACCGTGATAGCATGGTTTACAAAGACATATGGATTTTGTTGGACAATATTCATCATTTTGAAAACAATCACCACCATTTTCACAAACACTATCATCAAAACAATTGTATGTAAGATTAAAATCAAATGTAAAACAATTCGATAAACGTTTATCATAGAAATCATAACAAATACAGAAATGTATTTGATCACGAAAACAAGTCAAATTCAATGATCGATTTTGACATAGTAAATGATAATATTTAATTTGACGAATCAAATGCCATTGACGAAATGTTTGATTAAATAATTCGTTGACATGTGGACAATAATCAGATGTTTGAATCGTTTTATTGATAGTTGATGATTGTTTATAAACAGATTGAGTATGTGCTAAATAAAATGCTTTTTCTTCAAGCTCGAGAAACACCAAATGAAAATCATTCGACCAGTCGATTATGACGAAATTTTTTCTCGATGATATTGTTTGAAAGGTGTTTTGTCGTATCATACTTTGTCCTGTTATGACTGAGGTTGAAACATCGATAAAATAAATAAGTACATGATTTCGTAATTTAATAACGTCTGGTTCGAATGAAATATTAAGTTTAACATTTTTAATGTCACATCGATCTCCACTATATTCACTTTGGCAAAGGCATGCAAACTTTTGATTAGACATCAAATAATTTTCATCTGAAATACATTGACCATTATTCGAACATGCAGATTGATTATCTAATCTACATATGAAACTATCTAACATACATCGAGATCCATATTTATTCGGAGGACATAAACATATCGATCGATGATTAGGTAAAACGCCAATACATTTTGAATCGAATGAACACTGACAATCATAAGAGATATTACAATATTTTCCTGTCCAACCTTGATTACATTGACAGAACGTGTAATTTTGAGGGTTATTCAAATATTTAATACATTTTCCATGAACACACTGACTATTGATACATGAACGATCTTCTTCTTTAGTTGAAGGAATTTTAATTAAATAAGCTAAACGATGAACAGGTAAAAATGAAAATGGAATTGGATAAAGAAAACTAGCTCGATATTTTGATTGATATTTTTCATAGATATCAATATGAATCGCATATTCATTGGTTAATTGTTTTGGTCGAGTGGAATAAAGTAAATAAATATTGTATTTTCTTTCACAATCTATTGCCGATATATAAGTGAGTTGTTCAACTGAATGAATCACTTTTTCTGTTGTATTATCAATAAGTAAAATTACAATTGCAAATAATATTCGACGAGAATCAGATAAGGATTGAAATCTCAATGCCAAACTTATTCGTTGATTTTGATATTGACATTGAGAACCGTAGTAAGTAGGCGGACAAAAACATGATAATATTGATGATTGATTTTGTTGATTTAATCGAACACGAACAGGTAGACCAAGATGACAATGATATCTATCATGAATTGATGTTTGAATCGGTAATAAATTGTAAATCATCATACTTTTCTCGTTTTCTATTTTTAAAACAACATTCGATAGTAGAAATTGTTTAATGATTGTCGTGCGTCGAAAAAAACTATGGTAACCAATTATTGGTTCAAAATCAGAATTATTCACACAAAATCGTTCATCATTACCATATTCGCAGTCATTTGTTCCATCGCATAATTGATTGGATGATATACATAAATTTGAATTATTATTCCTACAATGAAAATAATAATAACTACTTCCATCATATCGTATGATTGGCCTCGGTATATTCCATGTACATAAAAGTTCATCTGTAGCACCGAGACAGTCAATATGACCATCATTAATTTGGTCATAAGATAAACAAACAAATTGATTTGCACTTTCTGAAACACATAGAAGTTGCGGAGATGAACAATTAAATTTCATTGATGTCGAACAACTGATTTCATCTTCAATTGTGGGACAATTCCATTCCATGTTGCATCGAGTATAAATATTATTACATTCCCAATATTGACATTCAGTTTCATCCGTATGATTTTGCTCATCAATTAAAATGGGTAATAATTCCTTATATCCATCACAAATATGCTGATATACTATATTATTTTGAAGATAAATCTGGTGAGATTCATCTTCATCAAAATATGGATTGGTCATATTTCGACAATCATTCGGAGTTAACGTTATTGTATACTTAGGAATATATATATCTAATTTTGGACATTTGTAATGCGTTTTATTTAGCATAGTAATAATATTAGTTCTTTGAATTATTTGAAAGTCTTCATCATCCATATAAGGACAATTATATACTCCATCGAATAAATGATGAATTGATATACATTTCGATGAATTCATACATTGATATACATGCGAGTGATTGCAAATTTCACTGGTGTATTTATATGGGAAATGATATTGTCTTAGTGATCTTTTTAAAACATCTGAAATACATTGATGTAATAACTGTCTTGATGAAAAACCTAGACAACTATCTATTTGTAGAATTTGTTGAACGTTAATACATGTTGTATTACCAAATGATTCGTTTTTAATATTCGTAAGGAATATATCATAAACATTTCTATTATAACACATATAAACAAATTCTTGAGATAATGTATTCCAGTATGGTGCATCAATTTTTCTATAGGCTAAATAGATATTACCAAATATAACTGGAACTTGAGGATAAAATATTATTTCCGAGCATTTCGTTTGAACAACATCTACACATGAGGGTGCTGCATTTCGCTGATTAATTAGACATGTAAAAGCTAACCAACAATCATCGTATGTTGAATTATTTGGAGAAATTGAATGTAATGCATCTATGATCAAATCATTTCGATTTATGCCACAAGAACTTGTAAATGATCCATGTCCACAGATTTTATCAGAACATCGAAATACTGTGTCATGTAAGCCAAAACAAGAAGAAGATATTGAACTAAAATGAGTTTCACGCTGATCGGTCCTATCTATGCAATCATAAACATATGACTTATCATTATAAAATATTTCTGATATGCACATTCCATTTTTACATTGATATTCACTATCATCATTACATTGATTCATTTCCAATTGCCAACAATGTTGTTCATCGATGCCATCATTTAAACAATTGATCTCTCCATTACAGATATCTGTCCAATCTAAACAAACTGATGTTGTACCATAATCACATTGCAAATGAACATAACATGTTAGAGTTTTTGTATATCTATTGATAAAATGAGAAAACTGTTGAATTATTTCGTTCAATGTTAAATTATTATAATAAGATGGATAATCAATGAATTCATATTGACATTGTGGACCAAATCGTGGTAGGGTACACTTATAAAACCGTTGATTCGTAAATGATGATGATGATGATATATTCTTTAAGTAAAGTTGATAATCTTCAATAAGATCAATGGGTGCTGACCAATCAAACAATTGTTGAATACTGATATTCTGTTCTTTCAATTGAACAAATGTAAAATTCGGTATATCTTTGTCGATATTAATATGAAATTGTGATGCTGACTCACTGAGGCAATAGAATAAATGTTCACTCTCTGTAAAGATAAATTCCAACTGATCAGAAAATTCCACCACGCGTATGCAATCATGAAGAAATATATTTTCATCTTCATATACTTGATCTGTATAAAAGAGATTGAGTTGAGGATGAGCATTAATCAAATGTAAGAGGATTAAGCCGAAAAGAAACATTTTTACTCGGTAAAAATGATAGAATATTAATGAGAATTTTGTTCTTAAATACAAAGCAACGTGAACAGATGTCAATAAAAGTTTTATGCTATTCATGTTTTTCTATTTGACGCACTTCCTTCGCACTAAACAACTGATTTTGAATATAAAAAATCCATCTGTTCGAAAATATATATAATTAGACAAATCATCGAATTTTGTGTTACTTAAGTTTTACTAGTGGCTTTTGTATTTAAATGTGACACGAAAAAAAACTGTTGTATTGAAACCTACAACATTTTTCAAGGCGATTGTATGATGTTGCTAACGTCGACAAAAAGCCCTATATTTATGTGTATATTTATAATGAAATGCAAAGGAATTTTTTGCGTAGGAGCTGACGTATATTGGAAAGTTGATGAAAGTGTATGTAAATATTTATTTAACAATGCCATAATTTTCAAGAGAAGTCTATTTTTACGAACGCAAATGCAACGGGAGAACGTAAAGTAAATATAGGAGAGAAATCTACTATAAAAGTGTTGTTTCTTTTTTTTTGTTACAATCATATTTCGATTTTTACTTCCTATTTTAGGTGTTTATACGTGTTTAATATGAAATTATCGGTTTTGTACGTAATACTGCATATAATAGTGTCATATATGTGTTTATTCATAAGTGCCACAAATAATTGTTCACCAGGAAAATATTCATTAAAGAATGATTCTAATACTTGTGAAGCATGTCAAGTCGGTCACTATTGCCCATTTTTTAACGATAATGCACCTGAATCTGGTACTATTCAAATAGGTTGCCCACCAGGAACATATCAACCTAATGAGGGTGCCGTATCAATTCAAAATTGTCTTATATGTCCAACTGGAACAGTACAGTTACAGACAGGAGGATACGAATGTCATCTTTGTCCTGCTGAATATATGTGTGATGATCCTTCCAAAGCACCAGTAGCTATGCGAGATATATTATTGAACGATGTGGGTGATACAAATACAACTTCATGTATACCAGTAACATGTATACCGACGACATGCATACCAATATCAACTATGATAACACCGACATTCACAACATTCACTGTTACAGTGCCTAATTTCACAACTTTTACTGTAACAACACAAACGTTTACAACCTTTACTGTCACAACACCAACATTTACCACTTTTACTGTAACAACGCCGACATTCACAACTTTTACCGTAACAACACCAACGTTTACAACTTTTACCATCACAACGCCAACATTCACAACGTTTACTGTAACAACAC
>Ga0209922_103401_pt1 | contig 12651 bp, 15 predicted proteins | sample ThiBiot_500_biof_FD_183946 | JGI IMG/M metagenome (GOLD analysis project Ga0209922, IMG submission 183946) | Wastewater bioreactor microbial communities from Cape Town, South Africa - Thiocy_expt_500_biof (SPAdes) | ecosystem: Engineered > Bioreactor > Thiocyanate-remediating > Anaerobic-Aerobic ...
ATTGTAAAAACATGGCTGAACGTTCGATTCAAGCTGTTCGTTCGAAAGAATTGAAAATTCTTCCGGATATATTCGAACCAGTTTGGTATCGTTGGTTGGAAGACATTCGAGATTGGTGTATATCTCGACAATTATGGTGGGGTCATCGTATTCCATCGTACTTTGTCAGTTCAGATGAAATACCAGCTGGCAATGAAACCGATGATCATTATTGGGTTAGTGCACATTCGTATGACGAAGCACTTGACAAAGCTGCTCAACGTTTTAATGTTTCGAAAGATAAAATTCGTCTTGCTCAAGATGAAGACGTTCTCGATACGTGGTTTTCATCGGGTCTTTTTCCATTTTCGTCATTCGGTTGGCCGAATTCAACCGATGATTTAAAACGATTCTTTCCGACAACTTTACTCGAAACTGGTCATGATATTCTCTTCTTTTGGGTTGCACGTATGGTTATGATGTCACTTGAACTCACTGATCAATTGCCATTTACGGAAGTCTATCTCCATGCTATCATTCGTGATGCACATGGAAGAAAAATGTCGAAAACTTTAGGCAATGTTATCGATCCATTGGATGTTATCAATGGTATTTCATTAGAAAATCTTCAAGAACAATTGAAAAATTCGAATCTCGATCCACGAGAATATGAAAAAGCAGCTGAAGGCCAACGAAATGATTATCCAACGGGCATTCCCGAATGTGGAACCGATGCATTACGTTTTGCATTTTGTGCCTATGCGAATCAAGGTTTGTCTTGATTTGAATTCGAAGAAAATTTTGTTCAGTTCAAATATGATTTTCTAGGTCGAGATATTAACTTAGATGTTCTACGTGTCGAAGGTTATCGACGTTTTTGTAATAAACTTTGGAATGCTATTCGATTTGCCATGTCGAAAAATTTGGATATCAACGATCCAAATTGTTTTCAACCTCCCGAAAAATTCACAGTAAAACTCAAAACATAAAAATAGTAAACGAAAACATTTTGTTTTATGTTGTTCGATTTTAGTTAAATGGTTCGGAACAACCAGGTGACCTTTGGATTCTCAGTCGATTAGCCGAAACAATCGAACAATGTGAACGTGGTTTTGAAAATTATCTCTTTCCCGATGTGACAACAGCTATCTATCGTTTCTGGCTTTACGATTTATGCGATGTTTATATCGAATATGTTAAAAAAGATCTCTACGCTAAAGAACCCGACGTTCAACGACAAGAAACAATTAAATTAATTCTCTATACATGTTTAGACAATGGTTTGAGATTAATTGCACCTATTATGCCATTTGTTTCCGAAGAACTCTATCAACGTTTACCAAAACCTAATCAAGGCAAAAATTCACCGCCTAGTCTTTGCGTTACGCCTTATCCAAAATCAGCCGATGTAATATTACGATACACTTCTTTTTATTGTTTGAAATTAATCTCTATTCTCATTTTAGTTTAAACAATTTCGTAATGAATCAATTGAAAAAAACGTTGATTTTATCTACGATGCCATCAAATCAATTCGTTCGTATCGAGCTGCACAAAAGATTGTTTCGAAAAACAAAGATAATCTCTATATTCTATCGACAAAATACGAACTTTTTCAACAATATCTCGATCTCATTCAACCATTGGCAAATATCGATAAGATCGAACGTATCGACAGTCAATCAGCTGAATACACACAAATTGCCGAAACGTCCGAATATAAACTCTTTTTTAAAGCTTAAAAAGATCATTTATTGTTGTTTTAACACGAAAAAAAAACGCATAAGAAAAGAACCGCAATAAACTCTTTCTTTCAGATATGAGTTTACTCAATGAGGAGACAACTACAACTACTACTACTACGACTAATACTGATGAAGCATTAGTTTTAAGTCAACAAAATCTCGATAGAAAAACTGATCGTTCGAAATTGACAGACGAACAATTGAGTAAATATGACAATTGGAAAAATCAACCGGGCATGGCACAAATTAAATTAGAATTCGTTGATTTCGATCATGAAATTCGATACAGTGTCGAACATTTAAATGAAACTGATAAGAAAAAGCTCACTAACGAAACAGAGAATTCAGAAGAACCGAAAAAAAAGAAATTTAAAGTAATAATTCAATCATTCGTTAGCTATTATACGTCAATATATTCAATTGAATTTAGGGTCAAAATAAAAAACATCTCGAAATGAATGCACGTTCATCAACAGGCAACAACAATGATCATCATCTATGTTTTTTTACTGTTCGTGGTGAACTCGATAAATGTCCGTATGGATCGAATTGCAAACATTCTCATGATCTCAAAGCATATCTTCCTCAACGATCGATTGATATCGGTCCTCGATGTTACATGTTCGACACATATGGTCAATGTTTCTTCGGCATTCTCTGCCGGTACGGTCAGACACATATCGATTCGATAACAGGCGAAAATTTAATTCAAAAAGATGGCAAACAAATCTATGTTGAATCGATAAATAAATATCCGGCATTGTTAAAACATTTTCTTCGACGAAAAAAATACAATTACACAATTTCCGATCGTTTAGTTAAAATTGCTAACAAACAAATAACAAAAGCAAATGTCGCTAAACGAAATCAACCCGATGAAGAAATCAAACAACTCGACGAACAAGATCGATCGCTCGATATTTATTATTCGAATTTGAAAGTCAATCAAGACGAAGTAAGACGTCCTAAAGCCGTAACAAATTTCGAAAATTCATGTGCCGAGAGAGTTCGATTTTCTTGAGCAAATTTTCGTTCGAATCTCGAACGTATTCGTTGATATTCTTGCGTCCACGGATGGGATGAAATAGCTCTACCATAGAGAATTAATTCTTGACGATTTTGAAATTGATAGAATTCGTAGAGTTCAATGAGAAGATGTTGATCGATAAACCATCGTTTAATATCTGATTTATCATCGTCACGCGGAAAATATTCTCGAAGATAATCGAATAGATTTTCGATTTCATCGGAATAGATTATTTTCAAACGTTCAGCATGTTCAACAAGCCAACCACTGATCTGATATTCTCGATCGAGATAAATGCCAAGACAAGGTTTTTTAAGAACATCGATTGAATAGATAAATTCTTGTCGACATGATTTATCGACTAAGAATTCTTTCGATAGAAGAAATACAACGACATTTGCTTGTTCGAGATTGTTAGCTAGCTGTTTCCAATTTTCGATTTCGTTTGATACCGATATTTGATAAGTTTTCGAAAGAATATCATAGAATTTTCGATAGGATTCATAATCGAAATGCGAATGACTGATAACCAATGTATTTTTCGTTGGAATCGGCGATGTAACTAGTTTCGAAGGGAATAAATTCTCGCGTATACCATCGAGAGCTCGTCGTGCTGAGAAAGTTTCTCGAGATCGATATGTTGAATGATCTCGTTCGATTGAATTTATCGTTTTCATATGTTCGATCACATTCATTTGATGTAGTTTTTGAAATGAAGTACTCCAAAGAATATTTGCTTTTAATTCATTCGAATTGACTTTTGAAATCATTGAAAATAAATCCGAAACTGAATATGTCGAGAGAATATCATTGATAATTCTATCATTAGTAAATAATTTCATGAGAATAAATAAAAAATTCTCATCAATGATCGGAAATAACGATTCTCGTATGAAATTCGCAGCTATTTCATCGTCTAAATCACTTGTATTTGTTACTAATAAGTTCAGAATAGTTATATCGAATGTCATTTGTTTAGTCAATGTACCGTCGATTAAATAATCTAAACGTTTATTTAAAATTTGTCGATTGAATTTGAGTACAGATTCGTTATAATTTAGATTTCGAAGAAGAACAATTCCTTCTTCTCGTCTTGCTGTATTGCATAGAATGTGAAGAATCTGTTGATATTCTTCATTTTTAAGATAGGGATATTCAAGCCATTGTAAACACGATTGAGGACAATTGATATTAATGAGAATAGGAATAGTTGATAAATCTTCAGTAATTTTATGAAGAAATAAAAGAATTTTATTAGTTAAATCATTGTTATCAGTTGATTTGTTTTGTTGAAATTCTTTGTTAAGAAAAACGATGAGCGATGAGAAGAATGTTGTTTCGTATTTTTTTAATTTTAAAATTGAAAAATGTTCAATTGTAAGAAGAATATTGAAAATGATGAGAAGAAGAATTCGACATGGAATATCATTGAATTCATTTTGAAGAAATTGAAGAATACGTTTCGACGAATGAATTTGATCGAGTAGACGATAGAAAATCGACGACGATTGTTGTTGATCTTGATTGTTAATTAAATGAAAAAATGAACCAAGAAATTGATTATTAGCTAAGGAATATTCATCAACAATAATCTGATGAAATTCATCGGTATCGAATAGAAGAAGATAATTAGTTAGAAGAATTTCGAAAATATCGATCGTTTTCGAACGATGATCTTCGCAAATAATTGATAATTCATTGAAAATCGATGTTGGCGAGTCAATATTGGTGATTTTCAATGGATTGATTAGAAGATATTTGAGATGAGTAAATAAACGATAAATATCATTCGAACTATTTCGAATTTTACCTAAAGAAACTTGACTTGTCATCAGTAAAAATTCGATAAGAATGATGAAATTCATTGATAAGATTCTACATTCATTCGTTATCTTTTTTCATAGAATCCAGCGACATCAACCACCGAACTCAATGGTAACGATGCCGATGAACAAGGACCATCACGTCCCGTTCCATATCGAACACTTGGCACCATAACCGATGCCGATATGATTCGTTTGAAACCACGAGAAAAAGTTCGAATTGATTTCAATCGTCGACTCTATCTCGCTCCATTGACCACCGTTGGCAATCTACCATTTCGTCGTATTTGCAAAGAATACGGTTGCGAGATAACCTGCGGTGAAATGGCGATGACAACATCGTTACTTCAAGGACAAATGTCTGAATTTGCATTGTTACGTCGACATCCATCGGAAACCATATTCGGCGTACAATTATGCGGTTCATTTGTCGATACAATGACACGAACTGTTCAACTATTGGAAGAGAATTTCGATTATGATTTTGTTGATCTCAATTGTGCATGTCCGATCGATTTAGTTTATAAGAAAGGTGCTGGTTGTGCTCTCACACGACGAACAATCGATTTCGAACGTATCTGTCGATCGGTTTCGGCGATTTCGACACGTCCGATTACGATTAAACTACGAACTGGCATTCTGACAAACGAAAACAATGCTCATGAAATTATCTCGTTAGCTAAATCATGGAAATCTCCTCAAGACGAAAATCATGTCGTCGACTTATTCACACTTCATGGTCGATCGAAAGAAATGCGTTATTCGAAAAATGCCGACTGGAATTACGTTGATCAATGTGCACAACTAGCCGATCCGATTCCGTTGTATGGCGTCGGAGATATCTATTCATTCGAAGATTATTATCAACATTTAAACGAAACCAAAGTCAGTGGTTGTATGATTGCACGAGGTGCATTGATTAAACCGTGGTTATTCACTGAAATTGTCGAACAACGAACGTGGGACATTTCGTCACATGAACGTTTCGAAATGTTGAAACGTTACACAAATTATGGTCTCGAACATTGGGGTTCGGATCATGCCGGTGTTGAGAAAACACGACGATTTTTATTGGAATGGATTTCATTTCTCTATCGGTATATACCTGTTGGTCTACTCGAACGTTTACCTCATCGAATTAATGAACGACCACCGTATTTCTTCGGACGAAATGATCTCGGTAAAAGAAAAATAACGAACGAAAATACATTTCATCATTTTTCTCTCGTTTTAGAAACATTAATGTCGTCGAAATTATGTTCCGACTGGGTGAAATTAACCGAACTTTTACTCGGCAAAGTTACATCGGATTTTCAATTCCTTCCCAAACACAAAGCAAATGCATACGGATAAACGTTTTGTTTTCGAATATTTTGTTATTGTTTTTTTATATTACAATAAAAAAAAAGCCAAACACTAGTGTCCTCTATATCGATCTCTATGTCTATATATAGTCGAGTTTTTCATTTCTTTCTTACTAATGCATTCCACCAATAACGAATAAAAAGAAAAACGAAACGTGTGTATCCAGTTCTTGTATTCACAGAAAAATGATCACAGAAAATATTTCTCCTATATCATCATCGACTAGTAAAACTCAAGCTCAACGACGAAATAAAACGAAAAAACCAAATGAAAATACTTCACCAACCAATGCTACAGATTGGAGTGAGCGAGAGAGGAGAAAATATTGTTTTTTTTTCGAATGTGTGTTTTTGTTTCTAGCGATTACCTTTTGTATCATCGGTTCGGCTTGTACAAATGAACGTTTATTATCTTCACTTGAAGATCGTTATGTCTATGAATGTTTAACTGATGAACGACAAGCAATTCGATCGATAAATGAAACTAAAACTTTACTTTCACAACGACAACTACGCATCTATGTTGTCGATTCATTTGATGATTGTTTATTTCAATATTTAAAAGACAACGAAGATATCTATACGATTAGTTCGGAATTAGTTTTATCGTGTGCAGAAAAAGAAATTGTATTCATTCTCTCTTGAAAAGAAAAACGCAAATTTTAGTTTATTTTTCATAGGACATTCCTGTACCAAGAAGAAATCGACCGTTGTATTGTCAACACTTATCTTCTGCAGTGATCTGTTTCGTCGGCATACGACGAGATACACATGTTAGTTCGAAAAATCAAAAAAAAGATCTATAATCTTGCTTTTTTTCAGACGGAATTTAGTGATTTTGTTCATTATCTCGGCGGTTCAGTTCGAAAGGATTATAGTGATCAAGTGACTCATGTTATTTCTCATGCAAATATTGGAGAAAAATATCTCGTAAATAATAGAATTTGATTTTTTCCTTTGAAATAAACTTTGTTTTTAAGACGGCATTTAATATGGAACGAAGTGAAATTTTAACAGAAGATTGGCTTTTACGTTGTTGGCATGAACGAGATAATCGACAATTCAATCCCTTTGATTCTGATTTGATTCGAACGCATCGTGCTAAACCATTGCATAATTTAAATTTATTCTTTTATGGTTTTAATCAAGAACATGAAATACAACATCTGCATAGTCTAACACTTGAAAACGGTGGATTTATCACAAAAGAAATAACTGATGCTACACATATTGTTCTTTCCGATGCAAACACAGTCATCGCAAACTATACACGTAAACATCGGCAGTACATAGTTCATGTTCAAGTACGTACAATCGAATCTCTCGAATTGTGACGAAGATTGTATTCATTTGTTTGTCTTCTAGTGGTTTTGGGAATGTTTATGTCTGATGGGTAAAGCCGATGAATCGATGTATGCTGTCAATCAAACAGTAGCAACAACGCCTGATTCATCAGTACTTTTAATGTCGCCATCGACTCATGGTGATAGTCCATTGATGGATACATCGTTGAATACGACTGTTAAACGTAAACGTCGTCATAAACATTCATCAATTCAAGAACAAATCGAACATACACCGAACTCGAAACGATTCAATAATAGTACGAATGAAAATGATGACGAGAGTCTTCAAGATAAACCTGTGACAATTAAAAAAGATAATAAATATTTAATTGGAATGGAATTAAGAGAAACTGAACGAAATTATGTAACGATGTTATCGAATATAATTCGAGTAAATCGTGTTTGTTTTTCTATTTGATTTCAATTGATTTGTTTTATTTTTTTAGATTTTCAAAACTGAAATGGAAAAAGATGATCGTCGAAATGGTCCTATTCTAACTAAAGTTGAAAGTACACAAATATTCGGAAATGTCGAAGAAATCTATCATCTACATTTATCAATTGCTGAACAACTTGATCGCGCAATAAATGAAGATGAATGTATCGGTTCAGTGTTCTTAGCCAATGTACTACACACACTCTCTTTTTTTTTCATCAGTTTAAAATATTTATCTCTCTCTGTCTTCTAGTCAGTCGAACTCTTACGTGTTTATCAGCCGTATACAAAATTCTACGATAAAACCATCGAAGCTATTCATACATTAGAAAAGACGAATTCTCGATTCTATGCTTATTTAAAAGTACAGTTGATTGTTGAATTATAATTCGATCATTTTCTTCATCGTTTTTTCTTTGTTAAATAAGATTTGTGAACATAAATCCGAACTTGGCAAACAGCATCTAGCTGATCTTATGATTCGACCTATTCAACGTTTGCCAAGTATTCTCTTACTTCTCGAACGTTTACTTAAATATACATCTCGTACACAATTGGACTATCAATTATTAATTGATTCCTTAGATAAATTACGTGAAATTGCCAAGAAACTGAATGAAGAACGAGGCAAAACAGAAAAACATTTGTCTTTATTTAATCTCGTCAATAGTATCGATAATTGTCCTGTAAGAGCCATCATAAACAGCAAAACAATCAATAAATTTTGTTTTGTTTTATTTGAATAGCCGGAGCTATTAGCAGCACATAGAGATTTTATTGAAAAATTTCAAGTTATTGAACTATCTCAAGAACTAACAACAACGAGAACACATTTGACTTTATTTTTGTTCTCCGATTGTTTGGAAGTAAATATCTTTCGAATGACAAAAAATCGAGAATCTGTTGAAATATTTTGAATTTAGATCACAAAATTACGAGTTAATATCTGGAAAAGTTCAGGAATGAAAGGTTCGAAATCGTACAAACACGTGGCGTTGATTCCATTGAGTGATATTCGAAGTTTAGTCGATATCAATTCCTCTTCATTATCTCTTGATGGTAGATCGTGTTTTTTTTCAAGAGAACAAAAAGAAAAATCGAAACTTTTTTGTTTCAAGATGCCGAACAATTCGGTCTAATCTATTCTTCGATTGATGGTCAAACTCATCAATTAATTTTTCGAATTATTCACCCGAATAATAATTCAAGTACAAATACAACGAAATCAACATTCACAGATTCCATGTCATCACTATCTTCAATATCGACTCTATCGAGTAGTTGTACTCGAACTGGAAATACGAAAACCGATGTACTCTATCACTTAGCAAAAGCTATATCTGACGATCGATGTTTGCTCGATACAGTAAATTTAATCGATAATTCAATTTTTATTTATTGTTCGGAATTTGTTTAGTCATCGTTGATTCAAACAATCGATAATCAACAAATGTATTGTTCTCAAACATCATTAGACTATTCTGAGTTCGATTCGAGTTCACGTTCGACAAGTAGTTTAAACCTTCTTGGTCTAGCATTAAAACGGTTCGATTGATTCTGTTTAATATAAAAATTTGAACTGAAATCTATTTTCAGAGGTCTACATAAAGCGAACAAACGCCTTAGTCGAGCATTTTCCTTTAGTCCCGAACCGAATAAAAGTTTCTTGAAGAAAACCAATAGTCCCATACAAAATCTTCAAGACGAATGGTCGAATACATTCGATACAAGCAAACGAATGAGCATTCCACCAAGACAAGAATCATTTATGACAACAATGCATCGATTAGATTCATCGCCATTTATGCAATCAATACAAGAACGTATGTTATCCATTGTTTCAATTGAATTTAGTTAATTTTCTTTTCTTTGTTTTTATAGATTAAATCTCTTTTTTCCGTTCTTTTATGTCTGATATTCTTTTTTGTACATTAGTCATCAAATGATGCAATAATATCTAACTGCGTGTGTGTGTTTTTTTTGTGTGTGTCTCTTTCCTAATCGGTTCACTTTCGTAACCGATGCTCAATTGTAAAGTCTCTTAAAACAGTCAGTTACTCTCTACAATTCACTGTTTCGTTTCATTTATTAATATAATGTGTTGTTAACTTTCTTTTTTGTTCTCTGTGGTAACGATCAGATGTAAGACTCTAAATAGAAAGGAAGAAAAGAAAAAAAAATAGAAATACCTCATTTCAATGACTCATGTTTCATTGCGTCAGATATCCAATAGAATATATATATTTAAAAAAATACGAAATAAAGATTATTATTATTACTACTTTTAGATCATCATGGCAACTTCGAATCCTACGGACGAACTTAATTTGCAAAATTTAAAAGTCGAAGAAACGACAAAAGCGGCTAAGCCGAAAAAAGACAAACCTAAACAACAACAACAACAAAAACCTCAAAAAGCTCAACAAGCAGCGGCAGCAGCTGTTGTAGAGGCACCACCTGAAGAACTCGATTTCAATCGACCACCTGAGGAAATCGAGAAAGCTTTAGGTCAATGGACACAAACTCCCGTCACATTAAATAAACGAACCGATGAAAAACTCAAACCTAAAGATAATGCACGTAATGTATTAATCACAAGTGCTTTGCCTTATGTCAACAATGTTCCTCATCTCGGCAATTTAATCGGTTCTTTATTAAGTGCTGATGTTTTTGGTCGATATTGTCGATTGAGAAATTACAATACATTATGTATTTGTGGTACGGATGAGTATGGTACAGCAACTGAAACGAAAGCTTTGGAAGAAAAATGCACACCACGAGAAATCTGCGATAAATATTATAAATTACATACGAAGATCTACGAATGGTTTCAATTAGATTTCGATTATTTCGGACGTACATCAACCGAGAAACAAACCGAAATCAGTCAAGATATTTTCTGGAAATTATACAAACGAGATTTAGTTTTCAAGGATACAGTTGAACAATTATATTGTGCTAAATGTCAACGTTTCTTAGCCGATCGATATGTAGCTGGTACATGTCCTGATAAAAACTGTCAATTCAATGATGCACGTGGTGATCAATGCGATAAATGTGGCAAATTGATCAATGCTGTTGAATTAATCGATCCAAAATGTCAAGTTTGTCGCGATACACCACAAATCAAAACATCAAATCATCTCTTTCTTGATCTGCCAAAATTGTCGCCAACTGTTCAAACATGGTTCGACAAATCGAATAGTACAGGCCATTGGACGAATACAGCTAGTACAATAACTAAGGCATGGTTGAATGAAGGATTGAAACCACGATGTATTACTCGAGATTTGAAATGGGGAACACCTGTACCTTTAGAAGGTTATACGGACAAAGTAACAAAAAACTTTAATTGAAACTGTACGTATAAATAAGTTTTTCTTTAAAGGTTTTCTATGTTTGGTTTGATGCTCCTATTGGTTATCTATCGATAACTGCTAATTATACTGAAGATTGGGAACAATGGTGGAAGCAACCGGACAAAGTAATAAAAGAAAAAAAACTGTTTATCGTTCATAATTTCGATTTTTAGGTTGAATTATTTCAATTTATGGCCAAAGATAATGTACCATTTCATTCAGTCATCTTTCCTGCTTGTCTTTTGGGTACTGAAGATGGTTATACGGCCGTTAATCATCTCTCCGGCATTGACTATTTGAATTATGAAGATGCGAAATTTTCGAAAAGTCGAGGTATTGGTGTATTTGGTGATCATGCTCAAGATACGCAAATTGACTCGGATATTTGGAGATTTTATCTTTTATATGTTCGACCGGAAACTCAAGTAAATCAACCATTGAATTTCTTCTCATCTATTTGATCGTTTTTATTTTTGTAGGATAGTGTTTTTTCATGGGCTGATTTAATGTCAAAAAATAACTCCGAATTATTGAATAATCTTGGCAATTTTGTTAATCGGTACACATATTTTCTTTTTTTCGGACTTGACACGAACATGTTATTTTATTTGTAGAGCAATTGCTTTTTGTGAGAAGAATTTCGGTGGTAAACTAGGCGATGCTACAAAACTAGAAACACCTTTGGATCAATCGTTTGTCGCTCAAATAACCTATGAATTAAACGTTTATCTTGAAGCTATGGAAGAGACAAGGTAGAAATTATTTTTCATAATAAAATAAAACGAATATGTTTTGTCTGTTAGACTTCGAGATGGCTTGAAATCTGTCCTACGTTTATCGAGATATGGTAATCAATTTTTACAATTGAAACAACCATGGACGAAATGTAAAGGTTCAGATGCTGATCGGTAAGATTCTATTCAATCGAGTACAATCGATCAATCAACTTTTCGATTTAGAGCTGACGCTGAAGTTAGTATTGCTTTGGCATTGAATTTGGTCTATTTACTTTCGTTGGTTCTTCAATCGTACATGCCAACAACAGCGAATGAAATTCGTCAACAATTGAATGCACAACAAACGGGTTTTGGACTAGAGAATGCATTCCGTTTGTATTTACCAGCTGGTCATACAATTGGACAAGCTCGTCCTTTATTTAAACGTATTGAAAAAACTCTCACTGACGAATATCGTGCACGTTTCTCCGGTCAAAAGAAATAAGAGAGAGTTTTTATTATTTTTTCTTGATGTTGTTTTTATTTAACTATAAGACAAAATAAAATTTTTAAAAAAAGAAGGTAATCAAAGCAAATGGATGTTTCTTGTCTACCAACTAAGGTGTAAAGACGAATGACGACTGAGTCCGTAGACCATCGCACTAAAACCAACAGCCGCACTAACAAAACGAACAGCATGAAGACCGTTCCATTTGTCCAATAAATCTTTACGTTCATCATTGCTAACTTCGCTTCTTTTATCTTTGTTTAAAATCGCTTTAATAACTGGTCCCATACCAAATAATGTGTAAGGTATAACTGCAAGAAATACCGAGCCTGCTGCAATCCATAATCT
>Ga0209922_103406_pt1 | contig 12627 bp, 8 predicted proteins | sample ThiBiot_500_biof_FD_183946 | JGI IMG/M metagenome (GOLD analysis project Ga0209922, IMG submission 183946) | Wastewater bioreactor microbial communities from Cape Town, South Africa - Thiocy_expt_500_biof (SPAdes) | ecosystem: Engineered > Bioreactor > Thiocyanate-remediating > Anaerobic-Aerobic ...
CTTCCCCTTCACCGTCCGGGCGACGACGAGCGCGGGCGACTCGCTCGTGCTCGTCGCCTCCGTGTAGGCCGCGTCAATCGCGGCGAGGTCGTGTCCGTCGATCTCGATCGCACGCCAGCCGAACGCACGTGCGCGCGCTGCATACGCCGCCGAGTCCCATCCGAGTGGGGTCTCACCGCGTTGGCCGAGCCGGTTCATGTCGAGGATCGCCACGACGTTGCCGAGCCGGTAGTGCCGCGCGTGATCGAAGGCCTCCCAGATCGATCCCTCGGACATCTCGCTGTCGCCGAGGAGGACCCAGATGCGGTAGGGCAGGTTCTCGAGGTGCTTGGCCGCGAGCGCGATCCCTACGGCGATCGGGAGGCCTTGGCCGAGCGAGCCGGTCGCGACGTCGACCCACGGAAGAACGGGCACCGGGTGTCCCTGGAGGCGGCTCTGGAAGCGACGACACGTGAGGAGCTCGTCGTCCGTGATGACGCCCGCGGCCTTCATCATCGCGTAGAGCAGCGGCGAGGCATGGCCCTTCGAGAAGACGAGGTGATCGTTGTTCGGATGGCCCGGCCGCGCAAGGTCCCAGCGCAGGTGATCACGCAGAAGCACGGCCATGAGGTCGGCTGCGGAGAGGCTCGAGGTCGGATGCCCGGTTCCCGCTTGGTCCGTGCACCTGAGGCTGTCGACGCGGAGCTGCGCGGCGAGCTCGCCGAGGTCCGGCGCGTTCATCGGGCACCTGCCCCTCTCGATGTCTCCGAAGACACGAGCGCGACGCGATCGTACTGCTCGGAAGCGGGCAGCACGACGCCCCACGGCTCGTCGCGTGTGGTGCCGAGCCCAGCCACCGCGAACCGAACGTCCTCGATTCTCATTCCCGCCGTCGAACGCAAGCCCCAGGCCCGGCGGCGGCTCAGGTCAGATCGTCCGCTCCTCCGCGCTCACCTCCCACGCGCGAAGGACTCGCTCGAGCGACTCGTTGGGCTCGAAAGGACTCAGACGGGCTGGCGCAGGATCGCCCCCAGCGTCTCGCGGAGGTACCGCACCGCGAGCGCGACAGTCCGCTCCGTCGAGTCCGGACGATCGCGCAGCGGTGGGGCGACCTCCATCACGTCGCCTCCGATGACACCAACGGTCTCGCCGAGCCGGCGGATGAGCGCGACGACGAACTCCGGCTCGAGGCCGTTCGGCTCGGGAGTGCCCGTCGCATCCGCCCACGCGCTGTCGGTGCCGTCGATGTCGTTCGAGAAGTAGACACCGCTCACGCCGCGCTCGACGAGGTGAGCCACGAGCGCATCAAGGGCGCCGTCGGGATCGCGCCTGCACTCGTCCGCCCAGAACTGGCGAACGCCGAGGGACGACTCCCAGTGCCCGCGATCGTGACGCGAAGCGCGCGTCCCGACCTGCACGAGGCGGCCGTCGCGATGGAAGAGCTCGTTCAGGTGCCACGACCACGTCGCGAAGCAGATCTTGATGCCGAGGCGATGCTCGAGGAGATCCGTGTGGGCGTCGGGCTGGACCACGCCCCAACGCTCCTGGCGACGTGCCCGCGAGAGCGCCGACACGACCGGCCACGCGGTCGAGTGGTCGCCGCCGAGGACGACCGGCGCGACCTTCGGGTTCAGCTGGAAGACGAGGTCCAGCGCGCGCTCGGCGATCGACAGCGGCGACACGGGCAGCGTCGCGCGCACGTCATCCGAGACCTGCGGGTAGAGGGCGGCGCGCGTAGCGGCCTTCTGCGACTCGGCGAGCATGTCGTCGTGGAGGAGCTGCGGGACGACGAAGACGTCACCGATGTCGACGATACCGAGCTCGGCGGCGCGATCGGGGAACGACGGAAGCTCCTCCAGGAGCCGCGTGCGCATGGCCTGCGGTCCGAGGTTCGCCCCGCGACGGAAGCCCGCGCCGACGTCGGAGGGGATCGCGAGGACGACGGCCTTTGCATCGACGATGCGACCGAGCGCTTCGCGGAAGCGCGCGTCGACCTCGCTCGCGCTCGCTGCACCGTAGAGGCGCTGCTGGAGCTGCTCCTGCTCGGCTCGGCCGGTGGATACGAGGTGGATGCCTCCGCCGGCTGGGCGGAGAAGGAGAGCAAGCTCGTCGATCGGCGTCACGGCCGTGACCGTACCATGACGCCGCCGCCATCGACTGCGGTCGATCGGCGCGACACCGGCCGCGGTCCCGCTTGCGCGCGACGTCTCGTGATGGCCGAGAGCGGCGGCTCACCCGATACGAAGGCGCATCTCTCCGGAGGCGACCCTCGCGATGACGCCGTCGGCGCGCCGAACCATGAGGCGCCCCTCGGGATCGATCCCGCACGCCGTGCCGGCCACGCTCCCGTCGTCGCTCTCGACCGGACGGCCGAAGAGCGCGTCGTGGGCCGAGAGCCGCGCGTGGACGAGCGCGAGGCCACGATGCGCGACCTGCTCGACGTCTCGATCGAGCGCCCCGAGGATGTCGGCGAGGAGCTCCGCGCGATCCGGTGCGCCGGCGCCCTCGCGGGCGAGCGATGTCGCGATCGCTTCGAGCTCGGCCGGGAAGTCGCGCGTGTGGACGTTGACGCCGATGCCCACGATCACGTGCTCCACCTTCGCGCCCGCGAGCGCCGACTCGACGAGGATGCCGGCGACCTTGCGATAGCCGGCCCCGGTGCGGTCGCGAACGACGACGTCGTTCGGCCACTTCACGAGCACGCGATCGCCGTCACCGAGAGCCTTCGCCACCGCCTCCCGCACGGCGAGACCGCAGACGAGCGAGATCGGCGGGACCCGCGCCGGCGAGCACGAGAGGCGGAGGAGGACGGAGAAGAGGAGGTTCTCCCCCGGCGGCGACACCCACGTGCGGCCCTGCCGTCCTCGGCCCTTCGACTGGGTCTCGGCGATCCACACCGAGCCGTGCGCTGCGCCTTCGCGAGCGCCCGTCTTTGCATCGTCGTTCGTCGATCCCGTCGCAGCGAGCAGATGGATCGACGCCCCGAGGCGACCACCGCGCGCGGCGACGATCTCCTCGACCCGTGCGAGATCAGGTGCGACCTGGCTCGTTCCGGCCATCGATCGCTCTTGTCATCTCGGGAGGGCTCGCGCCCTCCCGCCCCGAAAAAGCGCGGTTTTTCGGGGCGGCCCCCTCCGCGGCGGCTCCGCTGCGCGTCGCCGGATTTTGAATCTTTGATAGTTCTTCATTTCGCCGGCGGCTTCGTGCTGCTCGACGTGAAGTCGAGCCCGATGTCCGCCGCGGGGGTGGAGTGCGTGAGCGCCCCAACGCTGATGGCATCGACGCCTCGAGCAGCGCCCGGCCGCGTGTCCGCCGCACGGCCTCCTCGACGGTCGCCGTATCCATGTTGTCGAGCAGGACGATGTCCGCGCCCGCCGTGAGCGCCTCTTCGAGCTGCTCGAGCGAGTCGACCTCGCACTCGATCTTGCTCGTGTGTGGGGCGCGCGCGCGAGCACGCTCGATCGCCGTCCGAACGCCGCCGGCCGCGACGATGTGGTTGTCCTTGATGAGGACGGCCGAGCCGAGATCGTTGCGGTGGTTGTGCCCGCCGCCGCGGCGCACGGCATAGCGCTCGAGGAGGCGCAGCCCCGGCGTCGTCTTCCGGGTGTCCGTGATGCGCGTCTTGCTCCCTTCGGGGAGCGCGGCGACATAGCGAGCCGTCGCAGTGGCGACACCGCACATCCGCTGGATCAAGTTCAGCGCGACGCGCTCTGCCGTGAGCAGCGATCGGGCGTGGCCCTCGACGGTGAAGAGGACCGTGCCTGCCTTCACCTTGGCGCCCTCCTCGACGTTCGCGGTGAAGCGCACGGAGGGGTCGACCGTCGTGAAGACGCGCCCCGCCACGGGGATCCCGCACGCGACCACGTCCTTGCGCGCGGCGCCGCTCGCGGTCGCGCGGCTGTCCTCGGGGACACACGCTTCGGTGGTGACGTCACCCGCGCCGAGATCTTCTTCGAGGGCACGGACGACGATGGCGTCGATCAAGGAGAGCGGAAGCTCGGTCGTGGACATGGTCTCTTCGTAGCCGCTCCTCGGCGGGAGGGGGCGCCAGTATGCGTCACCAGCTCTCGACACGCCAGCCACGCTTCTTGGCAAGGCGTCGAGACGAAGGGCCGAGCTCGTCCCCCACCGACGAACGCTGCGGGGCCAACGATGCGAGCCCTACGGACGAGCAGTCGATGGCCGCCGTCAGTAGACGCGGAATCCCTTGCCGAGCATCTCGCTGAAGACGTTGCACATGGCGTGGAACGCGATCCCCGCCCCCACCCCCTTGGTGCGGTAGCGGAGCCAGCCGAACAGCAGCGACGGGAAGAACACGGCGAGGCGCGCCGGGTCGCGGATCGTCGCGAAGTGACCGAGCGCGAAGACGAGGCTCGTCACGAGGAGCGACGGACCGATGCTCGCACCGAAGACGTGAAGGCGCCTGGGGACGATCGCTCCGGTGCTCGCGTCCTTGCGCCATCCGAAGCCGGGCATCGCCTCGTCGAGACGCGACTGGAGATAGCCCCGGTAGAACGCCTCCTCCGGCAGCGCGATGATGACGAGCTGACCGAAGACCTCGTTCAGCATATCCATCGCGTTCACGTTCAGCGCGAAGGATCCGCGTGGATGCCAGACCTCTCGCCATCCGAAGTAGAACGGCACGAACGTGATCACCGCGAGGAGGAGAGCGAAGCCCATCGCCTGCCCCACGCTGCGGAGGAGCCGCGGGACGTCGATCTTGCCCGGAAGGACGACGCCGCCGAGCGCCAGCCCCGCCAACTCTACGCGCGCGTCGTCGCCACGCCAGACGAAGGCCCACGTCGCGCCGAGGAAGACGAAGCCGACCACGGTCGCGACGTACTTGTCCGGAAGAACGGCGGAGCCGGCGGTCACGATGGCGGTGACGAGTACCGCTACCCCGAGGGCCTCGACGGCGATGCGCCGGCGTCGTGTGCGAGCCGCGCTCGGCGGCTCGATCGCGACGGCGCTATCGATGTTCGGCTCCTCTTGCATCGCCCGCGCGGATCAGCGGCAGGTGATACGAGCCGCGTAGACCTCCGCGGGCCCCTTCGGCACGTCGGAGTCCTGCCACGTGATGTACCACTCGTTCTTGTTCGCTCCCGCGGCGATGGATGCGCGCGGGTTCGCGACCTCGAACATCCGGACCACCGAAGAGGGCGGCAGCACGGGCCCGCCGTCGTTCACGACCGAGAACTTGATGTACGGCTTCTCGTACCAGGCGACCGAGACCTGGCCGTTGTTCACCCCGAGCGCGGGCCGGCCGCCCTTGTCGGAGAGCTTCTTGCGCCAGAGGACCTTGTTCGCGATGGGATCGATCTTCGCGATGGACGCACCGCCCGCCTCGACGTGCCAGACGACGAAGCAGCCGTCGTTGCCACAGGCGATCGCCGGCGCATCGGCGGGAACTTTCTCTTCGGAGACCTTCGAGACGTCGCCGAGGGCGCGATCCTCGCGCTGCGGGTTCTTGCTCTCGTCGAGGCCCTTCTCGGCCTCGGCGAGGGGAACACGCATCCGCATGATCGACCGGGACTTCTCGCGATCGTTCTCCAGCTTGTACGCGATGATCAGCGTGTTCGCGGCGACGGCCACGCTCGGGTACTTCACGCGCGGCGCGCCCCACTTCGACTTCGGGGCCGGGACATAGTCGGTGAGCCGCGTCTCCGCGCTGAGCGTCTCGAGGTCGTTCGACAGGTGCCGCACGAACAGATCGTGCTCGTTGTCCTTGTCGCGATCGTCCTGCCACACGACCCAGAAGCCCTCGGGGCCCTTGTCGATCGCCGGCCAGAACTGACCCGGCTTCGTGCCGCCGACGCGGACGACCTGGCCCTTGTATTGATCGATGCGTCCGTCACCGTCGAGGAGGCGCGCGCGGACCCCCGCCTCCTTCCCCTTCTCGTCCCAGTAGAGGAGGACGAGCCGATCGCTGCCGAGCGTGGCGAGCTGGGGCCGCTCGGCCTGCGTCGCGTCGGGGGTGAGGTCACGCACCGGGCTGATCGCCTTGCCCGTGGGATCGATCACGACGCCGTAGGCGTGGTTGGTCCCGGGCCGCTCGTGATCGTCGACCCAGGTGACGAGCGCGCCCTTCGAGATCGGCGCGATGGTCGGCCGCCGCGACCCTGCACGGCCCGGACACCTTCTCCGCCACCTTCGTCTGATCGATGAAGACCTTCGAGACGGTGAGTCCGGCCGGCCCGCCGATCTCGGCGGCCTCTTTGAACTTCTTCTGCGCGGCAGCGATATCGCCGACCGCGAAGAGCCGCTGCCCTTCCGAGATCGACGGCACCCACTTCGGCTCGTCGAGCGGAGTGGAGCTCTGCTGGCTGCTCGACGCATTCGTCGGCGCCGCGGAGGCGACGGATTGGACGACCGGCGCGAATACCTGCGGGCTCAGGAACCGCACCCACACGAAGATCGCCACCGAGATGCCACCGGCGAGGAACGCGGCCGCGAGGCCGAGGCGGAGCGGAGATGTCTTCGCGGGCGTGGGCGGGACCTCGTGCTGCGAGGTCGTCGTCGGGATGTCCGTCGACGCGCGCGTCACGAGCGGCATCGGAGAGGAAGCGTCGTTCCCGGGGATGCCAGGGATGCCAGCGCCGCCATTGCCCCGACGGCTCGTCGACGGAATCGCCATCAGCGACCCATCGCCGAGCTCGTGCGGTCCACCGATCGGGTAGGGCGAAGCGCGGCCGTGGCCTCCCGACCCGGGAAGCTGGAAGCCAGGGTGGCTCGCGCTCGACACCGGACGCTGTCCCCACGCCTCGACGAAGGCGTCGGCGAGCTCCTTCGCGCTCTGGTAGCGGAGGTCCGGATCGCGCTCGAGGCACTTCTTGAACCAGGCGTCGAACGCCGGCGGCAGATCGGGGCGCTGATGCGAAGGAACCGGGATCGGCCCGGTCGCGATCGCCGCGAACGTCATCGCGACGCCCTGATCCATGTTCCACACCGGCCGCCCGATGAGGCACTCGTACGCCATGCAGCCGAGCGCCCAGAGGTCGGCTCGGTGATCGACGTTCCCCTGCCCCTTCACCTGCTCCGGTGACATGTACGCGGGAGTTCCGAAGACGGCGCCCTCGCGCGTAAGCCGTTTCTGCGCCTTCTCCTCCGGGTTCACCGGCGCGTAGAACTTGGCGAGGCCGAAATCGAGGATCTTGCAGATGTCGTCCCCGTCCTCGCCCTTGGTGAGGAAGATGTTCTCGGGCTTGAGGTCGCGGTGGACGATGCCGGACGAGTGCGCCTTCACCAGGCCGCGCGCCGTATGGACGATGCAGCGGATCGTCGTCTCGACGTCGATGATGCGCACGCGCGCCATCCGGTCGTAGAGCGACTCGCCCTCGAGCAGCTCCATCGTGATGAAGGGCCGCCCGTCATCGAGACGACCGGAGTCGTAGACGTCGACGATGTAGGGGCTGCGAACGCTGGCGGCTGCGCGCGCTTCGCGGAAGAAGCGCTCGATGACGATCGTGGAGGCCGCAAGCTCGGCAGCCAGCACCTTCACCGCCACCTTCTTGCCGAGCGAAAGCTGCTCCGCTTCGTACACTGCGGCCATGCCGCCACGTCCGATCTCGCGGACGACGCGGTACTTGCCTACCAGGAGGGTCCCGACCGGAATCTTCGACTCGTTGCCAGACACTTAGTCGCGGAAAATGCTACGCCGTTTCGCTGCGAAACGAAAAGGCTTACGGTAGATGATGTGCAGGGGGACAGAGACTCAGCATTGGAAGCCGACCCGGCCACCCGAAGGGAACGTCTAGTCGCGATCGGTGAAATCGCGGCAGAGATTGCGCACGAGCTGCGAAACGCCCTTCAGATCGTGTCGGCCAACGTCTACCTGGCCCGGCAGAATTTGCCGGCAAGCGAGCCCCACCTCGCCAAGATCGAGCGCAGCGCCCGGCTGGCGCATGCGATCGTGGACGATCTGATGGCCCTCGCCCGGGGGGAGCCGGCCCACGCCGAGCCGGTCGCCGTAGTCGATCTGGTCCTCCAGGCCCGCGAGACGCTCCCCGAACCGGGAGCCGACTTCGAGGACGTCGTCATTCCGCCCGGGCTCCAGGTCCGGGCCCACACCGGCCTCGCCGCCCGCCTCCTCCACGCGCTTTACGAGAACTCCATCCGTGCGAGCGCGCCCCGCCGGGCCCACGTGGTCACCACGGCCGAACGGATCGCGAGCACCACGGACGGCGGCAAGCACGATCGCGTCGCGATCACCGTCGCCGATGACGGTCCGGGCGTCCCCCCGGAGATCGCGGGAACGCTCTTCGAGCCTCTCGTCAGCCACACCGCGGGCGGCACCGGCCTCGGCCTCGCGCTCGCACGCCGAATCACCGAGGCGCACGGCGGGACGATCGCGCTCGTCCCCACCGCGAAGGGCGCCACCTTCCGGATCGAGCTCCCCGCTACGTGACGTCGTGGCGAAGACGACGAGTCACGAAGGTCACGAAGGCCGAACCGCATGAAGAAATGGCATCTCGTCCTCGGCTGCGCCGTCGTCGCGAGCATCGCGCTCTGGCTCACGTTCTTCCGGGCCTCCGAGGAAGACCAGATCAAGAAGACGCTCGGAGAGCTGGCGAGGATCGTCGCCGTGAAGGAGGGAGACACGCTCATCTCCCGCACCGCCCGGCTGCGGAGCCAGCTGAAGGACGTCGTCGATGACGACGTCCGGGTCGACGTCTCGGAGCTGAACCTCGACGTGCGCGGTCGGCGGAAGCTCGAGGACGACGCGACGAAGGCCGGGCTGGTGTTCCAGCGCGCGGACTGCACGCTCGTCAACCTCTCGATCAAGGTCGATCCCGCAGGGACCGTCGCGACCGTCGACGGCGTCGCGCTCGTCACCGCCGTTCGCGGCGGCGAACGCAAAGTCGACAAGCGCGACGTGCACTTCCTCCTGCGCAAGGACGGCGCGTGGAAGATCTCGACGATCGACGTCGCGGCGCCGAAGCAGGACTGACTCTCTCGGTCCGCGCGGCGCCGCGGCGAGAACCGCGCGCGCCGCGAGAACCGCGAGCGAGCCGGCTCAGGCGAACGCGCCGCGACGGCGCCCCGCCCACGTGACGAGCGCCAGGACGCAGAGCGCGCCGATCACGCTGCCGATGATCCCGGCACTGCGCAGGTGAAGGATCGGCTGATGATCGATCGCGTTGGCGACGAAGCCCCCCAGGAACGAACCTGCGATGCCGAGCAGGGCCGTGGCTATGAAGCCCATCGACTGCTTGCCTGGCATGATCGCGCGCGCGAGGAACCCGACGATCAGACCGAAGAGGATGAACAGTAGAATCGACATGGCCCTACTCCTTGTGCGGAGAGACAGAGCAAGGCCTGCGCCAGGGGCCCCCACCGCCAAGAGTGAGCGGCTCTGGAACACCGCCCGAGATCCAGGGCGCGATCCAGGCGCGTCCGAGCTCGAGCGTCGGGGCGCATTGCCCCCCATCGGGGCGCGATCTAAGTAAAGCGGTCGCCTCGCTCGTCGGGCCGCGCTCGTCGCGTTCGTCGAGCTCGAATCGGATCCTCCTCCGCGCGCGAACCCCCATGCTTCCCATCCGCCTCCGCGGAGCCACGACCCACAACCTCGCGTCGATCGACCTCGATCTCGCCCCCGGTGAGCTGATCGCGCTGACTGGGCCGAGCGGCGCCGGCAAGTCGTCGCTCGCGCTCGACACGCTCTACGCCGAAGGTCAGCGACGCTTCGTCGAGAGCTTCAGCCCATACGCACGCCAGTTCCTCGAGCGGCTCGAGCGCTCGCCCGTACGCTCGCTCGATCCGGTGGCGGCTACGGTCGCGGTCGATCGGCGCGCGCCGGTGAAGTCGAGCCGATCGACTGTGGCCACGCTCACGGATCTCGAGCCCTACCTCGCGGCGCTCTTCGCGTGCGAGGCCGTGCCGACTTGCCCCGATTGCGGCGAGGCGGCCATCGCGACCAGCGCCGGAGACGCATCCAAGCGAGCGCTCGCGGCCCTCCCGGACCGGCGTGCATCGGTCAGCTATCCGGTCCACATCGAGAGCGCCGAGGCCTATCTCGAGCTTCGAGAGACGCTGGCGAAGGACGGCTACCGGCGCCTCGTCATCGGCGGCGCGGTCCGGGACATCGACGACGTTCGCCCGAGCGAGGCCGGTCGACCCGACGTCGCCGTCGAGGTCGTGGTCGATCGCCTGAAGCTCGGGAAGAGCGAGGGCCGGCGGCTCCAGCAAGCGATCGAGATCGCCTGGGAACGGAGCGGCGGACGCGCCGAGCTACGCGCGGAGAGCGCGGAGAGCGCGAAGAGCGCGAAGGACGGTACGGACGAGAAGCCTCTGCACGTCCCGATCGCGCGCGGCCTCGTGTGCCCGTCGTGCGCCCGCTCGTTCGATCCGCCGCGGCCGGGCCTCTTCTCCTACAACTCGCCGCTCGGGGCCTGCTCCGATTGCCGGGGCTTCGGCCGCGTTATCGCGGTCGACTGGGACAAGGTCATCCCCGACAAGGACAAGTCGATCGAGGACGGCGCAATCAAGGCGTGGTCGGGCCGGTCGAGCGAATGGGAGCGCGACGTCCTTCGTCGCTTTGCAAAGAAGCGGAAGATCCCGCTCGACGTCCCGTGGTCACGGCTGAGCGAAGAGCAGCGCCGGCTGGTCATCGAGGGTGAAGGCGACTGGGCCGGCGGCAAGTACCCGGGCGTGGCGGCGTGGTTCAAGTGGCTCGAGACGCGCACGTACAAGATGCACATCCGCGTCTTCCTCTCGCGCTACCGCGACTACGTCCCGTGCGCCTCCTGCGGAGGCGCGCGCTTGAACAAGACCGCGCGGGCATACCACGTCGCCGGTCTCGATCTCGGCGGATGGCACGCGCTCCCCGTCGAGGACGCGCGCGCACGGCTCGAGACGGTGACGCCCGCGAACGCGCAAGGGAAGCGCGTGAAGGCGGAGCTTGCCTCACGGCTCGCATACCTCGACGCGGTCGGCCTCTCGTACCTCACGCTCGATCGCCAGGCGCGCACGCTCTCCGGCGGCGAGGCCCAGCGCGCGAGCCTCACCACCGCGCTGGGGGCCTCGCTCACGGGGTCGCTCTTCGTGCTCGACGAGCCGACCGTCGGCCTCCACGCCACGGACATACCGCGGCTCGCGAGCGCGATGGACGACCTCGCCCGCGCCGGCAACACCGTCCTCGTCATCGAGCACGATCGCGCCGTGGTCGAGGGCTGCGACCGCGTGATCGAGCTCGGCCCCGGTGCAGGGCCTCGCGGCGGCCGCCTCCTCTTCTCCGGCACGCCTGCCGAGGTCGCGAAGAGTGACACGGCCACCGGCCGCGCGTGGCGCAAGAGCAGCGACGCGAAGCGCCGACGCCGAGAGCCCGACGCATGGATGGACCTCCGCGGGGCGAGAGAGAACAACCTCGCGATCGAGCAGCTCCGTGTCCCGCTCGGGGTCCTCTGCGCGATCACCGGACCGAGCGGCTCCGGCAAGAGCACGCTCGCCGAGGACATCCTCTATCGCGCCATCGCGCGGAGGACGGGCGAGAGCGGCGTCCCGAAGACCGGCAGCTTCGAGGAGCTCGTCGGCGGCGAAGACGAGCTCCAGCATGCCGTCCTCGTCGATCAGTCGCCGCTCGGGCGCACCGCACGCGGCAACGCCGCGACCTACACCAAGGCGTGGGACCGCGTGCGAATGCGCTTCGCGGCCGAGCCGGAAGCAGGGCGGCGCGGGCTCTCCGCAGCCTCGTTCTCGTTCAACGTCCCCGGAAAGGGACGCTGCGAGAGCTGCGCCGGCGAGGGGTACGAGACCGTCGAGATGCAGTTCCTCGCGGACGTGATGCTCCTCTGTCCGGTCTGCCAGGGGAAGCGCTTCAACGCCGACGTCCTCGCCGTCACCTCACGCGCGCACCCGCAGGCACCGGCTCGGACGGTCGCCGACGTGCTCGCGATGACGGTCGAGGAGGCGCTCGCGTTCCTCTCGCCGAAGCAGCACCGCGACTACGTCCTCGAGCGCGCGCTCGAGCCGCTCGTGAAGGTCGGCCTCGGCTACCTGCCGCTCGGCCAGCCGCTCTCGACGCTCTCGGGCGGCGAAGCGCAGCGCCTGAAGCTCGCGCGTGCGCTCTCGAGCGAGGCCGCGGGCACGCTCTTCGTCGTCGACGAGCCGAGCGCAGGCCTCCATGCAGAGGACGCCGCGCACGTCGTCGGCGCGCTCCACGAGCTCGTCGAAGGCGGCGCCACCGTGATCATGGTGGAGCACGACCTCTCGGTCGTGTGCGAGGCCGATTGGGTGATCGACCTCGGCCCCGGTGGCGGCCCGCGCGGCGGGCAGGTCGTCGCCGAAGGCCCCCCCGAGACCGTCGCGGAGAGCGCGACGAAGACTGGCGAGGCGCTACGCGCCCAAAGGCGAGGAGCACGCGTCACGAGCCCGGGCCCGACAGCCCGCCGGCGCGAAGAGCCCCGTGAGAAGAAGGCCCCGCGCGCGGCCGCTCCCGACGCGATCACCGTTCAGCACGCACGCGAGCACAACCTCAAGGACGTCTCCTGCAAGGTGCCCCACGGCAAGCTCTGCGTCGTCACCGGTCCGAGTGGCTCCGGCAAGAGCTCGCTCGCGTTCGACGTCGTCTTCGCCGAAGGCCAGCGCCGCTTCATGGAGACGCTCACGCCGTACGCGCGCCAGTTCCTTCCGACGCTCCCGCGCCCGGACGTC
>Ga0209922_103411_pt1 | contig 12612 bp, 12 predicted proteins | sample ThiBiot_500_biof_FD_183946 | JGI IMG/M metagenome (GOLD analysis project Ga0209922, IMG submission 183946) | Wastewater bioreactor microbial communities from Cape Town, South Africa - Thiocy_expt_500_biof (SPAdes) | ecosystem: Engineered > Bioreactor > Thiocyanate-remediating > Anaerobic-Aerobic ...
AATCTATTACGATCCAACAACATCTGATTGGGTTCAGACGGGTAATATGATTGCAAGTTATCGTGAGGCTGCAACGGCAACTTTACTCAACGATGGTCGAGTTTTAGTTACTGGTGGTGCAACAGCATCGAAACTGCCTCGAAATACTGCTGAAATTTACAATCCAACAACGAATACTTGGACGCAAACAAGTGGAAATATGATCAATAGTCGTTTTTATCATAGTGCTATTCGTTTGCCCGATGGAAATGTTTTGATTGTTGGCGGACGAAATGCTTCGGATACAACTGTTTCAAGTGCCGAACTTTATCTACCATCATCGAACTCATTCGTTGCTATTGATAGTCCAACATATGGTGGTACACAAATGACATTAACACTTCTAGCAAATAATTTCGTTTTAGCAACACCTGGTGGAGATAAATTTAGTAATTGTCCGGTTCTATCCGAACTCTACGATCCAACAACACGAAAATGGTTGAAAACAGGATTTTTAAATGTTGGCCGTCAAGCTAATTTGGCATTTCCTATTTCCAATCGTGTTTTAACCTGTGGCGGTGATAATGCCGACAGCATTCTCGATAGTTGCGAATATCTTTCGTTTGATTAACTTTCGATCTTTCATTCTTCTTCTTTTTTTTCAATAAATTCTAATTGTTCTACTTAAAAATCAAGTGACTCTCATCGATCTTAGCATGGCAATTTTATCCTCGATTTGTACACAGCAAGAATATATGATTACTGATTCAAGTGTCTTGAAAAAATCTATTCAGACGTAATTTTTTCTCTCTCTTTCTCTCTGATCGATTGATTATTTGATGAAACAAAAAACCGAGTTGTTCAATGTTTTGTTTTCTTGCTAACGTCAACATGTCAGAATAACTTCACGTCTGTTTGTCAATACATACAGGTGCTAAGTAGAGCCAACGATGTCTTCTACTTAGACCGTTGTTTTTTTGATCATTAAGTGGCCACATTCTCGCACTCGACAAATGAATAGCAATGAAAGTGCACACGAAGATGTATTTGGTTGATTAATGGCTGATGGGAGTTGTCCATTAGGATGAGTAGCTTTCGGGTTCACTTAAACAAGTCCTACTACTACTACTCACATTCGTTTTTTTTTGTTTCCTATTGAATACGTTTACGCATGTATATAAAAGTCTAGTCATTGTCATCATTTTTCAATCTCAAACATGTCTAGGTTATATGTTGTTGTTGTCAAACGATTTCGTTTCTTTTTTTTTGCATATCACTCAATTTTTAATCGTCACCTCGATTTTGGTTATAAACTTAATCAAGTAACTATAAGATCGCGTTACATGACGCGAATAAAAAAAAAAAGAACGAAAGCAAAATACAATCGTCTTATGTTAATCGAACAAACGAATGTAAAGATCAACGTAGCTATAGAGTTTTTTTTCTTCATCGTCTTCGTCTTTTTCTTCTTTTCTTTTCACTTTTATATATACGTATATGTATGTATGCGCGTCTATTAAATGACAATCTGTAGTTTATGTATATAAAAATGAGAAAGAAGAAGTTGACCAACATCAAACCTCTCTGTTCTTTTCTTTTGTATTTCGTTTTCACGCCTAATTGCTAAGGTAAATGATGAGTCCAATCTATAGAGACATGAAATGAGCTGGGCGGACAAGATATTGAAAGAAGAATATAAAAGAAACGCAAAGAACTTTGATCACAAGATATATGTGTGATACACCCAGTTAGATTGATCGATATTGTAATGTGATGTACATGCGTGTATCAATCGACATCATTTACACGATCTTCTCACTCACATCAATGAACAGGATAAGATTCGGACAGATTTCTTTTTTGCTATGCACAAAGCTTTCATGTCGTGTTCTCGTTTTTATTCACAATCTGTTTGACTTGTCAATCGAATGTTCATTTTATTTTTAAAGGACATTAATTGTCGACAGATTTACTGTTTCATATGTATTTTGTTGTATCAAATTACTACTTTCCTTTTTTGCAGTGCACACGAAAACGAGCGAGAGAGAGAGAGAAATGAAAAAAAAATTAATTTTTTTCTTTCAGTTTTTTGTTAATTGCTTTTGTATTCTCTAGACTTCATGTATATATATATATATATATATAGGTGTATAAAAAAATGTAACTGTTCTTTTTTTTTTTCTTCTTCGTGTTTTTTTTTATACGATGGTATGTCGTCTTCTGACCTCCTCGTATTTCTTCATCGCAAAGTGTACGCACACGTCGTCATCATTCTATTCTATTCTTTGATGCTTACATAACATTGATCTTTTCTTCTTCATCTTCGCCGTCATTTTGACTCTGATTTACTACTGTTTTTAGCAGATGAATAACTAAATCAGACTGGTGTTTGAAGGTGGAGAAGTTAGTTGTCTTCGTAATTTCTTTGACGACGTGTGGAGATTCATTATTTGCTTGAATATCAACTTGTCATAAGCGAACCTCAAATGAACCAACTAATTGTTATTGGCATATTTTATATGGTTTATTGATTACTATGTCATGAATATAAATATACCTCATTTTTTTTCGAGAAAGAAATATATTCTCCTTGAGAGTTTCATAATTTGTCAATGATATATTTCTTTTCCTTTCTTTTCTTTTCTTCTTTCGCTCGCTCTTTCTGGCAGCGGTTTTTTCTTTCTTCTTTATCTTTTCTCGTACATTGACTTGATGTTAACCGAACATCCGGTGCCATTCAAGTCAATGTGCTTATGCCTGTAAGTTCGACAACGTTATTGATCTTAACACGAGACGATAGGAAAGATAATTATTGTTCGTCGTTTTTCTTTTTCCTTAGATCAGACAAGACACTGCTAAATTTGTTACTCGATTGTTATTTACAAAATACAATCGTTTCGCTAATCAGATGACCTTGTTCGAAATAGAAATACCCTTCTTATTCGTTCCGTTTTGACGAGAGAATATTAATCATATCTTTTGATCATTTCCTTTCCCAGGTTCATTCACAATTATGTCATATTAAATCGATTGCAACTGTTGCTGCATGAGAAAAAAAAGTGATGTTTTTATCTTCTTCTTCTTCTTTTAGTTTCTATATAAACTCGTCGATATTCGTATTTCAATAACTATGAATTACTTCTTTTTCTTGTTTATCGTCTCGGCAAGTTTATTTCAATCGATTAAATCCGAACTTAAACAATGTCAATTAATAACTTATTATGAATGTAAAAATATTGGCTACAACCAAACATATTTACCCAATAAATTCAATCATCAAGATCAAAAAGATGTTGCACTTGTTGTAAGTCATAAGTTCGAACAGATGTTCGAAACGAACTGAGAAGAATAATTGATAGACATTAGATTTCAAGGTTAAACACGAACGAGGATCTTTTCTGTTGTTTGAAGTTTAACAACAACAACAAACACAGTGATTTACTAATTGTACATGTCATCATATTCGATCGTCAAGTGTTGAATAAAAGCATTTAGAGATTAATAAACAAACTCGTAGTCGTTGTTAACCGTTTGACATTTTCCTCGATCGTATAAATAAACAGAACATTATTATTCTTATAAGAAAGACAATTGTGTCAACAAAATAACATTCTTTTCTATGTCTGCAATATTTAGATCAATCAATTTACAGCATTGATTGCTGTTGGTTGTTCGGATGAACTTCGATTTTTATTATGTTCAATTTACATGCCATTATGTCTACCGAATTATTCGGAACCAATTCAACCGTGTCGTGAAGTAAAATTTCAAAAAGAAAAACATGACAAATAAGAAGAAGTAAATAATTGATTTTTAGGTTTGTGAACGTGTTCGTAAGCCATGTGAATCGTTCTATACTCGTTATGGATTTATTTGGCCGGATGCATTGAAATGTGAACAATATCCATCGAGTAGAGAGAATCCGATTTGTATGGATCCACGAAAGAATCGTCATTCGAAAATTGCACCTCGTCCATCGCAATCATGTTGTCAATGTAATACATCATTAGGCTATCGTTTAAGTGACGATGATCAATATTCCATGGTTCGAAAATGTCTTCCGCCATGTCATTCAGCGTATTTCTCTGATCAACAATCGAAATCATTGATTAACAATTGGTTAACTATATTGAGTATTCTTTGTGTTCTTTCATGTACATTAGTTTTACTCACATTCTTTCTCGATATGACACGTTTTAAATATCCACAACGGCCAATTATTTTTCTTTCATTATGTTACTTTTTCGTTGCATGTGGTTATCTAATACGAATTCTTCTCGGTCATGAAAATGTTGCCTGTCGATTAGATGATAAAGTAAACAAATTCTTTTCTTTCTTTTCTTCAACATTATTTTTTTTAAACATTTCTGTCTAGTACGATCCATCGTCGTATGTTCAATTAGTACGAGTATCGGGTCCATCAAATTGTGCGTTTGTTTTCGTTCTCATTTATTTCTTTGGCATGGCTTCATCGATTTGGTGGGTTATTTTAACATTAACATGGTTCCTTGCAGCCGGCTTTAAATGGTCATCGGAAGCCATCGCTCATTATTCTCTCTACTATCATCTTATTGCTTGGCTACTTCCATGTTTTCAAACCATCGCCATACTTTTTCTTCAAGGTATCGATGGTGATCCTGTGAGTGGCATTTGTTATGTTGGACATACGGATTCGTCGATGTTACGCGGTTTTGTTCTTTTACCATTGATATCATTTCTAACGATTGGCACGGTATTTTTATTGGCTGGACTGATTAGTTTAATGAGAATACGCAATGTTATGAAAATACAAGATCGAAGTAAAACAAGTAATCTTGAAAAATTAATGGTTCGAATCGGATTATTCGCTATACTTTATACAGTTCCAGCGACATTCGTATGTCACTTTGAAATAATAATACATCTATAAATTTGATTTTCCTTTCTGTTCAGGTTATTGGAATTTATTTTTACGAATTACGTTATCGTTCGATATGGGAAGATAATCTTCATTGTAATAGATGCCCTCGTTTGTCTTCGCATTTTCAATCGAATTGGATTCAACAGCCAAGTTTTACGATTTACATGTTAAAATATTTCTTTCTCCTTATCGTTGGCATTACAACAGGCCTTTGGATAAATCTCAATAGTAAAACATATTATAGTTGGAAGAGATTTTTCTGTTGTCAAATTTCATCCGAACATTTACAAGTACATCGTTATGGAAGTCATCAAAGTCGAGAACCGTTTGGAGTTAATTATTCTTATAAACATACGAAAATCAATGGAAGTAAATATTCACTTCCATCATCAAAACAAGTGCCTCTCGCGCATATCTAATACATCGACATTCCAGATTGTTGTCATCTGTATAGAATAAAATCGAACATATCGATTAGATAGACATTGTTTTTGTGTGCCTTCTTTCTTCTCTCTTTTTTTCTTCTTTTCGGTTTTTTTTTCTTCATATTTTTCTAATAAAATCTAATCAATAATCATTTTTTTTCTGCTTTTTGACATTTTGTTTTTGTTATTTCTTAGATAAGACTTGTTGATTGATGAGAAAAGAAGTTTCTTTAATGGATGACATTAATGCGATGATGAAATACGTTTCATTTAGATTACAAAAGTCAATGAATATCTACGTATATGAATGGATAAAACGTGTGTTCACGTGAAAACGACCGATGACAAATGACAGTTTTACGTAATCGATAAGAAAGAAGAACGAATTTACCATTGTTGAATATAATTCATTGACTAGACAGAAAGAAAAACAAATGAGTTCAATATTGATAGAAAGAAGAAAAAAAAAGTTTTATGTTACACTGAAACGTTTGTTAAGTTTGCCGTGTAAAAGTGGTCGTTGTGTTGACGATGTTTGTTGCCTGTAATCAATCAAATATCGACTTTTGACTTTTTTCGTTATTTAAAAAACAAAAGCAATATACCATTGATATTCTCGAGTTGTTCGATTTAAATTCTGATCACTTCCGCCTAGTTTCGTTCGTCGTAATGGATTGTACGTCCATGGCACGTACATATCATCTTGTCGAAGTGTTCCAACTGGAATATATCTTGGTTGATATTTCGGTTGTTGAACTTGTCGACTAACACCTAACGATTGTCGTCGTTCGATAATACGTTGACGACGTAGAGCTTCGTAGAACTGCGCTTCCATACTCATTATTTTTCTTGTTTGAGAAAAAGAACTCGAGCCTGAATATGTAATGTTTTCTTGTTAATTTCTACGAATGAATTTTATTTTGTTTTTCTCGCTCTTTCAATAGAGATTTTAGTTGCCTTGAGACATGATGTATTTATTTTAAAAAAAAGAAGTAGTAGAAGAAAAAAAAAGAAAGAAAGAACAAAAACAACAAGCTGAAAGAAATCAAACGACATCGAAGAAAAATAACAGAGACATGCCATTGTTTTCTTGTTCTTGGCGTTCGATAAAAGTACGTAGTGATTAATTAAAATGAATTAAATCGTCGTTTTTTTTTCTTCTTTCTTTTGAACTTAAAATCCGCTTAACCTATGCATATTTTCTTTTTAAGAATCAGTTACGAGTGAATAAGAGAAACAAAAACAAGCACGTTAATTTTCAAGTTTATGCTAAAACTAAAAATATCTCTTCAAAATGTACTTCGTGATTTCTTTTTCTTTTGTTGAATGTTTAAAATAAATAAAATTCATCTGATCAATTCTCAATGACAACTGTGGATGTATAATGAACGAGAAAAAAAGAAGAAGAGAAGAAAAAAGAAACCGACAATAAAAGAATAAAGTCATCTACACAGCTACAAATCGATCTAGCACCAGCAGAAAAAAAAACAAAGAAAAAAAATATGGCGAGAGATAGACTAAGTTTGATTAAGTAAAGATAATTGTGATTTCAATTGTTTTAATTCTTGTTCGAGTTCATTGATACGATGATGAATATGTTCTTGTTCATAATGAAAATCCTGTCTGATATCACCATTAGGTGGTGCTTCGGATAATAAAGGAATGTGTTGCTGCTGTTGTTGTTGTTGTTGTTGTTGTTCGGAGATTTTTGTGATTTGTTCTTTTAATTGATACGTCGTACATAATAGCTTTGGTACATCGACAACACGTAAATCGAGACTATCACTTCGAGTGGAATAATTATGTAGACTACGAGAAAACAAAAAAGTCAAGATAGTTATTTTTAATTCTTGAAAGACAAGAAGAAGAAAAAACATTACCGTTCACCAACCGATCGAAATGAATGAGTTTTCGATGAACGATGAGCTTCTTCGTAGACTTCTTCGGAAGCATTTAGTATTGCATATAAACGCTTAAATCGAAAGAAAAACGAAATTAAACAGAATCATTTCTGGAGATTTTTACTTGTGACATAAACATCCAACCAGGCCATTGTCGTTTTCTCCAATAAGGTACTCCATATTTGAATGTAATCCATTCGAGTCCAAGTACAAGAGCGCCAATAAGTATGCCGACAAGTAAAAGAATGAATACGCCTGTAAAACGATCGACAGATAAATCTCGATTCTAGAAGCAAAAAAAGAAAAAAATCAAATTCATTCGAAAGATTTTCTTTCCTTTTCTACTTCATTTAATCGTTTAATTTCACAATTTTCATAAATATACCAATCATCATGAAATCGTTGAATAATACCTTTGTCCATATATGATAATAAGATTTTCGTTATATTACTTTTCAAATTCGATTCAAATTTCGAAAAAGCTAATGACAAACCAAATGAACCGAAATTATCTCCACTAATTCGAAGTGATTTAAACACTTGACGTGTTATATAATATCTTGCCATGGAATGATCCATAAGTAGATGTGTAATGACACTTTTACTGAGTAAATCAATTCCTTCGGTATACGATGCGACATGATATCGACGAGGATAGAGCGTATAAGTAAACGAATTTCGAACATATTCTTCGTCGCTTGTATTAGCAACCAGACCGATTCGACATTTTGTATTGCCCGTACATTCATCCTGAAAAAAATATGAGGCGAATTTGTTTTGTTTGTTTTTATCTTGTCAACATACGATGATTCCTTTGAGAGTTTTAGATGTTTGAGTTTCAGGTAATTCAACCATAAATGCAGCTAATTTAGCAGTATAAATAGCAATAAAAACAATACCAAAACCACCCCAGACCTGAAATAATGAAGATATATTGGTATTTTCTATTACCAAACTTACATTGCCAAGAAATCGATTTGACCAACATTTAGGTGATTTTGTTTTAAATGTATGAGAAAATACAATCGACCAGCTGAGTGTCAATGCTGATGCTAAACTAAAAACTTTATGTCGTCGACGACCTTTCGGTGTTAAACTAAAAACAGAACAAAATTCAAGTAAATAATAAATAAAGAAAAGATTTCTCTTGTCTACCCATAAGGACTATGCCATTCGAAAAATGTTTCGAACAAAGCCGTAGCATTTAACACAAGAAAAATCATACACCAAGTTTGCCATGAAAATGGCTGAAGAAATGTTCCTAATAAAGGTCCAGTCGGAACTGGTGCAGTTAGAATAACATAGGATGAATGATAAAATGGTGGACTGAGATCTAATGAACGTGCAAGGAATGATTCGTAGGGTATAGCTGAAATTGATAGATGTGCACGGCGTGTTTGTAATGCTTGTGTTAATGCCAACCATTTGTTTGGTTTATCCGAGAAGACAAAGAGTTTAATACGTTTCAATGGTGAAACAAGATTTGAATCTTCCATACGAAGTAGAATTTTAATTGATATGCCGTAGCAACAATGTGGTGGCGAGGGATTTTTCGAACGGAAAAATAGCGCATCCACAGTAACATTCGGTGGAGGTGGATCGATTTGATGGCATGGTAAACCGTAATTACAAGGAAAATCTGCTGAGATCTCCGCGTCCGATACGAATATGTAAGGTGGTTCAACAACACCGATGACGATTGTTGTTTGAGGTGGAGATGGCATATCGAGATTAATGAATCGACAACCGCCACCTTGTCCTCGTTCGATAAATGCAATGATATTATGATAATTCGAAAGACTTGTTATAGTATTCGATGAACTTGAAATGAGATTTGTTGTGAGATTTTCTTGATTTGTCGACGAGGGCCTTTTGAGAGGATGAGTCGAACGACATGAATGAAAGAAACTATCAGCTCCTAAGACACCGGCTGAAAATGTTCGGGCTACGAGACCTTGACATGTATGCGCCGTGTGAACCTAAAATGTAATAAGAACATGAAGATGTTCTTTCACGAAAAACAATTTGTTAAAAGTCAATAATTACAAAGAATGTTGTTGGAACACGCCATAGAAGTGTCTTAGGTTCGAAAAGAATCGGATAAAAACCATTAGTAGGTCGCATGTCACAGCTCCATTCGGCATAATTTGTAAATAATCTTTTCAAAAAGTCAAAATAAAATACAATTCATTTCTACTCATCGATATATGAAGAACAAAGAAAGAACCTCGATTTTGCATCAATAAAAGCGTCGTGTGCTCCAAATAGAGTACTCACTTCACTTCCGAAGACAAAAAGCGAACAATAGAAAATATATTTGGTTTCTTACTTAATAAACATTTGTGTCTTTTTTATTTCTTGACTATCTAAACGATTATCACAGGTTGATGGACCGATCCATAATGACGACATGCCAGACATATTTGTCAAACGTATGTATGTTCTTAACGCACTGTTTAAGAGAATTTTCATGCTCGTACTTGGAAAATTCGAGAGAGTCTTGATTCGATTTTCTTTCGCCGTGTAAATATTGGGAAAAAAATTCGATTTTTTTGTTTCATATAAACGTGATGCAAACCACCAACTTGTTTGATTGAAAAGATACTGTGAAATTGTTGGCGAACCGAGTTCATTGATTAAACGAACAAATTGTAGTTCACGTTCAGTTGACATCAGACAAAGAATGAGGTCGACATGTATACGTGCAAGATCATAGATGATTGTTTGAGCTGCACGACGAATTTCTGATGTCAGTGATATTCGAGGAAATTGTGCTCGATAGATGATATGTTGTTTAGCTATACGAAGATAGGTCAAACGATATTCGATCATATCAAGTGAAACATCATAGATTAACGCAACTCGCGTGTAGACTGATCGAGTATCGAGAATATCTGCAAGAAATTTTGCATCAGCAATAGAATCCGACATAAGTTTGAATAGATATGGATTATGTGTTTTGCCTTGTACAACTTCATAACGATTTATTAATGCAATCGTTGGTATTTGTAATGAACGAGATATGAGATCGATTTCTTTTGTATATAAATCAGCAATTAAAATCGTATCACGTCGTTCATGTGCAATAATTGAACAGAGATTTTGAATTGTATACGATCGTGATTGATTGATAATGTCGATTTTTAAATTAATATCATGTGATTCTGTCAGATTTTTGACGTCATTTTTCAAACGAGTTTCATCCAGGGATGAATCGTATTCTCGATAGTAAATAATACGAAGGAATTTCTTTGTTGAATAATTCAATAGTTTATATTGTTCTTGTTGTTGAAAGAGAGTTTGTAATGACGATTTAGGCGAGTAGGAACTTTCTGTGCCATGAAGGCAAAATGAAAATAAATTGACAAACATGAAAATTAAATGTAGAAATGATTTTGAAGATAGATTTATCGGCGATGGCCGTTGATAGACATAATCGAACATAATCGTCGTCGAGTAGTCGATGAAGAAATTATTGGATGCAGCAGAGACGGCGGCATCGGGACGACGACAACAATCAGTAGACGTTTGCAAACCAAAGGCGACTGCAGTGTTGACAACAACAACAAATTGACATTCGCAAATGATTCGACTCGAGTACAATATACACGAAACTAGAACAATAAATATCAGTAGAATATTTCAACTTAAACAAACCAACAATATTCCGGAGATAGCAAGACTCTTTTCTTCTTCTTCTTCAATATATTGTTTAGCTTTTGGGACCGATCACATCAATAACATATAAGAGAGAGAGAGAGAGAGAGAGAGAGAGAGGAAAGCGATGAAAGCATCGTTGTTCGTCATCTTATACAACTAATATTTGAGCAAACGACAATGCCGTTTCTCATCGTTTACTAAGCACCCATTAAAGTTCAGTAGAAAAAAAAGGAGAAAATTACTAATTGAATGATGTCTTTTCTTCTTTTCTTTTTCTATACTTCTACATCAATGGCATCTTTTACACCACTTGCTAATTAGGTGTATTCACATACTTTTACTCTTAGCACAGTTTATTCTCTAATAACAAAGAAAATGTCTTGATTAATAAAATTTATATGCGGAAATAAACGAGATTCGAGGAGTAGATGAATATTAAGAAGTATTAGACAACATGACATGTGTTGAAAATCTTGAAAATGATTGAACACATTTGTATTTATTAGAAAAACAGACAAAAAGGAAGGCAATGATCTAACGAGCAAACAAAAATTAATCGAATTAGAAATTGACCTATGTGTGCATTCATATTTTCTTACAAAACATCAATCGTAAGAAACTTATCTTTGTATAGTTGAAGAGAAAAAAAATGAACATACTGACATACACTATGTTTCTTATTTCTTCGAAAATAATATTCTAATACTCTTAAGTCTCGATCGATCACAAAAGAAAGAGAAGATGATGATGATGATGAAGAAGACGGGGAAAGAGAGAGAGAGAGAAGAGATTGATGAAAGAAAATTGTAGTAGAAACGAAACCATTATTAATGCTAGAAGAAGCAATCATATCCTGACATACATGTATTGTTTTCTATTTTATAGACCTTGACACACACACACACACACATACTAAGCGTTTCTTTTCACTGACAAAAAGACAATTTGTTTATTTAGACTTTGTTTTTTTTGCTTGTTAGAAGAAAACAAAAGAAAATAATTAACTTAAGTGTATATATACATTCTCATTACGTAAATCTTGTTGTTCAAGAAGAAAAAAAAAAGTCAATCGAATGAAAAATTTGTTGATCTGGGAAAGATGAATGAAAAAGCAAAACTAGCGTTTCATCTGCTATTCTTAGGATTACTGATGCAAAAAACATTTACATCATTATCAAAAGTGTATATGCGTGACGAGCGATCAAGTAAGATGCCATTCTCTGTTCTCATGAAATCTTGTCTTCTTCTCACGCACATATCCTAGTCTCGTTCATCCACTTGGTTCGTCTAATGTTCGTTCGTTCGTTCGGATATGCTTTGCCTAATCGAATTGAAAATTTCTCTTCTTCTATCAGACCGATTTCTCAAAGTAAAGGATGTATTTCGGACTAGTCTTGTCTTTGATAGAACGACGACGACAACAACAAGTCGACATCATAAAGAACAACATGATGTGAGAATTATTTTGACACATTCATACTGATTGACTACAAATCAATGATTGATTCTGACGCGATGAGACAAGAACCACAAGGAAAAAAAAGAAAAGTCTCGACATACATGATCAGAACAAAAAAAACTGAGCAGAGAAACTCTTTTCTTCTTGTTCGATTTTGATAATGATGAGCTGTTTGCATGCCTATTTTCTATTGTTCGAAATATAATTGAAAATCAAAATAACAGAACGAGAAGATGATGACAAATCTATTGCTATGCTAGTTTCTTAATTTATGACTAGATTTCTTTT
>Ga0209922_103414_pt1 | contig 12610 bp, 10 predicted proteins | sample ThiBiot_500_biof_FD_183946 | JGI IMG/M metagenome (GOLD analysis project Ga0209922, IMG submission 183946) | Wastewater bioreactor microbial communities from Cape Town, South Africa - Thiocy_expt_500_biof (SPAdes) | ecosystem: Engineered > Bioreactor > Thiocyanate-remediating > Anaerobic-Aerobic ...
TTAGAGATAAAATTCTGATTGGTATCGAGCAATTTCCTTTTTTTCCTTCATATATTCCATCGAAGCCATAATAACAACGATTACAAGAAAAAAAAAGTTGTGCTCTCATCTTATCGAGCTTTTTTTCTTTCTTATCGGCGTATGTATGCGTGTGTGTAACTGACGAATAGCTACTACTAGAAATTGTACATCGACGACGACAACAACAGCAGCAGCAACAATAACGAGAACAACAACAACCACGACAAATGTCTGAGAGAGATTATGCAGTTCTGCAAGACGTCTTCTGTCGCTAAAACGATGCGACAGGCAGGAAAAAAAGAAAAGAAAAAGAGTACAGTTATAAGCTAGCGAAAAGAAACCTTGAAGGAGTCGTCAAGAGAAACACATGCATACGCACATACATAATCAAAAGCTTTTCGGTCGCTTTTCAAGACAAAAGACAGAGAATTTAGTTTATAATCGGATATATTAATCATGTTGTTTTTTGACTTTATTATTTGTATAATTGAAAGTAAACAAATGTCATTTTGAGTTGAATTAGTGATATTCTGTTCAAAGATGAATGATAAACACGGGATTTCTAATGATATCGATACGATAAATTACGACGAATCAAAAAAAGAATATTTTTGTCGTTGTTTTTTCTTCTTTTGCTGCTTTTTCTTCTTCTTCTTTTTTCCTTTGTCGATGGATAACAGAAAAAGGAAAAAAGAAAGGATAAGAACAGAGAGCAAGAAAAGAGGGTAGATTATTACGGAAAAATATCAACTAAGACAATCTAGATGCATCTATTACTACGTCTTATACGTATATCTGTTCCTCGTTTGCTTGTTTTTTTTCTTCTTCTTTTTTCTTGCTATCTACACTAAGAAAAAAAAGCCACAGCAGCAGCATCATCATTATTATTATTATCGGCAGAGTTCTCATACTCATGGGCAGTCTCTCTCCTACAATATGCTTATTGAGTAGTGGCTTGTTATGTTCTTTTTTTTGCTCGAGTCTCTTTTTTCTTCGTTTTTCTTGTCTGGTTTTCTTTTCTCTAGCATTTGTTTCCTCTTTGTTTTTTCCGTTTGCTTGCTTATACAATCGAACTTTCTAGCAGCTGTGACAGGTTGTTAAGTTGTTGTCTTTTCTTCGTTAGATGCTATTAGTACGAACGATAATAATAACCGTACAAACATCGTTGTTCATTCTTGCCAATGGGTAACGATAGAGGAGGGAAAAAATGCGAGGAAATCTATGTCAGCACTTCCAGTGTAATAGCTATTGTTCTTGTCAATCCAATTGGCATGTCTAAACCACATCCATATCCACATATACGCATGGATATTTTGTTTCTCTCTGCTGTTTTTTCTTCTTCTGATTCTATATTGTCGGGTTTTTCTATGCTCTATTTTGTAGATCATCCTCCTAGGCGGCATTTCGTCACCTTCGTTGTTATTGTTGGACCGAAGAGAGAAGAATAGAAGCGCGACGTGCCGAAAATTCCCCTCCTGCTCAGGTTAGAGACTTGGATTCATTTGTGTTTTTCTTTTGTCTTGGCTAATCGATGTTTGTTTCGTTTGCATTTTATCCATCACACGATTTTTTTTCTCTCTCTCTCATTTATCTCGTATTTTGGTATGCTTATGTTTATCCATCCATATATTCATCATAAAACATCTAATGCACTAAAAAAATTTTACCCTTTTCCTACTTTCATCTAATCGACAGTTGTCTTCTACTGTTGGGAAAATATGGTTAATGTTTGTTTGTTTTCATTTTGTGATTCTAGTAATTGATTTGCCAATATTAAATATTAAAAATTGAAGAAGAGAAATGCATCTTAACTGGCTACTCGTCACTTGCTTGCTTGTTCTCTTGTCCGTTGGTTTAACGACGAGAACAGTCGATGCGAGCAAGAAATCCAAGGAGGAGAGTGAAGAGGAATCAAGCTCAACTGATTCTGATACTGATTCTGATTCAGACGATGATAGCGATGGTGACAACAAAAAAGGTAGGAATACAGATCAAATCCTTTCTCTCATGACTTATCATCAAAACAGCCTGTAAGAACGCATTACTGATATCTTTTTCTGATACTAATACTAAAAAAACAGCCAAGTAGAAAGACAAAAATAAATATGAGCAGAAAAATCGTATTGAAACGGCCAAAAAAAAACACGTTTCCTTCTCCACTTTGTTTATCTTGTTTTTGTTTTCTATCTAATTCCTTTTGTCGCGTTTTTTGTTTTCGAATTTATTTATGGAATTGTGAGAGCATCTTTTTTGTTTTGCCTGGTGATGTTTCAGTAGTGTTTGTTCCACGTGAAAAAGCTTCAATTTTTCTCTCCTACAATGAATGTGTACGACGAATGAACTGTGGTACATCACGCAAAGAAGAATGCAGTGAAGAATGTGCTGTTGGTAAGTTGAAAAGAAAACGACTAAAATTCTTTTTCGTATTTAGTTTTTCATTTGAAAAACAAAAGAGAACTTTGCCAATAAATTCATTTTATTCATCTAGGAAATACCGAAGAAGAAATGGAAGAATACACGGAAATTTTCGAACATATCGAAGAATATCGATCGACAACAAAGAAATCATCAGCAGTCAAGACAAATAAAAACGACAAAGAATCATCATCATCATCATCATCATCATCATCATCATCGTCGACTAGCGATGACGAAAGCGATAGTACAGATGAGAGTGACAGTGACAGCGATGATGATGATAGTGATGAATCAAGTGATTCGACAACATCGGATAATGAAAGTGACGCTAGTAGCGAAGAAGAAGATGAACCACCTGCTAAAGCTAAAAAAGCAGCTTCATCTTCAAAATCTTCACCAAAACAATCAACAAAGAAGAATTAAATATCAAAGAAACATCCTGTTTGAGATTGCAACCCATTCGTTCTTCCCGCAACCTTACCTAAATCGATATTCTTGTTTATTTTCCCGTTTTTATCTTTGACTAGGTTAGAATATGAACAATATTTTCGCGGATTTTCTTTGATTTGTCGAGTTGCGAACTTAACAATCATACAAACAGCCTAATTTTACCTTTGATGTGTTGTCTTTCATCATTGTATGTTGATTCTCTTTTTTTTTACAAACATCTGTGTTCATTTGTGCCTAGTTTCATACGATCTTTCTCTCGCATTTTCTTTTTCACTCGCTATATTGGCTAAAATATGTCTTTGATATATTTATATATACATATACACAATCATATATATGTATTTATATATATATAGTTTAATTTATATTCATTGAACTTATTCATTTTAGCTGTCTTCATCTCTCGTGACCGTGCTTCGATCTTTTTATCATATAACGAATGTATGAGGAGGATGAATTGTGGTTCAACAAGACGGGAAGAATGCAGCGAAGAATGTGCAGGCGGTAAGAACAAAAAAAAACGAAGAATTTATTTTTGATGGAAAATATTTTTTTTGCGAATTATTAACAGGCAATACGGAAGAGGAAATGGAAGAATACGCTGAAATCTTTGAAAATCTTGAAGAATATAGTGTCGATGCTAAGAAGGGCAATTTACCAAAACGAAAGAGTGAACTTTCAACCAGTTCGGATAGTGATAGTGACACAGATTCTGATAGTGATTCAGATTCTGAAACCGATTCCGATTCGGACAGTGAATCCGATAGTGAATCAGATGATGACAGTGACGATGAGACAGATTCGGATTCAGACAGCGATTCTGACTCAAGCACCGACTCAGATTCAGACTCAGACGATGACGATGAAGAGGAAGAAGAAGAAGAAGAATCAGAAGATCGTTTGAAGAAAAAAGTCAAAAATCAACGTTCAAACAAAAATCAAGAATCCAAAAATGGTAAATCAAAACGTCGTAATTAAACAAGACATATAATCTCGTTCTTATTTTCTCTTTCTCTGTCAAAACGATCTCTCCTTATGAATTCTTTTTTTAACATTTATCTCCCGTAAATCTAAACTTCATACGCTCACACTCGACAACACTCTTCTACGTTCTACGCACACTTTTTATTTCTTGCACAACAATATTAACATTGAATGAAAAGAAATTACTTATGCACAACGTTTTTTTTCTCTCTCTTTTTCGATTAGTTAGCTAGTTACCTGTGTTGCATTTCTTTTTCTTCTTACTATCTGTTTGTTTCTCTCTCTCTCTTTTTCTCTGCGTGATAACAACTTTCTCTTTATTCTCTATGTTTGATGATTGGTTGTTCATTTATTTTCTTGTCCACATTTAGAATTTATAAAACTATTTTTCAGTTTGTTTCATTTTTTGTCACTACCCTTCAATTAGCTATACCAATATTTCAATTAAAAGAAAACAATGATTTTGTGTTATTTTGTGCCTTTATTTAGATAATAGAAGAGAAGAAAGAAGAGAACACATTAAAACTAAGAAAGTCTAGTTCATTCAACCATCTTCATCGAATTGTTCTTCGCCTGGAATCTCTAGACAAAACAAAAATTCGAATAATAGAATAAAACTATGAGAAAATATTGATTTGTTTTACCATCATTAACTGGTTGATTTTCATCATTTTCGGCGTTCTCTTCAGCCGCATCACCTGTGTCGGGATTTACTGTTTCATCGAAATTTTCTCCGTCTATTATTAAAATAACAATGATTTACTGAATATCAGCTAAAAATTGTTTCTTACCACTCGGAGCATTTGTTTTCTGAAGATTGTCTTGATCTAAAACGAGAGAGTCTATTAGATTTTGATTTAACAAAAGACAAAAATCATATGCAAAATGAAGATCAAACCTTGTTGAATATCAAAATATTTTTTTTGAAATTCATTTATCAATTCTATGTTTTGAGTGTTATGAAACATTGAAAGAACTCAACATGGTTAATGCTTACCTTGTGTTCGTTCAGTTTCTCCTTGTTCATCATCTAAATCATATGATTGATCTGGTTCAGTGGCAACAACATCACGTGCAATCCATTTGTATTGGACTTGTGGTGGCGCATCGGAATCATCTTCAGCAGCCTAAACAAATTATTTATTGACAAGAATAAAACTAAAATACGAGACTGACTGTTGATGTTATGTGATATTCTCCATTTTGTTGGTAACCATTTTTGAAGACAAATCTACCTTTGCCTTTTGGCTACAAAAAAAACCGAACAAAGATACAAAATAAATATTTCATTTGCATTAAATACGTACGTAGTTTTCATGAAATTTACCGACATATCGATATTGATTGAATTGCAATTCACCTGGACCTTGTCGTTTTCCTGTATTCCACGTGCCGAGATACTTCGCTTCTAAATACATTCGATTCGCAAACATAAAAAAAAACGATTCTCTCGTATCTAATTCATACTTGTAGCAGCATAAGTATAAGTTCCTTTGCCATGTCTTTGATGATTTTTCCATTCGCCTTCATATGCATCATTGTTCGGATAGGTATATGTTCCGTAACCATCACGAACATTTTCATTCCAGTCACCATCATACTTTGATCCGTCAGGATAATAGAAAATACCTTTCCCGTGACGTTTGTTTTTCGCATATTCACCTATTGGATTTCAGTACATGAGAAAAAAACACAATCTCAAGGTTAAATAAAACTAGACTAACCAACATAACGAGCTGTGTTCGAAAATCGATATGTTCCAGTGCCGTGACGTTTGCCATTTTGGTATTGACCTTCGTAGGTATCGCCATTGGGCAATGTGGCTTTACCGAAACCATGACGTTCGTTTTTTTCATTACGATCACCTTCGTATGACTTTAGATGAGAGAGAGAGAGACAGCGAGGATATTTAATGAGCGATTTTCGAATTAAATCTTACTCCTAAGTTGTTCGAGTTTTCTTCTTCGCCTACTTCTTCTTCATCGTCGGCCATGATTTGTGTATGTTCGAATGTGTTTTAAGGAGTAAAATAATCTTAATGACAACTTTGTGTAAAAAAAAACTCACAACGGCCATTAGCATCATAGAATTCCTTGGCAACGCCTTTTGTTGTCATGTTAACCGTTGATTCAAATGCATTCATCAATTCTTCTCGACGCATTGGCATGAATAGAGGCCGCGTCATAGAACAAAATCAAAGTATGAACGACTGAAAGTCAAAAAAAGAAGAAAGGAAACCGATTGATCATACGCTAGAATAATAATAATCATCATCTTTTTTTTTATTGAATGATTAGTGTATAATGGCGACGAGTGTACAGGTAAAATCAATTCGAATAGAAATGAAATATTGACCTTTGTTTTTTTTTCGTTTGTTAAATAGCCGAGCACTTTTTTGCCAGGTGGAATCAAGAGTTTAAATGATTCGAATCTTAATTTAGCTCCACCGTATATTTTCGTTATTCTTCTATGTTCTCTTATATTTATTCTTATTCTATTAATTATTATTCGAGAAATTATGAAAGTAAAAAGTCAAATATAAATTTCAATTATTTGTAATATTTTTCGTTTAAAAGTCTCGTGGAATGCTTCGAGATTGCTGTAGTTATAAAGGAGCTGGTGTTCGATGTTTTGGCTGTCAAGAATGTTGCGTATCGTGTGCCGAAACATGTGACTGTTGTGGTACAGCATCGATCGAATCATGTCTTGATTCCTGTTGTCCAAAACGCGGAGTATGTCACACAAATTCCTTCTGCACATAAAATCTAAAAATATCCGTTCATTTTTAGTCTATTGAATTCGCTGATATAATCACATGTGAAGCATGTTGCAGTGGACCATGTTGCACTGTAAGTTCATATTGATAGTTTGAGAATTTTTTTACGATAAAAACGAATTTTTAGTGCGGTGGAACTGCTTGTATCTGTGCACCGCAATACAACGACAATGTCAATTGTTTATGTTGTGGTTGTGAACAACAGCCGTATCCACGTCCCGACATGAATGACAGATAATCATTCCAAAAAACAAACAAACAAATAAAAACGAAAATCTCTTTTTCTCTTCGCGTTTTTCTTCTTTGTGTATTAAAAATGTTTTGAAAATCTTTCTAATCTATTAGACAGTTTCATTGACGATCTGTGTTTTTTGTTGTTATTATGATTATTATTTTTCTTCATACAACGTTCTATACATTTACTTGATAGAATGAATTTCTAGGCAGTTTTTTTTCTATCTTCAGATCGAATCATGTCTTCATTCATGGAAGATTATTTTCGAAGTGCTTTAAGCAAAGAATTAGCCATGTAAAAACAAAGAACTAAATCTACTTTTCGAATCAATATTTTCTTTTTTCAGAGCGCCGCCTGAACGTGATCATGAACATTTATCATCAACATCGCGTCTATTGGAAAAACAACGTGAAGTAACACAAGCTGAAAGTTTATTAGCTAATCAAAAAGAAGTCAGTCGATAATTATATCTCTTTTCAATAAAACGAACGATCGTTTTTATTTTCCGTAGGAATTTAAATTAAAAATGCAAAGTTTAAAATTACGTCGTGAGAAATTAAATACGAAAGAACATGAATTGCGAGAAAGTTTGGCTAATTTTGAAAAATATATTAATGTAACGAGCTTTGACTTTGCTTCTGTTCAATATTTTCTCTCTCTTTCGCGTCTAGGAGCTTGATTCTAAACGAATGCGAGCACTTAAACGTGCACAAGACGAACGAGAATTGACTGCAGTTAAAGAGAAAGATATCGAGAAATTACAAGGTGAAATCAATGAACTCAAACAAAAACGCGAAGAATCACTCGCTCGAATTGCTAAATATAACAATCATAATAAATATCTCGAAAGAGTATGATTAGAATCATTGTTTTAGTCTTTGTTTTCATGATTCGATTTTCTAGGCTGTTGAAACTGCTGATGAATTTCAAGAAATTCGAGAATTAATCGATCGTTATACAACATTGAAAACGAACAAAGAAGTCAATATTTCGAATTGATTTTCTCTTGAATCCATCAGTTTCTTCTCCTTTTGTCTATTTAGTCATTAATGGAAATTCAAAATCACCGTGAAGAACAATTAGAAGGTTTACGTCGAAAACGTGAAGCTTTTGTTCAAGTAAGTATAAAATTTGAATAAAATATTCGTTTGATCTGTTTTTTTTTGTCTTTATACAGAGCAAAAACAATCAAATCTTAACATTAAACAATCGAATCGGTGACTTACAACATGATCTTGAACGAGCCGAAATCGAAGCACGACGCGCTGAGAATGAATGGACTTTTATTCAAACAACAGCAGCTGAGAAAACATTACAACTCGGCAATGTTATTTTGTAAGAGAAGACTATTAATCATTTCTGTTTTCGCTCATGTTTATTTTCGAATTGCAGAGCCGTAAGAAATCTATATCAACTCGTTCAACGACAGCAAAACATTGAAAAAGAAGAAGACACTGAAGAAATTGAAGATCCAATCAAACGTGTTCAACAACAATTAGACAAAGTACGATCAATTCTTCTCATTTTCTTTTTCTTAACAAACTTTTTTATCGTCTAGGTTCATATATTCATTCATGATTTTACAGCGATTACTAATGAAATGCGTCGTGTCGATCAAGCTAAAGCTAAAGCACGAATCAGTTAATTATCCAATTGATAATTATATATTCACCTTTTTTCTTCGATTTTTTTTCTTATTTGTATTTTATTTTTCCAACATAATATCCAAATAAATATTTCGTACGAACAATAACTCATTTACCAATTCGATCGAATATGTTAATCATCAATTTCCTTTCTAATCAGCTAGATGATTGAGGGTTTAGCTAGCTTAAGTCGTGGTCATTTCTTTTGTGTAATTTACAGTTTGATTGTCTATGAAAAAGATAGTTCCTAACTTATGATTATCATGAAGATTATCTCATGCGTTTTCTATTATCTGTCGGTTCTCTTTTTTGCTTAGCTTAAAATGACGGATTTGATGTGTGTAATTTTTTAAAACTGATGATGCAATCTTTGGGAATAAAACAAGACACGCGCATAAAAGATAGTACAATTACATACATAGATAGATAGATGAGAGGAGAAGTAACAATCTTTGACTGAACGCCATCAAGTATATACTCATTGTTTCTACATCCATATGCTTACGTAAGAGACAAGATACAAACAAAACAGTATTTTCATCAATCGTCAGAATCAAAGTAACAACAAGTATGTCAATTGACCTTTCTTTCTTCCTTTTCTTTTTTTTTGTTGGTGATGTACGTATGCATTGTATTGCTTTATTGTATAAAAAAAAAAGCTCGAAAAGAATTACGTCGTGTATTTTTTTTTCTCCATTAAATCCATCAACCACTCATCAATTGATTGAATAGTAACGATGCAGGTGAATGAAACCGGAAGGGTGTTATTTTATGACCTCGGAATTGCATCAAATGAATGGTTGGCGATATTAGCTAGCTGATATGAACGTTGATAACACTGCACGCACACACTTGTCTGACACCTTAATTTCTTTCTCTTTCTCACGAGAAAATGTTGATATAATCGTTAGGTCGGACAGCCGCTAGGGCTAGTTTTTGCACTTGTCAATCATTATGATCATTAGAAGAGAATTTTTGGCGTTATAACTTAATGTCGATCACAACAGGTTCATTTTCTCTCGTTTTTTTTTCTATGAACTCGATGCTGACTTGATTGTTTTTTTTTTCGATTAAGGTGAACGGTAAGTTCAATTCTCTTTTTTCTTCTTCTTGCTGTTGTTCTCGAGGGATATAATGTCTGCTTGAAACCAAGTGCTTGTTTGATCGCTGCATGTTGTTCATACAAATTTTCTAATGTGATAAGCTCAGGTCAAAATGTCGACATTTCTATACATTTCATCAGTGGATAGTACAGGTCAATTTCACGAAGAAATGTAATTAGAAAATGATCATAGCAGGTGAGAGGTGTCAAATAGATAGAACACGAAAAAAGCATTTTGACAAGTTATCAACGAAGGATGTAGCACAACATGTAGTCACAAAGTTCGATTAGAACACGTACGTACGTATGTGTAGATTTTCTTGACAAATTAACTCAAACATATATTGCATGTAGACATTGATGACCGGATATCTCGTACACAGGATATTACATATCTTTTTCACTCTGTATATATACGCTGTTACTATTTATTTAGTGGGAGTAGTAGTCATTCAAGGTAGTTGCTTTATGTTCTCTTCTTCTTCTGAATTTGTAATGAAATGATGCGTAAGAATATTTTTATCTTTGATGCTTGTATTTCTCATTTAATTCGATTAAATCGAAAGACAAAATAAAATCTGACACCATCTGAATGTTAATCAATGGGAATAATAATGTCTTAGTGAAGAGTAAAACACGATTAAAATCAGTCGTATTAATGATTAGCAGTTTCGTTTGATGTTGCTCAAGAGATGAACTTCTGTTCATGTCTTTTGCTTTTTTATTCTTCCCGCACTCGCTTCTTTTTTTTTCTTGTCTGCTTTCCTTATCATATTGAATTTGAATAGAAGTTGATGATGACCCATGAAACGACCTTTTACGGATCATTCGCCCGGTGGTAGAAGTTCAATTTTAATTGAAAAAAAAACTGAAACGAGCAAAATTCAACAATAATCGATCGATTGATTAATACGAAGAAGCTCGATAAAGGTGCGCATGACATGGTAATGCTTCTAATAGAAAAATGATGCCCTATGCTCCACCTTTTCATATTTTATTGTTGACTGACACGTATTCAGTCGCTGTTTGTGATGAGATTCTTTAGTTTCTCGTGTAATTAAACATTCGACAAGATGTACGTTTGTATACAAGAGACTTTGTCATGACGAGTCGCGCCGTCGATTTGTTTAACCTGTCTGTATGACCTTTATCGATTGAATATTGTCTCGAATATCGTCTGTTATTACTTGAAAGAGAGTTCGAAACTCAAGAACACAGCCAAAGGTGCCAATCACCATTATCATTGTCATTATGATTATCATTCTTGTCTAACCCATTCATTACATTTTTTTTTCTTTTCTCTTCTCGTCTTTTTTGCTTAGACTATAATAATCAGTAGATTTTTTTTCATCTCTGTCGCTTGAAGTGCCGCACTCCTAAATATATATATATATACACTTGTGACATTTCTAAGACACCTCTTGCCAAGGTTCTTCATTCTTTCTGTCTTTTTTTATCGCCATTTCATCGTCATGTACGAATGTAAAACAAAGATTCCACTTGTGTGTGTGTATGTTATGATACTTGCATACGCCTTTACGCGCTTCGTTCATTATGTAATCGCTACACATACATATATACACGCGCACTCTATGTGCACTACGGCCACCAGTGTTGTTCTGTGAAGGACATTCACTATACTCTCTTTCTAATACAATCGTCTATTATTCTAGGCATACTAAATATATACATTTCCGGAACTGACGCGTCTTTCTACTAAGGTAATTGTTCATGCTTTTTATATGTTGACCTTCATCAGGCGATTTTTCAAACTTCTCTCTCTCTCTTACACACACAGTTTTTTTTCTGTTTGCTGGTTCATTATGTATGAATGAATCTGTTTATCTAATCATGCTAGTCATGGTGAGAGTGTATGTGTGTAATCATTTAGAATAACAATTCAAAAGGAGCAAGATTGTTGATTTTCCACATGCAAATGAATATATAGGTCTGTCATTCGTTAACGACTAAGCGCATTCCAATCTAGCACCATCACACAACACACATAGATAAACAAAAAAGTTAGCTAGCTAACTGTTATTCTCATGAATAAATTAGTTTGTTGAAATAGTCACCTGATACTTAATCGAAAAAATAGCCGAGCAAGCAAATTATCAAGTTTCAACGTAAGTGAAAATCATACTCATTTCTAGGGCTTTATGCACAGAGAGAAAAATTGCTATTAACACCAATTTCGAAGCTCATTTGTTGTGGCTTCGAGTAATTATTGTTATTGACCTGTGAACCTATCCTATCAATGGGACACTTTCACTCTAAGTCATCGACGCGTGAATATAGAATCTGACACCTGCTCATGTCAAATTAATTAATCATACAAGTAGAAAAGAAGCCTAGACAATTGCCTTGTTATCCTGACTTGAGATCGATCAATTCATTTAGACGTGTATGTATGTATATTTAGATACATAATGGCATAAAGACCATGCCTATTCTTTAAAACATATTGAATTTGTCTTTAATCTGTACAGTCAATATTCTTATTGTACAATAGGAGAAACAAGAGGCAGAGAGAAAAGAGAAAAAATCAATCTTGTTGAACCTGCCCTGTGAGTAAGTATATATATCTATATATATATACGTGTGTATGTGTGTACACGCAATAGATTCGATGAAGGAAGAGGAGAGGTTATGTGTGTAGATGTACAAACAATACGTAGCTTGTGAATTGTATGCATATCTGCCTCATGAACGAATGAGCGTCAAGCAGGAAATGTATGATGTATAAAGAAAAACGCTGGTGTGTGTCAGGTTAGATCAATGTTATATAATTAAGAGAGACACAGAGAGAGAGAGAGAGAGGGAGAAAGCTTCTTGCTCTCCCTATTTCTTCTTCTCCTTCACGTTTTGCTTTTTCTCTTTCTTTTCTTATATAGCTATAGGATTCTTGTCCATAAGTCGACAATCGAGAGAGAGAGAAAAGAAAAGAACGAAGTTGAACATCATCTATCTTGATGTAT
>Ga0209922_103416_pt1 | contig 12607 bp, 10 predicted proteins | sample ThiBiot_500_biof_FD_183946 | JGI IMG/M metagenome (GOLD analysis project Ga0209922, IMG submission 183946) | Wastewater bioreactor microbial communities from Cape Town, South Africa - Thiocy_expt_500_biof (SPAdes) | ecosystem: Engineered > Bioreactor > Thiocyanate-remediating > Anaerobic-Aerobic ...
TTTTGACAACCAGCAACTGTGGTTCCTTGTTTTGCATCTTTATTCCATTTTTGAATTCGATTATTATTTGTATCAGCAATATACAAAGTGTTATCTGTCGAACTGACGTAGATACCCGTTGGAAAATAGAGAAGATCTGCGCTATGTCCTTCGTCATCTGCTTGACCAGCAACAGTCACTGTTGTTTTTGTTTTCGGTGACCATTGTAAGACACGATGTGCACCGGATTCTGTCATATAAACATTTTGTTCTCCATCGATCCAAACACCAGCACATTGCTTACATTGACCACCAATCTGAACTCCACTTTTTCCGTCTTTCGTCCATTTTTCTACTCGATCGAAATATCTCAATGCTACATAAATATTAACTCCTTCTTTGTCAACATAAAGTGCAGATACAGATTCAATATTTGATACGACTGTCACGCCCGTGCCTGTCGATCCACTCAACGAAAGACTTTGAATTCGTCGATTGGCAGTATCTGCGACGTACAATGTGTTCGTTTCTTTTTGAATAAATATTCCATCGGGTAAATTAAGTTGATTCGAAGCATTGCCTGGATAATTCGTTCCGAGGACAGTTACTCCTGTGCTACTCCATGTTGCACACGGATTTAAATGAACTCCGTCGATCGATACAAAAAATAATAAACTAAAAACTTGAAAATCAAAAAATCAGATTGCGTATCTTTGCTCTGCTGTGCTTACGAGAAGAGATGAAAACTATATCAAACATTTCGTCAACTTTATTTGCAAGAAAAAACTAGATAAAATGGATCTCTTGCACCTGCATGTATACTTTAGTTACACTTGATAAGAAAGAAAAAGTAAAGATCAACATCAAAGTTCTTTTTCTCCCGCTTTAGAGTGACAGTGATTCGAAGGAAACATTGTATTGGCTGAAAAATGACAAATAATATTCGTTATTCTTCTCAAGTAAAGTAAAGGAAGAAAAAACAGAAATTATTATGAAAAAGCAATCTGTACTTGTTAAAACGCAGATATGGTTGAAAGAAACAATACAAAAGGCAAACAGCAATCGTCAGCTAATAATAAATCTTTCAATGATCAAAATCAAACGAAAGTCAGTTTTATCGTCGTTGTTTTTTTTCTCTTTTGTTTATCAGTTGAGTTTTAGATTGTTCTTCGTCGATTACCTCCGACGTTAACAAGTGAACAATTTCTCGAAATTGTTTCGCCATTACCTGATCATGATTATTATCGTTTTTGTAAAGCTGATATCAGGTATTTCGATTTTTTGTTTGTTTTCGATTGGAAATTGACGAATGTCCTTTTATCTTAGTTTGGGTCAACAATTTGCCTTTTCACGCGCTTATTTAAACATACCGAATCGTCAAGAATTACTTATTTTTACCGAGAAATTTCAAGGTTACGTTTTCTTGGATAAAAATGGTAAAAATCCGATTGATTTCGTTTGATTTTCTTGTTGAATTGCAAATCTAGGAAATGAATTTATTTGTGCGGTTGAATTTGCTCCTAATCAAAGTCGACCAAAATCCGATCAACAAACACGTAAAGATCCGAAAGTAAATTCAATCGAACAAGGTAACCAAATCTGCAGACTTTTTCGTTCGAAAAACAAACAAAAGAAAATCGTGATTCTAGATCCTGAATATCAAACATTTGTGACAAATATGAATGCGCCAATCAGTGCTGCAGAAGCGTTGCCTAATGCTGAGACAATGCTCGAAGAAATCGAGAAGAAACAACGTGAAGGTTAGAGACGAAATCATCGAAAATTTGTTTATGATGAAATGAATTTTAGAAAGTAAAACGAAATCTGGTCAAACAACAACGCCGTTACTTGAATATCTCAAACGAAAACGTGAAGAACGAAAACAAGAGAAATTAATTCGTATTCAACATCGAAATAATAAACAATCGGGAAGAAATGCGGCGAATGAAGATGAATACAATTCATCTCAAAGATACGGCGGAGGTGGAGGTGGAGATCGATCGAAGTAAAACTTTAGGTTTTTTTGCATTGAAAAGAGAAAAAGAATTGAAATTTAGTCGTTCACAACGAGGTTATGAAAAATCTGGTTATCGATCATCGAATCAAGATCAAGTAGCTAATAATGCTGATTTTTTCGATTTGAAATAACGATTTTCCTTTTAGAAACGATCGAATGCGAACGAATACGGAGGAAATAAGTCTTCAAAGAATCGAGAATCTCAAAACCCCAAAGCAAAACAACAAAATCCCAAAGAAACTAAGAATATTCCAACATCGAAATCGACTACTAATCAAGAAACTTCAGTTAAACGTGAAACTGATTCAGCAACATCAAATCAAACTGAAGAACGACCTAACTCATCACAAAAAGTATTTTTCTATCAAAAACAAGATTTCATTGATTCGGAATCTCTCTTTCAGAATACAAGTGGCGCAGCTAAACCTCGACCATCGATGCAAATCTATAATCCAGGTGAACGAGCAAAAATGCGACGACAACAACAACAACAATCGAATCCATCTTCTGAAAAATAAACTAAACTTTTTTCTTTCTTTCTTTCTGTAAAATCTATTTGTTTACTTTGTTCGATATCTGCTCCATCGTTTTTCTTTCAGATTTTCATTCTGCTAAGCATCACAAGTGCACAAATCTTCCATGCCCAGTAGACTGTGCATAAGATTTTTGCATCTTAAAAACTCAAAAGGCGAGAAAGTTTCCAATGTTTTGATTTATATTAAAAAACTATCCACGACACCATCACCGTCGGGTAAAATCTTGTTTGTTTTCACCAACATTCACATTGATCTCTTCTCGTTAGCTCAATCAATAACACTTCATCAAACAGAATCAGATCAACCTGAAGTGTTAAATTTTGACAATGATTTTATTTTCTCTTCCGAACACGAGTACATTCAAGTCATGTTTATTAAAACAGAAAACGAGCCTGAATATCTAATTGATCAAACGTTTCGATTCGATACTTTGTATAGCATTTTGTATCAATCGAATCCAACGAAAAAACAGTTCCTTGAAACGATACATACAGTGAGAATAGAACGAAATTGTTAAGACGAACATGTTGAATTTGATCTAGGCCGCATTGGAGCAAAACTATTCGTTGACATTTCAACTTCAATTGTGTAATTTTACGAATAATGAAAACAAACAAAAACGAAACGCGGAAAAATTGTATCGAACTCGAGGTCATGCTCTTCTACCTGCTTCGTTTTCCGGGCTAACATATTGTTCAGTGTGTCGAAAATTTATTTGGTATTGAAATTTATTTGTCAAATCTGTGAATTACGATTGATTCTAGGGGTGTGACTGATCAAGGATGTAAATGTGCACAATGCAATTTAGCTGTACATTTTAAGTGTTGTGAACACATTCCTTTTTGGTGTGCATTTGGTTTTGGTGAAGTAGGAGTATTCGAATGAAAGGAAAGAGTTTTTTTTGTTAATTATTCTGTTTTACAGTCGCCGTGTTTGTTGAATGGAAATGGCATTAAAAGAAACGAAATTCCACATTGTTTCGAACCGATAAAACGCGGATTGAATCAATTTTTCGATCATTGTGATCATTGTGGATCGAAACTGTCGGATATTGTTCTCAAATGCAGCAGTGAGAAGAAACGAATTGTTGAGTAATATTCTCTCGATATTTGTTGTTTTGTATTCAGTTTGTAATTTCGTTATTCACGAGAAATGTCTCGGTTTTGTTCCGTCGTTATGCGGAACGAAATACAGCATTTTGGACAAACAAATACGAAATGGAATTTTCAAAGAAGTTTTTTCGAGAACAAGCACAAGTGATGGAGAAAGTCGATATAGTTCGACATCAGCATCGTCGACAATGTCATCAATTTCGTCGACGATAGGTGATCAACCGATAGAAGTCATACCGAAACATTCCGATTTCGAATGCATTGGTCGTCTTGGTCGAGGTGCATTCTCGACGGTTTATGTAGCGAAACATATTCCTACGAATGAACTTGTGACTATCAAAGTTGTCAACGGAATTGCTGATGCTGAAGCACGAGAACAAATACAACGAGAAAAAGATTTTCTATTCAAATTTTCTCATGACAATCCTTATATCATAAAAGCTTATTGTACATTTCATCATGGCGTAAGATCGAATTCGATTTTTCGAAATAAGAATAGTTATACATTCGTATTTAGGATTATTTATTTCTGGTAATGGAATTCGTCAGTGGAGATACTTTGTATCAACGAATAACGAAAAAGCCTTTGAACAGCAATGAAGTCAGCCATTATTTAGTCGAAATTATATCAGTTTTGCAGTATATTCATTCCAAAAATATAATCTATCGGTAAAAATCAAATTCGTTTGCTTTCATTTTTCGAGTTTATTTGTCGATGATTTAGTGACCTTAAATTGGAACATATTGTCGTTAATTCCGAAGGACACATTCGATTAATCGATTATGGTCTTGCAAGAACTTTAGACAACAACGAAGAAGTGTGCGAAACTATCTGCGGTACACCAGGTTATGTCGCACCTGAGGTTAATCAATTGGAAGCGACGCTGGTGAATGATGGTTACCGTTATTCAGTTGACTTCTGGTCTCTCGGCATCGTTTTTGCTCAACTACTTCGAAACGAACGATTGACAGAAATGTATAATTATACAGAGAATTTACCTGAACTTTTATTGAAAAATTGTAAAACGACAGCAGAAGCTCGTTCGTTGTTATCTGCACTGTTAGAAATCGATAAACACAAACGTATTGGTTCTCCTCTATCGCCGCATGGAGATATTCGAGAACATCCGTTTTTTCAAGGTGATAACAAATTAAACTGGTCAGAAGTCGACGAAGGAATTCACAAGTCGGCAAATAAGCAAATTATCGTAAGATGAATTCTTCTTTTCAACGATTATTTCATCGATCTATTTCAGTTTCAAGAAAGTTATACTGGTAGCTTTAATAATACACCATTATCACGATTAACATTCGATCGAGACTGTAAAACTGAATGGAATGCTATCGGTCAATCGAAATGTACAGCCACAAACGAGAGACTATTGCATTCATTTGATTCAATCAATTTTAATGTACGAAGTGTATTCTTTAATCGACGTAATTAACAGGTTTTTTTTCTACTGATAATTTATATAATAAATTCAAAAAAATCCTTTTCTTTTTGTTATTCCGGTTGATAGTGATAAGTTTTCATTTGTTTTCTTATCTTAGACTTTTTTTGTTTGAAGATATTCATCTCGATTTTCTTGCTTCATAAAATGTCTTCAACTCCAACCGTTCGTCGTACTATTACAAGTGCTGCAGCTGGACCCGTCGGCGGACCTTATAGGTTCGTTTTTACTTTCAATTCGAATTCGTTTGTTTTGGTAAAACTCAGAATTTATTTTTTAGTCAAGGTGTCATCATTGGACAAACATTATATTTAAGTGGATCAATTGGCCTTGATCCTAAAACCGGTCAATTCGTGAGTGAAGATGTTCAAGAACAAACTCGTCAAGTAGATTCGTTTGTGAATGAAAAAAATCTTGTTGATCTCGATGAAATGTTTAGGTTTTGAAAAATCTTGGCGAAATTTTAAAAGAAGCAGGTGTTTCTTACAAAAATGGTAGAGAAAATCGAAAGAAAAGAGTTTTATTTCGAAAGGATTGTTTTTTTTTAGTGGTCAAAACCAATGTCTTTCTTAAAGATATGAATGATTTTGCTGCAATGAATGCAGTTTATGCCGAATGTAAAACGAAGATTTCGATTTTGTTTTAGTTAATTAACGAATATTTTTTAGTTTTTTCGGACCGTCATCCAGCTCGATCGACTGTTCAAGTCGCTGCTTTACCACGAGTAAATTCAACAATTCTTCGATTCAGATTGGATTTCTGTTTTTATTTCGTAGAATGCCAAAGTCGAAATCGAAGGTGTTGCTTTCCTGGGCGAAATTCAAGATCAATGAGAATTTCCACATCTTTTTCCAATGATTTTTAGTTTTAATAAAAGAACAGCTAATTAGATGTTAGGACTACGATTGACTATTTATTATTGATCGAAAAAAAAAACAAGTTTTCTCCTCGTTGTCGTTCATATAATTACATTTAACACAAACAATCTTATACAAAGAAATGTCAATATACAAAAATAAAAACAAAAGATGTTCAAGAAATACACGAACGTCGAAACATATCTGACAATTGACTGGGCTTCATTTTGTTGAAACAACTTTCGATTTCACATTTGTCGTCGAATGCTTATCAGTTGAAGGTACTCGCTTCTTCTCGTCGACTGTAGGATTTGCTTTTGGCTTGACTTTTGCAGTTAAACTTGCGGCTGGTCTACGAAAGCAATTTTTTTGATCTTAAAAGATTCGAACAAAAAAAGTTTCTTTGTTACTTGTTTGCACTCGTGGCAGTAGGTAATACTCGTGCTATTGGAGCTTTGGGGTTCGGTTTGTTGATTGTAACGATATTATTCGAAGTTTTCGATCGATCATCTGTGATAAAAACAAAAAAAGAGTTGATTGATAACAAAGAAGAAGTTTCTACTTGATGCTTGTCGTGAAGGCACTCGATTGTTTACTGAATTCGTTTTTGTTGTTAATATTTTCTAAAAAAAATTCAATATGAAATCAGCTACGATGGTTTTAACTGTCGCTGACCTGTTGTTTTTCTTTCTTAAGCTGATCGATTTCTTCGTGGAGATTTCTACGAACGAGAAATTTGTTTTAAAATAACTGAAAACTAAATAATCAGCTTTTACTTGATCGTCGTTTCGTTTTCATGAAGTTTTTGATTGAGTTCATCTTTAATCAATTTATATTCCTCAACAATCTAAATCAAAGTTTTTTTTTGATCTTTCTTCGTTCGAAATCGAAATTACTTTATCAAGAGTTTCTTTTTCTAATATTAACATCGTTTGATCATTTCGCAGATTATCAATTTCGATATTCTAAATATTCGAAAAAGCAGTTTTCTTGCCGAATCAACTGACAAATGAACGAACTGTTTGAATGAGAGTTTGTTCTTTTTCTGCGAGCGACGAACTCAACTGTTCGATCTGCAGATTATGATCTAAAACGACGATGAATTTGATTTTTATTCGAAACAGAAAAGGAATTTTCTCCGTACGTTGTATGAGATAGTCGATTTCTTCTTGATGTTGTTGTTTCAATGCTTCAATCTCTTGCTCATTCGATTTTTTTAAAAGAACAATTTCGAGTTGTAAATTCGCTTTTGTCTAAATTCAAAAAACTTTATGAATTCGAAAAGAAATCTTCTGCTTATTATTACGTCTTCTAAATCTTTATTTTCTTCTTTTAATTGAATTAAATCTTGCCGAGAATCAAGTTCTACCAGAAAAAAAACCAAACAAATTCTTCGAATACTCAAAACACAAAGCAAACAAACGTTTGATAAGTTTATTCATTGGCGTCGAAACGGCCAATTTCCGTTTGTTAGTCGACGGTGTCGATGTCGTATTCAACAACGATTGATTCATACTAATACCAGAGAGATCTTTACGACGTGTTGAATAAGCAAGATTCGGTTGTCGACGAGTTCTGAAACTCGAATTTCAATTGAAAGAAAGAAGAAATCGATCGGTGTTACTTGGCAGTTGGATCTGTTTGATGATTGGGCTCACTTTCATCAACAAGAATTGGCAGTCGTGCGAGCGCTTCATTGAGAGCGTCTTGATCCATCGGTCGAATGGGTCGATCATCATAATCTCCGTAATTATTTTCATCGATGGAATTGTTCACTTGAGGTTCGAGATTCATCGTAATCTAAAACAATTTCATTTCTTTTGTATTTATGAGAATAAACAAAATCTAATTGAATTTATTTTAATATAACACAAAATTAGCTTGCAGCTCGAAAATGTTCATCATCTGTAGTTGAATAAATGTGTCCTTCGCCCGAGAGAAAATCCAAAGTTTGTCTTCAAAAAAAAAACAAAAAAACGAAATTCATTTCAAGAAAAACGTGTCAACTAACTGAATGTCATTTTCACTGAACTGTTTCAATTGTTTACAAATTGACGAAACACTAAAGCCAATTGATGTTGTCGCTGTTTGCAAGAGACTTAACACCGCAGTTTGTATCGGCGTAAATCCGTTGTTTGTACTCGTCGTTCCAACAGGTTCGCCTCCTTTTCGAATCGACATACTCGCGTGAATACATTCAATTGAATGAGCGATCAGTTCGTTTAACGATCGCATTTTATGAATATGATGTGCAACGATATGCATTTTGCCCGAGAAAACCTTGACTTGACCGACAACTTTGACATAAGTTAAGTTCGATAGCAATTCACTTGAATCCTACAAAGACGAGAAGCTCGTTTCGATGCAAAAACAAAGAGAGAGAGAGAGATGAATTTACATCGTGCCACCATTTGACTTCAATTGACCCGTTGGAAAGATCGTCGATTTGGTACGTCGTTAAACTTCCGTTGACTTCGTGATTGGCTTCACGAATTAAACCCATAATCATAACAGTATTGAATTTTAAATGCTTATAAACAAAACAATTTTCAGGCTCCGAATGTTTTGCATTGAGAATCGTGTCGATTGTGCAGGTCAACACGCCTTTCACTGTTGAACGCTGAGCACCACCGGCTTCGTTATCGACAGGCGCTTTTCGTTGTTGAAAACCACCGGTAGTAACAGCAGCACCTCCTTGTTCTATATAGAGATTTCATTCAGAGATTTTGTTGATTTGAAATTACCCCAAAGAGCCATTGTTTTATCGAAATGCTGAATATCAACGAACGAACTAAACGAACGAAAAAGATAGAAATGTTCGTTCGAACAAAGAAACGCAACAATGCAATTAGCCAATCACTACGTAATTCTATTTTCTATAGGTGACGTTCTCATAAGTGAACACAAAACACACATTTTAATTTAAGAGCGACTGAGCGTGAATTTTGTCATTCATTCATTAAAATATATTACAAAAAAGAAAAAGAAGTGTGTCAGCTATGTCTCGGATTCCACATACAGTTCGATTTTGGACTTATCTCTTTTCGGACATTGCATCTCTGTTGTGCACGATATTCACTCTGTATTGTCTTCTTTCTGATCGAGCCCTTCGCCGTGCGTTGCATAATCATGTTATTATTGTTTTACTGATTCTTGGTTTGATTTATGAACTAACCGATATTCCGTTTATTCTTCGGAATGATTTCAGCGAAGAACCTTGGCAAGCATCGCCAGCATTTTACTTGTTCTGGGTGTTTTTTGATTATGCAATGTATTCATTGCAAATCGCTTTGTTTGCTTGGGCGTCGATTGAAAGGCATATTCTTATTTTTCATGAATCGTGGGTTTCGACAAGTAAAAGACGAATTTGTCTTCATTATTTACCAATAATTGTAATTATTGTCTATTATTTAATTTATTATGCAATTGTTCATTTTGTACCGCAATGCGAGAATTCATTTGATGGATTTTTAACTGGAAGTGTTTTTATTCCTTGTTCATTCGACAGATCATTCTTAGGAATTTGGGATCTTATTGTTCATCAAGTTATTCCAACAGTAATCATAATCATATTTTGTCTCGCTCTTTTATTACGTGTTGTTTGTCAAAAAATTCGAATGCGTCAACAAGTTCATTGGCGAAAATATCGTAAAATGACAATTCAATTGCTATCGATCTCAACTATTTACATGGTATTCAATGCACCATGGATTCTGACAATATTTGCATATCAATATGGTTTATCCGAGGATATTGCAATTGTTATTCTCAAATATACCGGATTTCTTTTCTATTATGTCATATTTTTATTTCCTTTCGTATGTTGTCTGTCATTATCTGAACTTCGAAGCAAATTTATGCGAGTTATTTTATGTGGACATAATCAATTACGAGTACATCCTATTTCCGGGACACTGACAAATCGAGAAAGTTTACGTGCGAATAATACAATGGCAACATAACGTGTTCGTCTGCTCCGCTTATTTTGAGAATACATATGTCATTTTCATTAGTTTAGAATTCAGCGAAGTGTAATCTAAGTACGAGCGTTATCAATATGTGTTGTGTTTACGATTGAATAAATTGTCTATCAACCAGTTACCATATCAAATTGATATGACAAACGAAAGCACAGATTTTGAAAAAGGTCACGTATATTTTTATTTGGAGCTATTGTTCTTGATTTCTAAACTATCCTATTTGTTTATACGAATCAATTCAAATACTTTTTGAAGAGTTTTTGAACGTATATACAGAAGAATTCTCTTCGATATAAAAACATACCGGAATTGATTATTTCTGAAAAATTTGCGTAAGCACTGATTCTTGCGTTGCAGAGTATCAATTTATTGACACATTTGAAATTTTACGGTTACAATCGTGAAATCAAGGAGATTCAACTATACTGGGTTTTTCCCCAACATCACTAATCTATTTCGTGTCATATATCAGTAGATAGTGTTTTTAATTGGATTTTTGTAAGTGATCATATTTATTTTCGAAAGGTCTTTCTTTTTTTTATCGTAAACTTGAGATAAAAGTACAGCAAATTCGAGGAAGTGAATAAACCAGCTCGTAGTATATATGAGTAGATGATTATTTTATTTAAACACATTCGAAAATGAATTGGATATTTATTGGGATTGTTTTTGTTAATGTTGTCACTACAAGACAAAAAGAGACGGATAATCTGATAGCTGTCAACACCAATACACAAAGTTTCAGTAGCAACATATGGACAGCAAAATTACCGGCAACAAATATTGGTGGATTTAAATATCAAGATGGTGAAGTTATTCTCTTACAAAATCAATTGAAATCATCTGATTTTTTCTTCACACCGTTTCCATATATCGAACCAAACTTAACTGAATGTTTTTACAATGATTTTGATGATCAAACTGAACTAACATTATTTGTTTCGTTATATACAACAAATTTACTCGAAGCTATTGAACAAGATATTAAAAAACATCATCAAGATATTTGTATTAAACAACGTTGTAAAGTTTCACTTTTACCGATGCATTCGATTCGTCTATTTCAAAAAGGACGTCGAGATTCTGGATCGAAGAAAAAATACAGTGTGGATAGTGAATGGCAAAGTAACACACAACTCCGACAAACAGTCGAATTTACTATTCAAATGTCCAATATGTCTGTTTGTGAAACAATAAGAGATTCGATTAGTACACGTTGTCGTTTATCTAATTTCGAACTTCACTACACATTAGAAGGTCAACAAACAACAGCTCGAACTATTGAAGTAACCACAGAACATATAACTGGTACAGCAATGTACAATAAAATTAAATCTGCATTTCCTTCTAATGAACAAAACACTGTTGCTTTAACTGGTCATGACTATAAAAGTCTGGTAGATGAAACAATAGATCAAATCAAAATGAATATACGAATTGATGAAGGTTATGAAAGTATTCAAGATCCAATTGGAATTGATTCAATGCTTGATCGTCAATTAAAATTAAATCAAATTTCATTGACAAGACTCAATGACAATCTTTGGAGTTCCCTATATTGGACATCTGACTTGACTCGACCTGATCGAGTAGCAAAAGTTCTTAATAAAATCCTCAAACAAGATGCGACCGATTCGAATCGATTTCTTTATGATTATTCTCAACTAGATGACGAGCTCAAACAAACTTTAACCAATTATGATACACAAAAATATGATAATTTAGCAAAACAATTAACATCTCAATCTCCAAATACAACAAATATAGCCGATGGAAGTCTCTCAACAGATCCAATAACTGGATTTGTCATCAATACTCAACGATATAATAGAACAAGCAACGATAGAAAAAATGCGACAAGCATATCTCTTCAACGAAATGATGCCGAGAAATTAGTTCAATATTTCTCGGAACATGTCGAAATCGAAGGTGATATGATAAAGCCAAAACCAATTGATGTTAAAATTGTTAAATTCGGCTCACTAAGAACAAACACAAAGTTATTCTCCAATACAGTCTATGTGAAAACTCGAATGAATGTTCATATCTTGCCTCTTCGATGTCCATATAAATATCGTTATCGTGCATCGGCTACTTGGCTGGAGGAATCGCATCGTCATCTATCAAATATCGTCGATAATTTAACTGTTGTAATTGATCATAAATATGATCAATTATCAAATACGACTGATGAGAAATACAATCGATTATTGACTTCTGTGGATAGTTTTCAAGATCTAGTTGATCGTAAATACGATCAGTTATCGCATCTTGTCGATAATTCAACGAATGTGAACAAGAAGAAATTAAATCATTTATCTAATATCATCGATCATTTTACAAGCGTTGCGAGTGCATTAAATGGAACATTGTTAAATAGTTTTCATAGAATAGTTGAGGAATTTAAATTATCAACAAATCATTCAATTGAAAGTTCAGTTAGTTCGATGCAAATGACTTTAATACAGGAGATCGATAAGAATCAATTGGAAACGAATTCTGTTATACGTGAATCATCCAAATATGTTTATGAGAACCTTATGGGAAATATTGCACCAATAAACGAATCAATCAACTCAACATTGGTTGAAATATTGAATGTTTTAGATGAAAAAATAACAAACAATACAGAGACACTTTATACTTTAATGGCCAAAACTAAGCCTGTAATAATA
>Ga0209922_103417_pt1 | contig 12603 bp, 18 predicted proteins | sample ThiBiot_500_biof_FD_183946 | JGI IMG/M metagenome (GOLD analysis project Ga0209922, IMG submission 183946) | Wastewater bioreactor microbial communities from Cape Town, South Africa - Thiocy_expt_500_biof (SPAdes) | ecosystem: Engineered > Bioreactor > Thiocyanate-remediating > Anaerobic-Aerobic ...
ATTTGCTAGATGTCTTACTCCTTCATCACCAATTGAATTTCTATCGAGATTCAATATTTGAAGCGTCTACAAAACACAGAAATCGAATATATTTTTTCCCAAGGGGGAAAAAGCGATACTTCATCTACTTCTGTACTCCCAGAAGTACAGTGGAATTACCTGGGAGTACCATGGAAGTATTTGGGAGTATCATGGGAGTACCATGGGAGTACCGTGGGAGTACGATGGGAGTACAGTGGGAGCGTGAGCACTCGTACTTCTGCTTTTTCCCCCTTGTTTTTTCCCCAACATGTACGTACTTTATTGCTTTTTAAAGCATTTGAAAGATATTCAGCACCCTGTTCTGTTATGATATTTCCATAAAGATTCAATGATTTTAAAGTCTTGAAGACGAGAATTAATTTTTTTTTATTTTCAAGACGTGGTAAAATGTTTTTTACTTGATTTTTGGCTAATGCATTTGCTAGCCAACGTATATGGTTATCATCTAACAATAACTGAGACAGTGCTAATGTTTGCAGTGTCTAAATTATCGAAATAGAATCAATTGTCATAAAATATAATCGTTTACAGTGTTTCTTTCGATTAAAACCCATAGATCGGATAGATTACTCAAATTTTCTTTGTTATAATATCGAAGTATTTTGAATATTTTCACATTCTACGTATATAAATAAAATAAAAACAAGTCTTAAATTTAGAAAAAAAGTTTTATTTCACTTTGTTGGTTTGTAAAGCCCTGAATAACGGTGATAGATGCTTGCATGAATCCATCACATTGCTATGCACTTGGGTTATATCCTTTTTTTAAAAAAAAAACATTCAGTTTGATATATGCAGACAGAAAAAAAAGATATCCAACAAACTTTATATTGCTGAGAACTCTCGATAATTCGATTCAATCGTTGGGAAACATTATAAAACGATGTTAGAATCGTTTGATCATCCAAATAAGTCAAAATTCGATAGACAAATTCTATTGGTAAGTTTTCGAGCGATTTCGCAATCTCGTCCGACATCGTATCAAGCAAGAAATCAACTAGTGACATCGTGTTATAAATCGTAGGTTTTTATTTTTCTCTCACGATAATAAAGGGAAAAAAAGTCAACATTAGTCATCAACGACAAAATACAAATTTTTGCTTGGGTTTTTTTTGTTTATTAAACTTCTTGTTCAAAGTTTGGGCTTTTTTTTATATACAAAATTTTGTCTTTTTGTTTTTAATCGACTAACATTCGAGGTGCGATATTCATTGACATCAATTCTTGAAAGAGCAGTTTACATGCGTACGGCATACGTATTTGAGATATTTGCGTCGTATTTGTACATCCTTTACAATTGTATGTTTTGTTTGATAGATCAGCAACAGCAAGTAAACCGCAGATGTTACAAACATGAACACGATACGGATCGGACACTTCGAAAAGACGTTCTTTGAGAAATTGCGCGGCACCATGAGATATTTGACAATCACGTTCCATCTCACCGAAACGTAGACCACCGTCACGTGATCGACCTTCCATCGGCTGTCGATTGAGAATTTGTACGGGACCACGAGCACGCGAATGAATCTTATCGTCGACCATATGCTTCAAACGTTGATAATACGTTGGACCCAAGAATATTTGACAATTCAATTTTCTACCCGTCATACCGTTGTACATAACTTCATTGCCACGCAATTGATAACCATATTCATGTAACATTTCAGACATATGTTTAACATTGACGTTATCATTGAACGGTGTAGCATCACCGATTTCACCTTTATTTGCAGCTACTTTACTTTGTAGACATTCGATTAAATGTCCAACTGTCATACGCGATGGAATAGCATGTGGATTGATGATTAAATCAGGTGTAATGCCTTCGGCAGTGAATGGCATATCCTAAAATTAAAAAGAAAATGTAACGTTACAAAGTACCGAATATAAGTACAAATGAAAATCTTATATGGGGCTATGTAAGGTAGATGTTTTCTTTCTGAGAATTCAGAAACGAAGATAAATAAATAAACGATTTAGTTCGCTTTCTTATTCTCAAATTTGTTTTGAATTATTTCGATGATGTATCCGAGAAAAGGTGACTAAGTCAATTAGGTAATTGCTTAGTGGTTGACAAGGATTTGAGATATTTTTCGAGAACAGCCATGATGAATTAAGTAGAAGAACTTAGTTCATCCATCTTCGTCTCGAATGTAGATTCGAACCCAAACAATCAATGTACAAGAACGATTCGTTTAGATTTATTTACCTCCATTCGATAGAGTATACCACATGTTCCTTTTTGTCCATGACGACTAGCAAATTTATCACCGATTTGAGGTACTTTAACAGTACGAACACGAATTTTAACGAATTTATAACCTTCATCATTGTTCGAAACAAGAACCTGAAAGATAGCATACAGATTTCAGTCTGTTTTCTCTTCGGATTTACTTGATCGACAATGCCAGTTTCACTGGATCGCATAAATACACTTGAATCTTTCTTCAAGAATTTCTTCGCTTTGCTATTCAACTAAAAGCCAAAAGACTATTCAAAATATAAATAATATTAAATGTCAAACTCACATCATCTTCTGCATCTGGCAGAGAAACTGTCTTTCCAATGAGTACATCATCACCACTGACACGAATGCCCGGTGAAATAATACCGTCATCATCTAATTTATCATAGATCGCATTACGCATGCCTGCACAAGTTGTTCGTTGTGGTTTTTCAATTGTTTCTTTATGTTGATCACCTTGTGAACTTTCAGATTCGCGATACGATCGCCAGAAAACCGAACGGAAAAATCCCCGATCAACTGAACTCCAATTGAGAATAATCGAATCTTCTTGATTATAACCTGTGTACGACGCAATCGCAACAATTGCGTTAATACCCGCAGGTAGTTCACGAAAACGTAAATATTCCATAGCTCGTGTAGCAGCCAACGGTTTCTGAGGATAGAAAAGAACGTGAGCTAATGTGTCCATTCGAATATGAAAATTTGTTATATAAACTCCCATGGCTTGTTTACCCATAGCCGATTGATAGGTATTACGAGGCGATTGATTGTGATCAGGAAATGGGACGATACTCGCGCAAACTCCTAAGATCATCGATGGATGAATTTCACAATGTGTGTAGGTCGAACAGTAAGCTGTTTCGCCTTTCGATTGAAGATCTTCGGGCACCATAGCAATCATACTTGTTTCTTCTTCGAGACAATCGATGAATTCGACGACACCTTCGGCAACGAGATTTTGCCAACCGAAATTCGACACTTCACGTTCTTTGAGTAGATCGACGTGTCGTTGTTTGAGTAACAATTTTTGTTTTTCAACGATCATCAACGGCCGACAGATTCGACCGGCATCACTATAGATTCGAATTTCTCGTTCGCGAATTTCTCGAACCATTGAAACTTCATTGACAATAATATCACATTGACGACGAAGACGTCGAAGTGTGTTCATCAATTGATCGGGATCACGATGAATACCTATCCAACAACCATTGACAAAGATTTTCGCCGCATTTCGAATACTTGATGGCGTGATTTCCTCTATTAAATCACAAAAACAATATTTTCTCTGTGTTTTACAAATGATTTACCCATATTTTCCATGGACCATTCTTCTAAAAACTCGAGAATCGGTTGCGGTTGTGAACCAACGGATATGTAGGCCATGAGAGCGAGATTCTTGACTAAGCCAACAGCATGTCCTTCGGGTGTTTCAGCCGGACAGATCATTCCCCAGAGAGTATTATGCAATTGTCGAGGTTTAGCTAATTTTCCATCACGACCAATCGGCGAATTGACTCGTCGTAAATGTGACAATGTCGATGCGTATGTCAATCGATTCAAGACTTGACTAACACCAGCACGAGCTTGATGTGCTTTCTTTTGATCGCCCCAATTGCCTGTGGCCAATGAATATTTCAGACCTTGCGTGATTATATCCGGTCGAACGACCCAATGGCCAATATCACGATTTCGATTGATACTCTTCTGTCCAACAGCTGTTATATATTTAACTAACCGTTTGAAAAGACCACGGAAAAGGAATGATAACAATGGACCAGCTAAATCCAAACGTTTGTTGCCAAGATGATCACGATCATCTAATTCTCGTCGACCTAATGCAGCTGACAACAAACGATTGACCATATAACCGAGAAAATAGACTTTTTTCGTTTCACAATGTTGTGTCACGCCAATATGTGGCAACATTTCCTTTTGAAGAATTTCTCGTGCATAACGAATACGTTTTTCACGTGCGACACCCGCATTACTGCCACGTGCACCAATAAAATCTAATGCCAATTTATCATCTTGAATAACAAACGCTTCGTCAAGTGATGGTTTGACTTTTTCCATCATTTCCATATCATCGAAATCGTAGATGATGTGTTCGAGCACATCCCGATCGGATACGTGACCAAGTGCACGAAAAACGATCATAATAGGAATTTCACGTTTGATATAAGGTAAAATACCGATAATCGGCTGACCAATTGCACTTTTCTTTCCACCTTGTGCACCTTTAGCCATGAGATTTACCCAAAGTGTACTCGTTGGTCGACTAGAATTTTCTAACACTGAACGAACTTCACATTTGTACGCATATTTCGAATCTTTCATTGAGAAAACATAAACTGTATTTGTTGCCATTTTTTCTTGAGCAATCAACACTTTTTCACTGCCATTAATGATAAAATAACCTCCTGGATCTAATGGACATTCGTTTAATTCTGTTAGATCACGATCTGTCATTTCAGCGAGGAGACAATACGCTGAACGTAACATAATCGGTATATCACCGATATGAACTTTTTCATGTTTGCTTTCTTTCGCTGATTCGCCGTCTCTTTGAATTGTTTTCTTCAAATCGACATATAACGGTGCGGCATACGTCAGATTTCTTAATCGAGCTTCATTTGGCCATAAATAGACTGTGCCATCATCGGATCGATGGATTGGTTTTGATAGATAAATCTGTTCGAATTTAATTATATATTTAGGTGGTGTTTCTTTGGCTGATGATGTGTATTGTGCTTGTGCTTGAAGTTCAATCGGTCGAGAATCTTCGACAATACGTTGAACTGACATTTGAATAAATTCATCGAATGAATCGAGCTGTTGTCGAACGAGACCTTTCTCATCGAAATATGATGATATAACTGTCCAACAAGCTTCTTGCCAGAGTTCAGTTGTAATATCTCCATCATCATCATTTTCAATTTCTGATTGATCATTATCGGCATACATAACACGAACTGACTGACTAGGACCTGCAAAACAATGAAATAACGAATGTTAAATCATGGTTGGACTTTATATGTCGACATGTTTGATCCACTCAGAAAATTTTCCTAAACTTACGAATCAAATAATTCGAGAAAAAAAATAAGAGGTTTTATTTTTCTCGAATTTACTATTGAATTATAATTTGATAAGAAATAGATGTCACTAGGAGAATTTAAGGTAAAATTCTCTACCAATGATAAAAATATGCTTGATTTCCTTTCCGTTTATGGAAAACATTAATCAGAAAAAAAAAGAAATATATTCGAATCTCCTTCTAATCGACAAATGATCTTCTCAAGACATCTAGCATCGTTTAATCGACAAACATTCGGTATGACGAAAATAAATAAATAGAATTAATCGATTCAATTTCGATTGTTTCAGGTGGGAAATTGAAACGACGATTAAAAAATATTTTCATTGTTTCTGTTCTTGGTATTGGTGGATTCTATGGATATCGAGCTTATCAAAATCATGTTTGGTATGCAGACATGTCCGATTCGGATAAAACTATTGGCACAAAGCCAAGATTGGTCGTTCTCGGAACGGGTGCATATTCATTTGAAGAAAGAATCGAGACAAAATTTGATTTGCTTTAGGTTGGGGCGCCGTTCCTCTTCTGAAACATATCGATACGAATAAATATGAGGTTATCTGTGTTTCACCACGAAATTATTTTCTTATGACACCATTATTACCATCGGTGAGCGTCGGAACAGTTGAAACACGAACAGTCATCGAATCGATCCGTTCATTGATCGGACCACGTGTGAAATATGTCGAAGCACATTGTGTCGATGTTGATCCGAAAACTAAAACGATTGTTTGCAATGGTGATGGCGGTCAGCCTGTATCACGAGGCGACGATATCAAAGCACTCGTTGTCGGATCAAAACGTGACCGAGGAGCTTCATCACGAATTATTAAAGATTCAGCACGAACTCGACCACAATTCGAAATGAAATATGACAAACTTGTCGTTGCAATTGGCTCGGATAATAATACGTTTAATACGCCCGGTGTTGAAGAACACGCACATTTTCTGAAGGAGGTTCTCGATGCACGACGAATCCGTTCGGCAATTAGTGATGCTTTCGAATCAGCTATGATTCCATCGCAAAGTGACGACGAACGAAAACGTCTTCTACATTTTGTTATCGTCGGTGGCGGACCTACAGGCGTTGAATTTGCTGCTGAAGTAAAAAAAAATGAATTTGAAAATTAGCAAAGAAAAAACTCTCGTTCTTGTAGTTGGCTGATTTAGTTCGAGAAGATCTTCATCATTATTTTCCTCGTTTAGTTGCTTCCGACGTGAAAATAACATTAATCGAAGCACTTGATCATGTTTTATCCATGATGGTTCGTTTGTTTTCTTCGTATTCATACGATCGTATCTTTTGGTTTTGTCTAGGATAAACAAATCAGTGATTATACAGAAAAACATTTTCATCGTGAAAACATCGAAGTTTTAATAAATACATTTGTTAAAGAAGTTAAACAACGTGAAGTTGTCATTCAATTCAAAGGTTCAAAAGATTTAGTCTCAATTCCATGTGCTGTTGTTGTTTGGGCAACAGGAATCAAAGCTCGAGCATTTACCAATCGTGTTCGAGAACGTATTGGTTTGAATATTCAAAGCAATCGAATGGGTTTACTCACCGATCGATATCTTCGTGTGAAAGGTGTTGATGATGGGTCAATATTTGCAATTGGTGATTGTGCAACGATTGAACTAAAGAAAATTGTTGATCAATTGCCGAATCTATTCGAAGAAATTGATACGAACAAACGAGGAACTATTGATCTGCAACAATTTCGATCTTTAGTCGAAAATAAAATCAGTGAATATCCTCAATTGGAAGTGATTGCAAAGCAAATCGAAAAAACATTCGACGAAGCTGATAAAACGAAATCAGGGTTGCTGAAATTGACTGACGTTCGATTGGCATTGGAAAAAGCCGATCAAAAACTTCGTGCTCTACCAGCAACGGCACAAGTTGCATCACAAGAAGGTCGTTACATTGCTAAATTGCTCAATAAATTACCCGATGTTAATGCTGTTGATTTTCAACAATTTCATCTCGATAAATTTGGATACAAACATATGGGCTCATTGGCATATGTTGGCGGCGATTCAGCCGTTCTTGATTTTACCGGAACGAAGCCGATTTTAGATCTTTTCAATTTGAAACCACTCTCAGGACGTGGTGCTGCTTATCTGTGGAAATCATTTTATTTTACTGAAATGTTTACAGGCCGTACCAAGACATTATTAGCATTCGATTGGATTCGTACACATATGTACGGACGAGACATTAGTAGATATTAATCTAGTCATGTAGAATAAAACCTTTTACTTTTCCTTTAGTACTTTTTTTTTAATATTCTAAAATAATCAAGCGTAATAATATTATTTGTAGATATGGATTTGAGTATTGTTAATAATGATTATTATCTATCGGGTATGGCCGCACTTATCGGTGATATCGATAGTAAGATAGATATGTTGTTGATTGTTTGTGTACATGTGATACAGATTTTCCTAGAACAGCTAATGGTTATGCTACGAGATGGTCGAACACTAATTGCATATTTACGAAGTCTTGATCAATTTGGTATTCTCCTAAACAAACTGTAAACATTTTGACAAATGACATCTTTAGGAAATTTGGTACTTCATCAAGCATTCGAACGTATCTGTGTTGGTCGACAGTATGCCGATATACCTCGTGGTTTATTTGTTATTCGCGGTGAAAATGTTCTATTTATTGGTGAATTAGATTTTCATCAGCCCATGCGTGCGCCTATGATTGAAGTTTCAATTGAAGAAATACTTAAATTACAAAAAGAAGATCTAGAAAAGAAAGAACGAATTGAAAAACTTCGACAGAAAGCCATGCTCGAGCACGGTCTTATAGACGAAGGCAATCCGATTGAAGAACATTATTGAAAAAGAAAATAGGATCTGTTTGTTTTTTGTTCATCACATCCGTTGATTATCAGCGCAGATAGACGAGAGAGAGAAAAGAAAAAATTATTTTGTTGTTGTTATTTTTTTTAAGATATGGACGGAACGAATGATACACCTTATGCCATGGATTATTCTGAATCCATGGCATTTTTTAATAGTTCATATAATCAAACAAGTACGCAACCAATAACTGCGACAGAATTTGATAGTGCTCAAGAATTACTTTGGGCAGGAACTAATGAGGTAAAACGATTATTCTCGTTTTCCGAAGACGATCTTTTTTTGTTTGTTTTGAATAAAAAAAGGGACGCGTAGCGTCATTTTATGGTTGTGAACTTCGTAAATATACCGGTTTTCGTGTGTCGACAACTTCAGATGGTTCGAAGTATATTATCAATCACTGAAGGACCTTTGATTCTCACATCGGATTCACTTTCATTATACACTCGACAAGGTTTGAATATATTCAATCATCGGTATGCTAAAAAAAATCGAATTCCAAAAGAGAAAAAACATTTAACTTCTTCTTTTTCTCAGAGCACCCTATATCGATAATATGCAGTGTATGCTCATGCCTAAATCGCATAAACAGAAAAAAATCTATCTCGGTGGTTACAATGGACAATTATGTGAAATGGATTTTGATAAGAAAACTTTACTTCGACAAGTAGATAAAAATCTGTCAAGAATATGAATTTCGATTCTGATTTGATTGACTTTTTTCCCCAAGGTTTCACTTGATGAAGGAGATTGTATTCTATTAAAATATTGTACAAGAAATTTCATCGCTACAGGTGCAACGAACGGTGTCGTGAATCTACGTGATCCGAATTCTCTTCAAGTTATACAACGATTCACACCACATCATGGCAGTCTATCGGATTTAGATATTAATAATATGTATTTAGTTACTTGTGGTTTTACTCGAAAGTAAAACACTCGAATTGACTTTTTTTTGTTTCTGCATCGAATATCTTAGGATGGATCATATGAATCTTGATCGATTTCTTGTTGTCTATGATCTACGTAACATGCAGCAATTAGCACCTGTGCCCGTGTTTATCGATCCATGTTTTCTGCATTATCATACAATGACAAGCACGTCAGTCATGGTCGCATCACAAGTAGAGAAAATTGATTTTCAAAAAAAAAACAGAAAAATAATCTTCTTTGTTTTTCAGCAAGGACATCATACGCAAGTTGATTTAACAGGAGGTTTAACTCAAAGCTATTCGCCTATTATTAATCTAACAACAAGTCCTGCGGGTATTATAACGACATTTAGTGTATCGACAAGTATGCATTGTACAGCATTTGGACATTCGACTGGTAAGAAAACAAAAGAAAAGCTTTCAAATCGATGTTTGATTTCGATTTAGGAACAATTCATTTATTGTACAAAAATGATCCACAATGTTGTTTTAATTATCAATCTGTTGAAACACAATTTGCTAGTCCAGTAAGAAAAAAAAAGAAAACATTTTCTTTCGAATTCTTGGAAATTTTCTCTAGCCTGTCGATCCTAAAGTCGGTGATCTCAATGATCCAATGAGTTCAATATCAAGTGTACCAATTCCAATAACACCTTTGAAACCCTTGTCAGATATGCCCAAACAATGGACGAAACCTGTAGCTCGGTAAAATTTCAAAATCGAAAAAATCCTATTTTAATTTTTATTTTATTATTAGACCAACACCGAAAATTCCCAAAGATTTTCTCGATAATGTTCGTGTTTTTCAAGGTTTAGCATGCGTTAAAAATCCATCGACACGTCGTGCTAATCAATGGCCTTATCCGCCCGATTCGGACACATTAGCACCACGGGAACAAATTAAATTCTTGCCCGATGAAGACGAAGAAACAACAGCAGCAGCAACAACAGCTGCAACTGAAGAAAATGAAAACGAACCAGCAAATCTCAATCTCGAAACACTTTCAATTGATCAAGAACCAACAGTTTCACCAACAACATCATAGAAATGCTTAATACTTCTTCTTTTTTTAAATATATATATATATATTGTTCATTCCATGTATTTTCTTTCTCTTTAATAAAATTGATAGTTCATCCATCTACAATCTCTCTAGAGGTCGGGAGGAAAGCAAAATGGTATATATCTTTTGTATATAAAATCATCATAAGGAAAGAGAGAAACAACATTTGATTCATAGCATTCGAAAATATGGTTTGCGACAATTGTATGTATTGCGTATTTAATTGTGAAATTAAGTTAATTCTTTGATTTTGTTTCGAAGGTCAAAAAAAAGTCGGCAAAGTTGCAACACAAGAAGTTTGGAAAGGTTTGTCGAGAGATTTTTGATTGATAGAAATTGATGAGTTTCGATTTCGTAGCTGGCTCGCGAAATACTGTTGCTGGTGGAGGTAAAAAACTCGGCGAAAATAAATTATTAGCTGCGAAATCATCTCGATACAATCCGTATACAACGAAATTTTCGAAATGTAAAGTCTGTAAATCGACAATTCATCAAACGGGAAGTACCTATTGCCAAGGTTGTGCTTATAAATTAGGCATTTGTTCAATGTGTGGAATAAAAATTTTAGAAACAAAAAATTATCGTCAATCATCTGTTTGAAGAAGAAGAAAAAAATAAACGTTTTTGTTTGTTCATATTAAAAAATAAATCGTCTCGCTTCAGATTTTGAAATATGTCCGATGAAATAGCGAAAGCTCAATCGGCACAGCCAACTGAAGATACAATCTTCGGTAAAATTGCACGAAAAGAAATACCGGTTGAATTTCTTCATGAAGATGATCAATGTGTGGCTTTTCATGACATTAGCAAACAAGCACCAACACATTTCTTAGTGATTCCGAAAGAACCGATAGTACAATTGTCGAAAGTGACAGCATCACAAGAACAAGTAGGAGATTTCAAAGCAGAACGAGATGATCGATTGAGTTTTCTTGTAGTTACTCGGTCATTTATTAGTTGTTGCTGCTCAAGTTGCAAAAAAAGTTGGATTAGATGAAGATGGTTATCGTTTAGTGATTAACAACGGTCGACATGGTGGTCAAAGTGTTTATCATCTTCATTTACATGTCCTTGGCGGACGACAACTTCAATGGCCTCCTGGCTAATGTTTTTTTTCTTTTTTAAATTTATTGCAAAATAAAGAAAAAAAAAAGACTTTCGTTTCTTTTTTACATCCATCCTATGGGATAATTTCGTCGTTTATTTTCTTTCTTCAACCATTTATACAACGGTTGAAAATAGTCAAGCATAGCTTGAGGATCGAGATAATTTTCTCCAGTTAAACGTTCTAAAATATCTTGCCACGATTTCGAATTACCCATGGCTAACATTTGTTTAAAACGTTTGCCAACGTATTTATTGCCATAGATATCACACATATGTAATCGTTCGTCATCGCCTTGTAAACGACATAGAGCACGATAGAATTGGAATTGTAGAATATGAGCAATGAAATATCGAAAGTAAGGTGTATTCGATGCGACATGATATTTTGCTCCGGGATCGAAATTAATTGGGTCATGTCGTTCGACGGGTGGGTCAATACCTCCGTATTGCTTTCGTAATGACCACCATTTAGCATTTAATTCAGTTTCATGATCGATTTGATCACGAAAGAGAAGGAAACGATATTTATCAAGAGTATAACCGAATGGTATGAAGGCAACTTTTTGTAGAGCTATTCGAAATAGATAATTGATTTCATATTCGTCATTGATATCGTTTTCATCGAGAAAACCTAATTTGACTAAATGTGTTGGAGATACTAAAGAAAAAGTCAAATTGAATATGTTTTTTTTTGTTTCAAAATTAGAAATCAATTCTCACTAGCAAACATTCCAATTGTATCACCAATGGCTTCATGAAAAGCTGGACTAGCTCCTGATCGATAGAGAATCGGCTGATGTTTTTCATAGGCCATGTAATATTCGACATGTCCAAGTTCATGATGAATTGTATAGAAATATTGATCATTTATTTGCGTACAGATTTTCACACGATAATCATCGGTATATGCCATATTTGCTGCCGAAGGTTGACAAACAACGGCACGATCTTTCGGTTGTTTAAATAAACTTTTCGACCAAAATTTCGATGTCATTGGATAGAGACCAATTGACGTAAAAAAATCCTCGCCAAGTTTATAGAATTCATGAATGGAAATGTCTGCTTCGAGTAGCACCGTTGTAATATTGACAAGTGGTGAATCGGGATAGGGCATGAGATCATCGAATCGAGTTTGCCATTGTTGAGCCCACATATTGCCGAGAATATGTGCAGGAATAGGACCGTTGCAATCAAATCGATTTTTATACAACTCACATAATCGTCCTCGAA
>Ga0209922_103421_pt1 | contig 12596 bp, 19 predicted proteins | sample ThiBiot_500_biof_FD_183946 | JGI IMG/M metagenome (GOLD analysis project Ga0209922, IMG submission 183946) | Wastewater bioreactor microbial communities from Cape Town, South Africa - Thiocy_expt_500_biof (SPAdes) | ecosystem: Engineered > Bioreactor > Thiocyanate-remediating > Anaerobic-Aerobic ...
TACCAAGAAAATCAGCGACAGCAGTAGAATGACACAAACGAATCTCAAACAGTTCTGGAAATGATCATTTGTAGTTTTGATTTAATTTATGGCATGAAATTTACCTTTTCGAAATATTTGTTATAAACTTTTTTGTACTATTTGTTTAAAATAAATATAATAAGATGAAAAACCATCGAAATTTCAAATGTTTTCGAATTTTTTTTAAAGGAAAACATATTAGAAAACCCCTCTAAATACAAGACCCCGGGTGTTTTATTTTGGAAGGGGGTTTACATTAATATTCAGAGGCCTAAATTTTAAAGACAGAAATTTTCTATACATATTTGAATGATTGCTATGTGTCAATGATAAAGCAAAATAAGATCTTGATATCAGACTTTCAAACGAAGGATTCTATAGTCGTGAAAATGACGATTAGTATGTGAAAGCTTTCAGAAAAGTGAATAGTAAAGTAGACCTTTATAGATTCAAGTAGAACCTAAAGGTTTGTATGTAAAGTTGTTAGCTTGACAGCTAAATTCCTACCGTTCCTATCATAAAATTATGAATACTACCTTTTTTATATTTCGGGCAAATACAGCTGGTTCTTCGAGAGTCTTTCACCCTCAACGAATATAAAATTAAATGTTTTGATATTTCACGAAGAAACTCATCAGCAATCGAACGAAGATTAATTCGATCTTTATATTGATATTTTTCAATAAAATGATTTCGAAATAAGTCTCATTCAACCTATATCCAAAGTAAACCATCGAAAACTAAACTTTGAGTTGAATGAAATGTAACGTTCATTTCAATTCCGTTCCCATTGACACCCTCATTCGGTGGTTCATTATAAACAATAACAAAAATTCAGGATCAAACAAACGAACATTTAATCAAAGAAGTGTCCATTGATTATGCTAGGATTTAGGACACATATGCACTACCGTCGTATCCACACGAGCTTCTCAGAGGCTACATAGAAAAGAAAACTAGGAACAAATACAATCGGATACATATTGATGGATTGAAGATTTTTCTTTACATATGAGAACAGAATCTTTCGCGAAATACTAATACTACTATTCGAGGCATATTATTGCCGAAAATAATATTTGTTTTGTCATTTTTCTGCAGTCGATAGATGGAGTCATTGATCGATTATCGTTTAGAATTGAATCACTTGTATTTTAGTCCAATAGAATAGAAGATGGTTTGTTGTTATTACTTATTAACTAACACACACACACGCACACAAAAGCTCAGATCGAACTTTTTCTCTTCGAATAAACACATATGTCGGGTTTTGTATAGTCATATGAACTATTTGTTTTTTTCAGATTTCAGATGGCAAATCCAGCAACATTCGATGCAAAATTAAAAGAAGCACTACCATTATATGAAAAATTAAAAAACGAATGGAATCGTAAACCACCAAATGTTGGTAAAACTGATGAATTACTTACATCATTAAAAGTAATTTTGTATGATTGTTCTACTCTAAATAAATACGATTATTTTCACTGATTAGAATTTATTTGCTGAAGGTGGTTTTTATCCATCTGATTCGAGTGAAGATACTCGTGGTTTACATATCGCTCGTATGATCACAAAAGAATTTGTGAAAAGCAAAACAACATAAAAAAACACACTAATTTTCTAGGTGATACATTGGAAATTGCTGCGCAATGTGCTATCGAAAAAGGTGATATACCAGCATTCGAACGTGCTCTTGCTCAATTGAAACCATTCTATTTCGATCTTGAGTATATCATTTCAAAATCTTTGTTTTTCTTTTCATTATCAATCGTTTTTTTCTTTAATGTTAAAAAGGGGCCGTATACCAGAATCACCGTACCGTTATTTATTACTCGGTTTAAATTTACTCTGTTTGCTCTCACAAAATCGTCTTGCCGATTTTCATACAGTATTTATTTGAAAAGAAACGAATTTATTCATCATTAATTGAGAATTTCTTGTAGGAATTAGAATTACTTTCACCGAAAGATATTCAAACGAATCCATACATTAAACATCCAGTTTCACTCGAGCAATATTTAATGGAAGGCAGTTACAATAAGGTCAATATCGAGTCTCAATTTGTTCTGTCTAATTCTCGACATTGATTTCCTTTTAGGTTTTTCTTGCCAAAGGCAATGTTCCATCACCATTATTTACCTTCTTCATGGATATTCTTCTTCATACAATTCGGTAGAAATCATAATCGAAATGAATATACTTTCATATATTCGTGTTTTTTTAGTGATGAAATCGCTTTTTGTATGGAAAAATCCTATCGAAAAGTATCATCGAGTGAAGCTACACGTATGCTCTATTTAAACAAACCAGATGAATTAGGACAAATTGCACAAAAGGTACATACTAAAAAACTAGTCGTGAAGTTAGTGTAATGTTGTGTTTTAGCACGGCTGGAAATTACAAAGTGATCAATCGTTTCATTTCGATAATAATCAAACGAAGCCTGAAAATGAACATGTGCCAGCTGATGAGATCGCTTCACAAATGATTCAATACGCACGTGAAATGGAAATCATCATTTAAAATTCTTTTAAAAAAGAAAACAATCTATTATTTTCTCTCTTTCTTCTTCTTCTTTTTTTATTATCAAATAAACTCGAAAGAAAAAAACAACAACAACAACCACTTTAGGATTCTGTTATCTTATAAATTCTATCTTTCAGATCGAATGTTCAACATAAATTTCTCAGCTAAAATCAAAGAAGCCGAAGATCATGTTAAACAAGGAGAAAAATACTTGAAAACAACTTTAACCAAATGGAAACCAGATATCGACTCAGCAATCGACGAATTCGACAAAGCTTGTACATGTTATCGTATTGCTGAAAAATACGAACAATGCCGAGATCTCTCATTACGTTTAGCTGATCTCCAGATTCAAAAAGGAAGTACATTCTTCGCTGCAAAATCCTTCGAACAAGCCGCTCAAATGGCACAGCAAATGAAAGATTTACCAACGGCTGCTAAACATTTCGATCGAGCTGGTCAATTGTATGCTGAAGGTGGTCAACGTGATTCAGGTGCGATCTTGTACGAGCGTTGTGCTCCTCAATTTCAACAGTTCGATCGTGGTATATCGATCGATTTCTATCTCAAAGCAGCACGATTAGCTGATGAAGAAGATAAAAATTTTCAATCGGCTGATTTATATGAAAAAGCAGCTATGCAAGTTCTTCGAACGGGAAATTATTCACGAACAAGTGAATTACTTGAGAAAGTCACGAATATTCTCACACCTATGGAACGTTTCGATCGAATCAATCGAGTGATACTCTATCGAATTCTTTTGAAATTGTTCAACGAAGATAGTGTTGCAGGAAGAAATATTTTTGATCAAGCTTGCCGAGATTATCCGTCGTTTGATCAATGGGAAGAAAGAGATCGAATTGAATTATTACTCGAAGCATTCGATCAGGAAGACAAAGATTTGATTAGTCAACGTTGTCAAGTATGAAAACAAAAAGTTATTTTGTGTTTTTTTCACTTTAATTTAAATTTAGAAACCATATTTCATGGCTATCGAACCCGAATTTGTTCGTTTGATTAAACAATGGGTTCGTCCACCGAAAAGCAAAGAGGATGAACAAAACACGAATACATCATCAACATCTGCAGTCAAACCGATGCAATTCGATGACGATGAAGATGATTTACGCTGAACCTTTAGTCTTTTATTCCATAACAGTCATTATTTTTTATCTCGTCTGTAATATTGATGTTGTTTCGTATGCCAGATATTTTATTTAAATCCAAATATAATATATCGTATAGAATTTTAAAAAAAAAGCTTTATTTCTTAAAGAACAGCAATTGAAATCCAACCAGCTAAGAGTAACATGCCACCGTAGGGTGTTACTCGACGAAATTGAGCGTCATCTCGTATAGCATGATAATACAGTGGTCCACAAAATAGAGAGATACCACCTAGAAATAGAGCACCAGTAATCATTGGTCGCGAAGCAAATGGAACGGCTAACAAAGCAGCTGAATGAAGCAAATGATAAGTTTGAGCTAATTGAAATAACTAAAGTAAAATGAGTGTAAATATGCAATTCGAATAAAATATTTATTGATTTTACTCGTCGAAGTTCATCGGAAGTATCAGGTTTCATGACATGAGCACCATAGACACCCAAACATATTGCTAATGCACCTGATATTCCAGCACATCGAATAAAATTTCTCATTCTTGATGTTAAGACTATGCCAGGCATAATTGCAGTTGGAGAAGTCGGTGATGGAAGTAAAATTCTAGAAAAGATCAGTTTCAGTCTATAGTTCATAAGGTTTTTTTTCTTTTTCACACACACCCGAATGATATTAAAACTTTTCTGATTAATCGAACAACTTCTCGAATAAAGAATATATTCATAAAATGAAAAAGAAATCAGATTTATCTGGAATATGATTTGAAAGTAAAAAGAAAAAGAGCAACTATTTTTTTATTTAAAAAAAAATAAAACAATTATCCACGTTTGGATGATTTCCATTGTTCGATTTGTTGTTTCAAATCAGTTTGCGGTATGACATCTTGCATACGTAATGAATTTCGATTGAATGGATCCGTTTGATCGCTAGAAAAGTTTTCGATTGAATATAAATTCATTATTTTGAGAAAAAAAACCTTAATAAATGTCGAGATATTGTCGCACGATCGACGATCTTTCGAGAGCTTGGCAACATAACAGGATCAGTCATGACAATGTCTGTAATTGGATCGCGATATTCATCAGGTGCATCATCATAATTTTCTTCTTCAGTTTTCGATTGCTCTGCGATTTTCTAAATGATACCAATAAAGAATATTTCCCTTCGAACGAAAAGCTCCATTCAATACTTTAATATGTTCCGTTAGTTTAACGAATTCTTGAATTTTTGTTGACGGATAATTTATACGATTGAGTACTTCAACGGCTTGCGGAAATAGTTGTTCGTTGTAAGACCTTTTCATGAAGAAAAAACATAAATGTCTTTTTTTTTGTCCTTTGACGACCTACATTTTATCAGCTGAAACAGCTCTGCAGAATTCATCATACTGCGAAAAACTCAAATAGATTTCGATGACTTTTGCAACGAGTTTCGGTGGTTCGAATTCATATTCTTTCAAGTCTCGAACTTTTAAATTTCGTCGTTTGGGTCCGACCTATTTCTCCACAATATAATTCCCAAAGAAAAAGAAAAACATAAAACGAACAAGATGTTGAAGAAAATAATTCAACATTGAGCTCAATCGGCCGGATATTGCTGGATGACAAAATATCGATTGAATATCTTTGGTAATCATTTCGAGAACGATCAACTGAACGAATCAAATAAACTTAAATGCAGAAATTCGTTTAACAAATGAGTAAGTACCGTTTTTATTCCCATGATATTCATATATCTTGCAACACGACCTGCAGTTTGATAGGATTTTTCTAATTCTTCTCTTTGTTGTTCCGGTAGATCATTCCATTCTCCTCGTTCCTTAGCTTCTTGTTTGATTTTCAACGAAGCCATATGCTGAAAAACAAATCTCAATAATAGTACATGCGAATAGATTTACCGAGATCGCTTCATCGAGCAAATAATTCGCATCATTCATTAGCAAATTAATAAAACGTAGAAACAACGGAGGCTCAACATCGTCAATATGTTCCTCAGCAAATTTTGCCAGTTTCTAATTCAACAAAATTCAACTAAAATTTGAAGAATTATTTATCGCAAACTTTGATTTCATGTCGATGTTTATCGAGTGTCCAGATATATTCAAGTATCTCGTACATCGATCGTCGATAGGTAAATTTCTGTTCGAATGCAACAGCTTGTCCTGTTAATTCAATCGATACGAATACATCGAGTAGAGTACGAGCTAAATCTTCGATCAACGGATGTTCACGAAAGATTCTCGAAACTTCATATTGAAATTGACCTTCGAATTTATCTTTCGTTGGCAAAAGAAACTCAAGTAATTCAGCTAATGTTGCTCGTAAATATGGATTCTGCAAACGAGTTCTATCGCCCATAAAAACCAGAATAAAATCTATATACACATTGAGAATATCTTCCATAGACTTTGCAAAAAGAAAATTTCAAATTTGTTATTGTTTTCTTTTCTTGTTTTACTTCGAAATAAACCGAATTGAATCTTAGAAGAAATTTCCAATAATCGATGATATTCTTCACGATTAATTCGGGAATATAACTCAACTGTTCATTGGGTTCGAATAGTAATGGTAATTTTCGAATACGAGATATTGATTCTTCGTTTTTCGATTGAATCGAAGCAAGATGAACTAACCACGAGCACGTTCCCGTAAAAAACACATTGGATAGATCCAATAATCGAGGTTCATTTAGAACCGATTTAAGGTTATAAAAAACTGTTAAATATTTGCCTAAAGATTCGCTGAAATCTTGTGAAGTTTTATGATTAATTCCATTTTTATCGACGGAATTTTTATAAGCATCGCGAATACGAGATATATCTTCTGTTACTTTCGATAGAATTCGACGAAGTCGATGAACTGAACATGAATACGCATAATGTGCCATGAAGAAACTCTCGGTAATAAAATTAAATGTCAATTCATTGTTTTTCTCAATGTATTTTTCATCTTTTCGATTGATAATCGATTTTTCTTTATACAATTCTTCAACAACAACAAAAATAAATGATAAATCAGCGAGTCTAATCTACCTTTTAAATGTACATGTTCATTATCAGTAATCACGTAGATCGGATTGATTTTTAATAATTTCGATGAATAAACATCGGAAAATGGTTTAACAAGATGCAGTAGAATAACATTTAGATTCATTGAAAATGCATCACTAACAAACAAAAGACTTGTAGTTGAATCGTAAATAGACCAATCCTGATTTTTGCCTTGATTTTCATAGAGACAATCACCGATCCATTTCAAAACTTCGTTTCGACTATCAACATGTTTTACAAATGTTCGAAATAATTCTGTCAAACTTTCCTGATAAATTTGCATCGGCTACATCATCGTAACTTTTACAAATAAAAGATTCTGAAAATGTTAAATGATTCCTACTTGCCACATTGTTGTAGTTGTCATTTCGATATCACGGTCAGACATAGATTTTGCTTTTTCAAAAAAGAGAAACGGTTTGCCAGCAGTCGATGGAAGATATGATTTCGAAAGCAAACAACCGATGAGTGTGTCTTGAAACGATCGACCAGATGATGTTTTCGAGCGTGATAAGCGGATAATTACTTTTACAATCGATGACCATTGACATATATGATTTAATCTTTCAACAATGGTTAACAATTGATTATCGAAATATTCCAGTGGCTGAAGAAGTTTATAAATAGATCGAAAGACATTCTCATAGAAATTATTGATTTCATTATTGATTGATGTCAAGAGATCTCGATTGATTTTGCCCATATACTCAGAAAGTATAGCATTATCTTGAATAAAACAAGAAATTCGAAAAAAAGAACGTGATTCTTATCAATCTACCATGAGATTCAAGTAACAATTCAGCCCATTGCTTTGCAAGATCTTGACCTTCGTAGATAGACGGAATGTTGATAGCTGTTTTAGCATGTTCGATAAATAGTTTTTGAATATCATCATAAATGAATTCAAATTGATTCTACGTAGAATAAAATCATCGAATTACATACAGCAATTCGAAAGTAATGCACGTACTCGTTGACGAAACAGTCTTTGATAGCAAGCAGATAGATAATATAAACAACGATTTTCAGTTATGATATCATTGGATATCGATGATGTTTTGTTTTTTGTCGAAATTAATCGACCGTTTGGATTGGACATTCGAATACGTTCGAAGAGAGCTTGATCGATTCGACTCGTATCCCATTTTGTCGGTCGTGAGGCTGCGAGATCTGCTAGATAGATAGTTGACGATGAATTTTCATTGAGAGTGCATAGTAAAACTAACTCGAGAGCGTCGATATAGAATGTTGTCGAAGGTGATAAGGCGGTCTCTGAATGATAGAAAACGTTTTTCTTCTTCTTCTTTTTCATTCATTCATATACGTACGAAAGATGGATGTTCGACGTGGTTTACTCGTCATTTTCAAATAGAATTTCTTATTTTTCTCAAAAATGGAATTTGTTGTAAAGACATGCGTGTGTTCGGAAGTAAAGAACGCAGAGAACAGAAAAGTTTTATTCCTTTTTTTTCGAATAAAAGATGTCACTGGTGAAAATAGTTTAAATTTTAATCGACAATGTTTACATATCACAGAGATCAGCAAAAAAATAGTTCTTCATGCATGATGCACACCGAATAGTCTCCAAGCTGATGATGATCCTTCAATTGTTGACGGTTGAGAATAGGGCTTACGCCAATTATTATTTGGTTTCATTAACGAAGGAAATGTGTAAAGAGAAGTTAAAGGTTCAGGTTGAGCAAATTTATCAATTTTTTGGTTAGGATTTATTGCAGATTCGGCTTGGTAATCTTTGTAAGTATAAGTTTGTTTGTTAGTAGAAAGAACAGGATTTGTATTGTAACGTTGAAGACTTGGAAATGGACTAGACAAAAAGAAAGTTCAGAAAAGAATAACGATGAAGTGAAAACGAAATGTACTTGTTTTCATTGAATAAATTTGTGTAAGATCGAGGAACGTGTGGTGCTGGAGGAGGCAGAGAATCATCTCTATTGAATCTCGTTTGTCGATTGAATTGATTGTTGTAGTTTATTGTCGGAACTGCTGAATAAGGTTTTCGGTCTGCAATGTCAATTGTAGTTGTTTGTCTTGGATTTCTAAAAAGTTCATTTTCATCTGTTAACGTTCTCAAACGACTTTGTCGATAGCCGTCATTTTGTTCGGAATAAGGTCGAGGTTTAGGTCTCTCCGATGGTAGCATCCATGAAGTTAGTTCTTGTCTTTGTTTTGATGCTGATAATCGACGATTTTGAGTCATATCTGGTTTCACATTGAAAAATGCATTGTAAACAACAAAATTATTCACTTGACGAATTGGTGATGAGAGATTGTAATGCTTATGAAGAAAGCCAAGACATTTATTCGACGGACGATCGATTGCGAGTTCATGAGCATTACATTTTTCGAACTAAACCGAAAAGAAATTGCAAATAAACGAGAAAAAAAATCGAAATGAAAATTACTTCAAGCATAACATTAAATAATTTCTTTCCATAGCCAGATCTTTGTTTGCTTTCATGAACATAAAAATCTAATAAACATAAAGGCGTACGTTCATGAACTTGACCATGAGAATCGTAGACATATAGATGTTTTGCACCAACTTTAAGAAAACCAACAACAGAACCTAATGTTCTAAAATAAAAACAAACAATAGAAAAACAATAAAGATCTCATTATTTCATGTCTCTACTTATTATCACTTGAATCTTTGACAATATATAATCGATGATCAGATATTCGAAATTTTTTTGCAGTCGTCACTGGACCAGGTAATCCTTGTGCCTAAACACAAAAAAATGTGTGCTCATATATTTTTACTAATGCTGTTTACTTTATATGAGGCTTCACCGATTGTTTCGATAACAGATGTCAGTCTATCGGTTGCTCTATTTAATTCTCAAATTATCAGACAGAATTTCAAAAGAAATTTTCAAACATACGATATTCGTGCTGCATATCCATGATTAAGAATTCGATAATCTCCATTCAGTATCGTAATTTCAAGAGGTAAAATCTTATTTATATCGAATGGAAATTCCATAGTTGACTGTGCGTACAACGAATATTCTGATTTAAACTTACAAATGTAAGGCAGAAAGAAGAAGAAAAAAGAACGGTTGCCATAACGTATGTTATTTCTCAGAGCAACCGCCTCTTTTTCTCTTTTCTATTGAACAAATAATGCATTTTATTAATTCGATCAAAAGTTGAGAGCACAGAAACAAAAAAAAATAAGAATAATACAGAAGATAGGATATCAGTAAGTTCGAGTGTTTCTTGTCTTTTTTTTCAGCAAGTATTGATGACAGTGAGAAGTTGATTGAGATTGGCTAAATGAGATTTATCTTTCGAAGTTTGTAATAAGTCAAAGATCAATGTATCAGAGAAGAGCTTTCAAAGAAAAAAAATTCAATAAGAATTTTTAAAAAATTGAAGAAAAAAGAAACATTACTGGAGTATCTTCATGAGTAGAAATATCCATTTCCATCGATGTTGTTTCAGTGATCGTCTTTGAAATCTAAAACCGAAGAAATCGATCTTTTGTTTTCTCTTTTAAAAGTTCATACATTCTCCGATTGATTGACTAAAGTCGATTGTGTGAAATCATTTTGAAATGAAACTAAACCTAAATCCAATGCTTCACTTAATAAATACGTTTTGTCCGTTTTTTCATCATGAATTAATCCATCCGATGTTATTTGACAATCATTATGAATATGTATCATATTATTAAATTCACTCAAACTATTCACAATATTTGTCAATGTTGAAAACATCATATCGTATTCGAAATCGCTTGATTCTTGCTGTGAAAAGATTTTCTTTGAAATTTTTCGTTCGATTGTATTCGTACGAAGTTCCCCTAGAATCAATCCACGTTGAAAAGCCTCGTGAATAGGTAAACTAATTGCAGCACACACGTAGAGACATAATTCCGTGTCGAGATAACCTTTGTCAATTGCTTGCCGATGTGTAAGCATAGTTTCAGTTGAAATATCGTAAACTTGACGAATTAGAAGAGTTGTGACGATAGGTGATCGATTCGAACGATATTCAATCTCCATTTCTTCGTTATCAATTTGATTTTGAATCGTAAATTCAATATAACCTTGAGTTGCTGCGATGTGCTAAATAAATTTTATTTGAATTAAAAAGAAAAGAGAAAGAATAACGTACTAATGGAATTAAACCACCGTAACTAAACACGAAAAGAAATCAATGTGAGAATTAAATTCTATTCAATCGAAATTCTCTACCGATTTCGATAGTAACCATTATCGAGAATTCCAAGTTGGTTGGCAAGTTTAACATCGATAAATGTCTGAGTAAATGGATTTCGAACATGTTTTATTTGTAATTGTTGAGAAACACTTTGATTAAACTTAACTAATTTATCCGTTTGATCAAATAGATGATTCATTATTTCGTTACGTGTTGCTGTAGTAGTGTGTGCGTATGTATGTCTTCAGACATCTGAATGTCTGTCGTCAGCATTCATGTCGTCGTGTTCTTCGGATAAAGTGCAAACTAATTAAATATGCATCGATTTCAATGTCCTTTACTTAATCGACAAGTACGTTAATAGAAAGGATTTTATTAAAAAATAATACAAATAAATGTGAGAAACAAAAACAAACAATGATGATTAGTAAAATGATGAAAGAGAAGCATTAGATTTTTTTGAAGAGATCGCAAATAAATAATAAATTATTCTAGCCACCTTTGAACGATTGATATTCTATCTGACAAATATCTTAGTGATGTTATTTTATTTTTCATTATTTGCAAAAGCTAAATTTATTTTTGCTGTCGTCGTCGTCGTCGTCGTCTTTGAACTCAGACTTCCTGTAGCATCAGCATCGACTTTCAAATGAGTTACAGTCGATGTTTGACGTTCTTCGACAATATGTGTCAATGGGTCGATTTGTTTTAAACCATCTGATTTCATTCGAAGTGTTGACCATGTTAATAAACGATGTCGAGCACCGTTTCTCGCACCACGAGGATGTGGTATACCTATTTGCAAAAATAGAACAAATTCAAACGAAATATTTTCATTCAAATTCAATACATACCAACATAAATAGCCATTTCATAACTTGGCCTCACCACACACATTCGTTTTTCAATAAGTCTCAATGCTAAATCATCGTCTTCACCGCCCCAACCCCAATACAAATTCGAAAAGCCATTTAAAGTTCGATACATATCCGGACTCAATAGAAGCACACCACCAATTAAAAACTCATAATAACGTATATACCCTCGTGTCGTATTCAACGGTAGGACACGTGAGGTCGTATGTTTGATATGCGTTCGTTCACATGTATAAAAATTCCCATCATTTTCAGGTAATAGATCAACATCATGTAATATAATACATGTTATATTTAAATTTTGTCTTTCGACATACTGAACAGCTGTATTGTACAGACGACCTTTATTGAATTTCGGACTCACAGGAGAAATCTTAAAAGAAAAAGAGGATAGAATTTCTTTGCTCTTTGGACGACAGATATCTTATTCAATTGATATATGAGATTATTCGTTAAATAAATTGACGAGAACGTGCGTGGCTGTCTTGTGCATGACTTTGTTCTCGAAAAGTAAAATTAAATATTTAAAAATGCCTTTTCATCAATTCGAAAAAAAAAGCATTGATACTTTTTGATGAGTTAAGCAAACGTTTAATATTTACTCATCGATTCAGTTAAGTGAAAATGACAAAGAGCAAACTAATCTTTTTTATGTTTTCATTTTCTTTTTACCTGTTCGACCAGTATAATTGTGTATGTTAATTGTTGTCGACGTAAAAATGCATGCATATTTAATAGAAATGCTTTGGCATTATATTCTCGTCCTTGTAATGGCACTAATAAAGCTGTTCGTTGAGCTGACGTAACACCTTCTG
>Ga0209922_103425_pt1 | contig 12590 bp, 15 predicted proteins | sample ThiBiot_500_biof_FD_183946 | JGI IMG/M metagenome (GOLD analysis project Ga0209922, IMG submission 183946) | Wastewater bioreactor microbial communities from Cape Town, South Africa - Thiocy_expt_500_biof (SPAdes) | ecosystem: Engineered > Bioreactor > Thiocyanate-remediating > Anaerobic-Aerobic ...
TTCGGGCCACCGCAGCCGGTCACTTTGGTCGAGGCGACAACCGACGGCTCGCTCTACGCGTTCTTCGCGGGTACGGGCCTTTTTCAGTTGCCGAAAGACGGCAAGGGGGTGGCTCTCGGCAGTGACTTTGGCGAACGCTACATCCTCCATCTTGCAACAGACCCCGCGGACGCCGCTCATGTGGTTGCCGTGACGGACGAGAGCGTCGTGCTGGAAAGCAGAGACGGTGGCAAAACGTGGCAAAGGTTCGGCAGCAAATGAGACACTTGTTGCTGGGCCTGCTTATAGCCGCGTGTGTCGCGAGCGCGGCCGGGTTCGGCTATTTAGTTTCGGCTCGGTCCGGGCAAGCGTCAGAGGGTGCGGCGCTTTATGCGGCCAACTGCGCGAGTTGCCATGGCGCACGTCTCGAAGGCCAAGCGGAGTGGATGAAGCGCTTGCCCAATGGCCGCCTCCCCGCGCCGCCGCACGACGAGAGCGGGCACACCTGGCATCACTCGGACAAGCAACTGTTCATCATCGTTAAGAACGGTCTGGCGGCAATTGCACCGGGCTACGAAAGCGACATGCCGACATTTGGTGGGGTGCTTACAGACGTGCAGATCATGGCAGTGCTTGGCTACATTAAGAGCACGTGGCCCGAGCGCGCGCAGGCGTATCAAGCGGCGAGAAGCAGCGCCGATCCGTGAGGAATTGACCGATGTATACATGTTGCTGGAGAGCCAAATGATGTCGGACGATCAAACGCCGCTTCCTCCCGCCAATGAAATCCCAAGCGCTACGGGCTTCCCTCGCCGTCAGTTCCTGACCGCGCTGCCTTTAGTGGGCGCCGCTGGAGTATTCGCGCTTTTCGCTGTCGGCCTAACCCGCAACCCGAGCGAAATTCCTTCAGTGATGATCGGCAAGAGCGTTCCAGCTTTTGCACTCCCGCCGGTCGAAGGCCGCCAGCTCGGTCTGGGAACCGAACACCTTCGCGGGCAGGTTTCACTCTTCAACGTTTTCGCATCATGGTGTGTCCCGTGTCAGATCGAACATCCCCTGCTCATGCAGCTGGCGGGTGAGAATGCGCTGCCGGTCTATGGGCTTAACTACAAAGACAGTCCCGAACACGCGGGTTCATGGCTTGACGCCAACGGCGATCCGTATCGCAGGACAGGAGCCGACCGGGACGGCCGAGTAGCGATCGACTTTGGGGTGTACGGTGTCCCTGAGACCTTCGTCATCGATGGCGACGGTGTGATAGCACACCGCCATATTGGTCCGCTTTCCAGCAATGATCTGTCGCGAACAATTCTACCGCTGGTGCACCAGCTGACGGCACGGCGGGCCATCTCATGAATGACACGACGCCTGACGCGGCCAGCGCAATCACCAACGAGTGGATCAACTAACATGTCGGTCGGGCTGTTGGCGGCTTTCCTCGCTGGCCTTGTTTCGTTCCTCTCGCCCTGCGTCTTGCCGCTCGTACCGGGCTACGTGTCCTTTTTGACGGGACATTCGATCGAGACCAAGCAAGCGCGACAAGGGGTACGCCTGTCGTCACTGTTCTTGGGGCTATGCTTCGTCTTGGGTTTCTCTGCCGTCTTTGTGGCCTTGGGAGCTACCGCAACGGCATTGAGCCGATTGCTGCTGAGCTACAAATTCGAAGCCAACATAGTGGGCGGTGTAATCGTAAGCCTCTTTGGTCTGTTCATGATCGGGTTGGTTTCGGTGCCATGGATGCGCCGCGATACCCGCTTGCCAGGCCCGGTCCGTGGTGGGCGCCCCTTGAGTGCGTTTCTACTCGGTCTGGCGTTTGGCTTTGGTTGGACGCCATGCATAGGACCGGTTCTGGGAGGCATACTTACCGTCGCGGCCGTTGCTGAGACTGCGCCGTCGGGAGCGCTTTTGCTTGCGGTGTACGCCGCAGGCCTCGGTGTACCGTTCCTTCTGTCTGCGATGTTCATCGACGTCTTCGTCCGTCACCGGCTCGGCAAAGTGGCAAGGCTAGGCCGTAGGTTACAGGTCGCGGCCGGCGTCGTAATGGCGATCTTTGGCGTGTTGATGATGACGGGCACGACGAGCACCATGTCCTACTGGTTACTGCAGAATGTGCCCATTCTTGCTCAGCTCGGATAGAAATCGTGCGAGCGCGTCCGGCCCAAGTCGCGAGGCGGCCTGTTGTCGTAAGTCGGGCGACTGGACGTTTATCGGACTGGAATTGATGAGGCGGAAAGACCAGCTTTCCGCCTCACATTGCTGGGCTAGTTCGCCGCCGTAAGCGTGACGACAGTCAACTTGCCCTTCACACGGTCGGCCTCGAATGTGACCTTGTCGCCCACCTTGACGGCGCCGAGCATTGCCGGATCGGCAACAGTGAAGACCATGGTCATCGCGCCCATGTCGAGGTTGGTAATGGGCCCGTGCTTCAAGGTAATCTTGTTTTGGGCGGCGTTAATCTTGGTGACCTCGCCGGCAACCGGAACGGTCGCTGCGAATGCCGAGGTGGTGAGCAGGCCTAGGACGAGTGCAGTGATGAGCTTCTTCATGGTTTTGGGTCCTTATTGAACGATGATGGTGCCGAACATGCCGCTCTCGCGGTGTCCGGGGAGGAGGCAGGAAAAGTCGAACTCGCCGGCTTTGGTGAACATCCAGAGAATTTCACCCTTGCCGTTGGGAGCGAGCCGGATGGCGTTGGGATCGTCGTGTTCCATGTCAGGGTTTTTGGCCATCTCCTCGGCATGCCCGAGGTTCTCCTCGAGGGTACCGAGGACCAGTTCATGATCGAACTCGCCGACATTGCTGATCACGAAGCGGATCTGCTCGCCCTTGTGCACCGCGAACTTCTTGGGATTGAAGGTCATGCCGTCGGCTGTCTCCTTCATGTCGATGCGAAGAATACGGGCTGGATGATCGGCGGTGCCTGGCTCGCCGTAGGCTCGGTCGTCGCCGGAATGGCCGGCGCCCGCCAAGGCGGAAGTGGAGGCCAGTGCTGCAAACAGCGTGGCCGTCAGAAGGGATTTCACTAAGGGAACCTCTTGTTCAGTGGGAGTTGTGCACGGAATTTGCAGACGGCTTGACGACCTGGACCTCGACTTGAGGCTCAGCCTTCGCCTGAGCCGGGGCGTCGGTGACCGGCTCATCACCGGTCCACTCGTAGGCCACGGTCCCCGGGGGGTGTTCGTAGTCACCGGGATCCGCGTAGTCGTCCGAAGCTAGGCCCTCACGGACCTTTACCACGGAGAACATGCCGCCCATCTCGACCGGACCGAACTGGGCCCAGCCGGTCATCATCGGCAGCGTGTTGTCGGGGAGTGGCATTTCCATCTCGCCCATTTCAGCCATGCCACTCGCCCCCATCGTCATGTAGTCGGGGGCGACCTTTTGCATGGCGGATGTCAGGGCGTCGCGACCAGAACCGATCCAGGTTGCAGTGTCGTGGCCCATGGCATTCATTGTGTGATGGGACTTGTGGCAGTGAATCGCCCAATCCCCGGGATAGTCAGCAACGAAGTCGAAGGCACGCATCTGACCAACGGCGCAGTCGATGGTGACCTCCGGCCACGCAGCTGCTTCGGGTACCCAGCCGCCATCCGTGCAGGACACCTTGAAGTCGTAGCCGTGCATGTGGATCGGGTGGTTGGTCATGGTCAGGTTGCCGAAGCGGATCCGGACCTTGTCACCTTTGGCGACGACGAAGGGATCGATGCCGGGAAAGGCGCGGCTGTTCCAGGTCCACAGGTTGAAGTCGCTCATCGTCGCCACCTTGGGCACGTAGGCTCCTGGCTCAATGTCGTAGGCATTGAGCAGGAATACGAAATCGCGATCGACCCGGCGGAAGGCGGGATCCTTCGGGTGGACGACGAAAAATCCCATCATCCCCATGGCCATCTGAACCATTTCGTCGGCATGCGGGTGGTACATGAAGGTCCCGCTCTTTTTGAGCTGGAATTCATAGACGAAGGTCTGGCCCGGCTTGATGTGCGGCTGCGTGAGGCCGCCGACGCCGTCCATGCCGCTTGGCAGAAGCTGGCCGTGCCAGTGAATGGTGGTGTGTTCGGGGAGCTTGTTCGTCACGAAAATCCGGACGAAATCCCCTTCCACCGCTTCAATCGTGGGTCCGGGCGATTGCCCGTTATAGCCCCAGAGGTGAGCGACCATACCAGGTGCGATCTCACGAACGACGGGTTCGGCGACAAGATGGAACTCCTTCCATTGCCCCTTGATGCGGGGCGGGAGCGTCCACCCGTTGATCGTCACGACCGGATTGTAGTCCGGACCAGTGGTGGGAACGAGCGGAGGCGCCGTGGCCGGGCTGTCGGTGGTAGGAGCTTCGGGAATGGTGGCGGCCTGCCCCCGGCCGGAGACCAGCCCCGCGCCGATGAACACGGCAGCAGCACCGCTGGCCCCGAGGAGGGCTCTGCGAGTGATTGTCATTTTGGATAATCCTAATGCTCGGCGCCGGCCGGAGCCGCGGCAGCGGTTGTCGTTTCAGCAGGCCCGGAACTCCCCCCGCCGATGATCGCAGACTGGAAATCGACCGTCGCAAGGAAGAAATTCCGCTTTGCCTCAATCGCAGCGATGTTGGCGTTGGCGTTCTCCTGCGCAGTGGTCAGCAGGTCGAACACGTCGGTGAGCATGCCGTTGTATTCGAGCAGCGACTGTTCGGTGATGACCGCCCGCATCGGCAGGATGCGGTTCCGGAACTGCCAGGTGATATCGTAGGTTGCCCGATACGATTGATAGGCCGCTCGCACCTCGGACCTGATGTTTACCGCCCTCTCGGCCAGACGATTAACCGCCTGCATGTACTGTTCGGAGGCTCGCCACGTCTCCGCCGCACCGCTATCGAAGACTGGCAACTCAAACTCGAGCTCGAAGCCATAGCCACGTGTCTCCGTTTTCTCATCCCCTTCGCCTGCGGCCACATAGGTCGTAAGACCAGCGAGGTCGAGCATCGGGACAAAGCGAGTTGCTTTGGTGAGGCGGAGTTTCTTGGCCAACGCGTCCAGTTCAAGTTTCGCGATCCGCAGATCGACGCGCTTGCCAATCGCGAGTGCTTCTGTGTCCGCGGATTTTGGCAGTTTGTCGGGGATTTGCGGAAGCGCCGACGGCAGTTTGAAGTTGATGTCGCGACCCCATAGGCCAAGCAGCCTGACGAGAGCTTCTCGGTCGAGCTCCGACTTCAGCCGTGCTTCGGCCAGACGATTGGACGTTTCGAGATAGACGGCACTGGCCCGCGCCTGATCTATTTTGGTCGCGGCACCCGTCTCACCAAGCTTTACAGTGAACTCGGATGTGAGCCTTGCGCTCTCGCGGGCTTGCTCCAGGAAGGCCTCGGCCTGGCGAGACGCGACCGCAGTGTAGTACGCGCGGCGAGTGTTCGCGGCCAGGTTGAAGGTCGCCTGAACCGCCCGGAGCTGCGCCGCTTCGAAGTCCAACTTCGCCGCAGCCGTCCTTGAGCCCAGGGTGAAGACTGACAACAGGCTGCCGACCAGTCTGGTCTCGATCTCCAGTTCGTCGCCGGCCAGTATCTTGCCGATCGAAACGACCGGATTTGGGAGACTGCTCGCCTCAACGTAGTCAGCCTCGGAAATGCCGAGCTGATTGTACTCTGCCTGCAGCCCCCGATTATTGAGGAGCGCAAGTCGGACGGCTTGCTCGGCCGACAGCGTGCCGGTGAGAAGTGCGTCCACCTGATGGCGGGCCGTCGTCTCGTCTGCCTCGCTGACGACCTTTGTCGATGCAAAGGTAAGCTCTGAGGTCACCTCCGAGCTTACCCTGCCCATTCCACTGTCCGGTGACAGCGCGGCAGAACAGCCCGCAAGCAGCAGTGCGACAAAAGGGAAAGCGGATCGGGCAGCCAAGCGCTGCGTCTTCTGCGTGAGGCTATTCACTTCGAGCCTCCGGCGCTGACGCTACTATTGGACTCCGCCCATGGGCGTGGTTCCACTGGTTGGTAGTTCTTCGTCTCAGCGGCGACCGAGTAGTAGGGACGAACGGATGTAGTAGCGTTGGGGTCGGCGGCCGACAGCACCGAGTGCTGGCTCAACTGAGGCGAGCAGGCCGACAACGTCACAGCCAAGGCTGCGAGCGCTATAGGTCTCATTTTGAGAGTCTCTTGATGTAAACGCGGATTAGCGGAACGTGCTGCGTAAAGCGCGAGACCGGCCAGGCATCACAACAAGTAAGGAACGCGCCGGGATTAAGCCCGGCAACGGCCGCGATGACAGACGGGAGCGCTTACGAGAGCGCCCATCGCCGAGGCGGCCGTTCGAGCAAGACGACGGGATTGACCGCGTCCGCTAAAGAAGGTGAAGGTTCAGGTAGCCCAGCGACACCGGCGAACCAGGGGAAGCCACTTACAAGCATGAGGGGCTGGCAGGCACTGCTGCAGCACGTCGGACCAGCATCGCATGTGTCCTTCGGAGACACGTCACAGGGCTTTTGGCTCCGGGCGTGCTTCATGACGTCATCATCATAGTCGGCGCACACCGCCACCTCATGATGCTCAGTCGACACCATGCCATGTGCCATGCCCGAACTGACCATAGCAAAACTGCTCGCAACGAACGCGAGGACAGCAAACGCAGCGATCACTAGCTTGTGGACGGACCGACCCATGGTGCCGGCCAATAGCAGAGGGCGAACGATTCGCACCAGTGCTAAGTGTTCCTACGTGGTGCCAAGCCGCAACAAGCTGACCACAAACGCCGTCGCAACTCCGGCCTAACAGCTGAACCGATGTCGCACATATCGTGCGAACGGTGGCTCCTTGCACTCTCAGCCGGGGCCAATTTCGCGCATGGCAGTTATTTGTCGATCCTAGATTTGCTCGGCGGAACTCGTCGCATTGTTGTTGAACCACTGCTTCTCCCAGCCCCGCATCATGTTGATTTCTCGTGTTTGAGCGGAGATGATGTCGTTAGCGAGCTGCATGAGTTCCGGGCGACCTGTCTTCTGCAAAACGAGGCGCGCCATTGCTACCGCACTCTCATGATGGACGATCATTTCGTCGATGAACGCGCGCTCGAACTCTTCTCCGCTCTTTGACTCGAGCTGGGCAGATATGCCGCCCCCTTCCATGTTCATGTCATGTACGACGGGAGTAAGCTGCGAAGGGCTTCGTAGGGCAAGACCGGCAGCAAAACCAATAGATATTGCGACAATGCTTGCAACAACTAATTTCATATTCATCTTCTTGTTATTTTATTGGGTAATTACCTGAGCTGGCCAAGGGCCCATATTGGTTTGAGAGTGGCGCTGCGCCTACTCATTCGAAATGTAGCGCGATCTGGTCGCCGTCGCGCATGATGTATCGCGCAGGGTTGGACTCTTGGCGACCGTTGACGATCACCTGGGCGGGCGATCCGAGCGAAGTGTGTGACCTGTTTAAGAGCGCCCCGAACCCCTCAACGTTGAGGTCCGCTGCGCGCACCGGTCCAGCTGCAAACTCCAGGTGAACGGTCCCAGACGCGTCATGCGTGTGGACCGCCGACATCGCTATGCGAGCATCGTACCCCGGAGCGCCGATGTAGGACGGTCCGACGCCCAGGCTTTCTGGAACTGCTAGCTTTTTGCCTGCAGCGTAGATCTCAACGGTGGCGTGCCAATGCACTCCCGTCTTCGAGATGATCTCTGGGTCTTGATTTTGCGCGGCCTGAGACCACACTGCGCCAATCACGAGCAGCGAGACCGCAAAACCGACCAACAGGGACGTTCTCATAGTCGCGAAGCAGAGAGCGCCTGCTCTATCGCGCCCTCGAATGCTGACAACGGTTGCGCCCCGGAAATGACTGCCTTGCCAATGATGGCAGCGGGAGTTCCGCTTATGCCAAGGGCGCCGCCCTCCGCCTTATCGGCGTCCATTTCTCGCCGATATTCCATGCCCTTTTCTTTCACCAGCGCGGTCACCCTGCGGGTGTCAGTTTCTCCGAGGATTGCCGCGGTCAGTTCTCCGATCCTAGCCTCTGTTGCCCAACCGGTATTCTCCGCCCCTTGATTCTCGTAGATGGCTTGGTGCCATTGATAGAATTTCTGTGGCACGAGTTCCCACACTGCTCGCGAATACTCGGCAAGGGTCTGAGAATCCAATCCGAGAAACTGAAAATCCTTGAACAGGATCTTTAGTTTTCCTGTATCGACGTATTTTTTGACGATCACGGGCATAGTCTCAATCTCGTGGCGTTGGCAGAACGGACACTGGTAGTCATACCAGTACGCCATGGTGACCGGCGCATCGGCCCTTCCAATAAACGGATCCCCGCTAGCGTCTACTTTTTCGCTGTCTACCACCTGAGTGACTTTTGCAGCGCTGCCGGCCACAGGGCTTCTATCAACAGGACCCGCTCGACCGCCCCACACGACTGCTGCGGCCACTATACTTCCTGCGATTATTATCGATGCCGGAATTTTTATTCCGCTGCTCATATTCGTCTTTTGTTCCATTTCATTTTTTTCACATAGCTACTAATCTAACTCATACCGCTGTACTACGGTAGCTTCGCTTGTAGTAGTCCGCGATGTATGAACCGGCGCACCGACGAACATTCACCTTCAACAGTGCGAAGACGGTGACGCGCTCCCCGCAGTAGGCCTGGCAATATCAGCAGAGGTTCGCATCGTCCTGCCCTGACACGCGTGGCAATGGTTAAGATAAGCAACAACAACCCGAGCCCCGTGCGGTCAGGCGGGATCGCATCAAACATCGTTTGCCACATTCGGACATGTTCGAGCGGCGTCATGGCACACATGTAGCGGCCAAGTTCATGCGACGAGCACCCGGGCATGACGGCGGCGCCGTGTTCCATTATGACGTTCGAGTACGCGACGCTTACGGTGCCGCCGATAAGGGCCAACGCCGCGAGTATCGAGACAATTCGTCTCCTGATGTGCATATTGAAATTGTAGCATGGGCCAAGAGCGCTGGGGCTCACGACCGCGTTGTGTCGATCGCTGATCCGCCAACGAATTTCGAGACAGTCTGCCTGTTGCCGTCGGCTTTGAAGGTATATTAGCCTTGGTGCCTAACCAATGTCGTTGGGGGCGGCATGAAGACCAATAAGATAAAAGACAACATTCACGGCTACATCTATTTTTCGAAGCTCGAGGGGCTTTATCTCTCCCATCCGCTCGTACTTCGCCTGCATCATGTCAGGCAAAATGGAGCGGCGTTTCTCACGTACCCAAGCATACGCGTGCACCGCTACGAGCATTCGATCGGCGCAATGCACCTTGCTGGCGAACTGTTGTTACGTGCCGTGCGATTCTCTGATGATCCGACAATCTACGACACGATCCGTCAATTGGTAGAGCACATCTGCGGCAAGACCATCGGACACATTCGATCTGTGTTGGTGAGGCCTTCGTCCAATGTACTTAAAGACAGCCTCTATCATTTACATCACCTGGACGACATAAAAAACGACGATACCCTCGCGCTACTGCTGATGTTCCAATCCGTTAGAGTTGCGATGCTCGTCCATGACATTGGTCATCCACCATTCTCTCACACGACCGAGATGGCCCTGAAGCAAATGGGCGTGCGGTATGCGGATCACGAACGTGTCGGCCTCGATCTGCTTGCGCTCATCAACAATGACCTAGAGCGCTCGGCGGATTCCAAGGACGAGTACGCATTCTCCACATTCATTGCCGATTTGGTTCGCGCAATCGTTGACAAGGAGGATCCTGCGTATCCGCTAGTTCAAGGCATAGCCACGATCGTCTCGGGGGACGTGGACGCTGATCGGCTGGACTACGTCCAACGTGATGCGTTGTCAGGCGGACTGTCGACGAACTCCTACGATGTTGGACGTCTTTACGACGCCCTCAAGCTCTGCTCGCAGGAGGGTCCAACTGGTGAAAAACCACCAGCCGCCGTGATGCAGTATCACGCCGCTGCGATGAGCACGCTGGAAGCGTTTTTTAGCATGCGCTTTCACATGTATCGCTGGATGCTGTTTCACCATTCGGTGATCTTGCAGAACATGGCGTTGGTCCGCATCGCGCATCTTATCCATCAGTTCGGAAGCACTAGCCAAGGAGATTTGGCCCACGCCTGCAAGGACTTCGTCGACCTCGCGACCAACAAAGCCCGCCGGCGGGAGTACTGGCGGTTCACCGATGCCCACATGCTCGATCTAATGACCCGCATCTATGTGGCGATCGAAACGCCCACTGCAACCGACACCGCAACGGTTCGAAGCCTTCGTCGCTACCTGGATACGTTCCTCAATCGCAGCAAACGGCACTTGGTACCGTTCTGGAAAAGTCCGGCTGACTACGCCCATTTTGCTGAACAGGTCTTTGCCTCGAGCATCGACAGTGCCTCTCGCAGTGCGGTGGTTCGATTCAACAAGGTGCTCCGTTCGAGGTATAATGTGATCGTGGAAACGGTCAGAAACGAGGTCGCCTCCGGGGCTTCAGGCACCGTGAAGGAGATGAACAACAGTGACTTTTACTCGTTTCGATTTGCGGCCGAAATCGAGAAGGAGATCAACAGCCGTCTCGCGGGCCACGCGGTCGAGGTTCGCGCCTACTACATCGCAAAGTTCAAAGCCACACCTACGAATATGCTGTTGAAGGCGGGCAGTGAGTTTCGCCCCCTAGAAGTCCTTTCGCCGACCATTGCGTCTCTCGAGACCGCTTGGGACTCGCTCCCTCATTTGTGGTTGTTCCTTGAGCGAACGAGGGATTTTGATGGGGGTGTGAACAGCGTGGAAAGTGAACGGGACGGGAACCAATCGACTCTCCAGGACGTGCTACCCGTTGTCGTTGAGGCACTCACCGCATTCGTTCAGGCTATAGACTCATGATCACGATCGTCGTTGGAGCACAGTATGGCGGGGAGGGAAAAGGCAAGGTATGCGCGTACCTGAGCTATGCGCAGCATTTCGACATTGCGTGCCGCTGCGGCGGGCCAAATTCGTCGCATTCAGTGCTCCATGGCGGACAACTCTTTAAGCTACGCATGATGCCGGCAGCGGCGGTGCACAACCGCAACATTGATGTCTTCTTCGGCGCGGGGACCCTGCTCCATGTGCCGACGCTGCTCCAAGAAATGGCGCTCTTGCAGTTTCGCGGGCGTCTTCTCGTGGACCCGAAAGCGGGCGTTATCAATGAGGACATCGTGGCTGAGCAGCGACGCGACGATCGCTATGCGGCCATCGGATCCACCTTGACCGGCACGGGGCTCGCTTCAGCCTTGAGGGCGCAACGGAAGCTCCCTTTGGCTGCAGACACTGATACGCTCCGCCCATTCCTAGGTGACGTGTCAGCGGAGCTTTGGCGGTCTCTCGCTCGGCGCAACATCCTCGTCGAAGGTCACCAGGGCTTCGGTTTGTCCAACTACCATGGCGACTATCCATATACGAGCAGCAGGGATTCGACTGCCTCGGCTATGCTGTCGGAACTCGGTATCGGACCGCCCGGTCGTAACCTGCTGCGCGTCGTCTTGGCGGTGAAGGCCTTTCCGACGCGTAACCATGCGGGGTCATTGTCGGAAGAGCTCAACGCCCAAGATGCTGACGCCCTCGGCATCGCTGAGTTTGGCGGTGGCGCTTGGGGCATTCCGGATCGCCGCCGTCGCGTCGGGCTGTTCGATATGGATCTGTTCAGTCGTGCAATTATGGCCAATGCACCGTCTGAAATAGCTCTAACCGGCGCGGATTACATCGATCATACGCTTAGAGGCACTCACAGCGCTCGACGAAGCGAACCGCTCGAAGAGTTTATCGCACGCCTCGAGCAGGTTAGCGGCGTCCGGGTACGATATGTCTCGACTGGGCCCGATACGACATCAATGTTTGAACGTCGGCGCTCACACCAGCCCTCGAAGCGCTCAACCCCAGGTGAGCCTGACCTTTTCTCGCGCAATTAGGCAGCGTCGCTTAGCAGCCGTTCCATACGGGGCTGCTGGCTAGCAAACGGCTAGATGAGGTCTGCCCATCAACGACGCTGATAGGTGCCCGTGGAGGCCCGTGCGTGCTCGCGCCTCTCCAGCGACGGCAGGATCGGTGATGTCTCTTTCTTCGAAGGTAGATTTGCATCACTCGACCAAGCCTTGAGTTGGCCCAGTCGGGGCAGGCCGGCGTCGGATAAATGACAATGGAGTGCAGTGTATTAGGGGGTATCGGCCGGCCTCCCTTGTCACGCGCTCGTGATGCCTGGGAGCACCATGTCGCAGAGCGATTCAGCGCGACGAAGTCTATTGACCTTTCCACCGTTGGAAGCGGCAATTTCCGAGACTGTTTGCAGGAGTAGCCGTGCATGTCCCACTTTAGCCGTCGTTCCGTCCTGGGTGCTTTTGCGGCGTTCGGCGCCGCGTCGATGTTGCCGATTGGCTCAACGCAATCCGGTGACCAGTTGCGTCGATTGACTGTCGCGCGGAGGACGCTGGATGTACTCGGACGTGCTGCTTCGGTCTTCAGCATTGTCGACGAACATGGTGCTCCTGGAGTGGTCTTGCCCTCAGGGGAGCGCTTTCGCCTCGACCTCGATAACCGCGCCGAAACCGCGACGAGCATCCATTGGCACGGCCAGACACCGCCGCCTGAACTCGATGGGATCGCAGAGACTGGCTACGTGGCACCGCTCGCTTCCGGTGAGGTGCG
>Ga0209922_103431_pt1 | contig 12559 bp, 12 predicted proteins | sample ThiBiot_500_biof_FD_183946 | JGI IMG/M metagenome (GOLD analysis project Ga0209922, IMG submission 183946) | Wastewater bioreactor microbial communities from Cape Town, South Africa - Thiocy_expt_500_biof (SPAdes) | ecosystem: Engineered > Bioreactor > Thiocyanate-remediating > Anaerobic-Aerobic ...
ACCGCACGGTTATTACCCTCCACCACCACCAGGTCCAGGCTATTGTCCACCGCCACCACCAGGCCCAGGCTATTGTCCACCACCGCCGCCAGGCCCAGGTTATTTTCCACCACCACCAATTCCAGGATACTGTCCGCCACCACCGCCAGGTTCAGGCTTTTGTCCACCTCCACCTCCAGGTTCTGGATACTGCCCACCTCCACCAGGCCATCATCACTATTAAAAGTCTTCGAGCAAAACAATCAACATAAGTGTTTTATAATGTTTTATTTTTTGTATCATTTTGTTGAATAAAAAATATATTTTGTAGCACTATATTTCGTTTTTTTTATTTTTCTTTACTCTCTTTTCTGAAAGAAATGGTTACGTTTTAAAAAATCCTACTGATGCATTGAAAGAAAGTTTCGTACATATATTGTAAAAAAAAGAGTGAGCCGCTTGAGTCGTGAGTGGCGCTTCTGCAAATCAAACCAACGATTAATACAAAACAGTTTCTCTCGTTTGTCAACACTTTAGAAAACGAGTATTATGTAAGAAAGAGTTAGTAAAACGATAAAATATCTGTTACTGTTATCAGAGTATTCAGTATGCGAGTATATACGAGACAAATAGATATTTATTATACTCAGACATTAATACTGATGTTTCTTGAGACGAGCTAGACACGTATGTCAGTAAATATCAGCACACTGATTTCTCAATTATTCGATGTAAACGCTGTGACTAACTGGCACTATACACACATCAAACATTGATAAAAATCAATGCATTTATGATAGCTATTGAGAAACCCAGCAAATATATGAGTGAAAAGCATATCGTAATCACATAATCGATATGAATAAATATGCGTATGAATGTTTGTGCAATGTAAAATAATGGAAATATCAGGTTTTAATAAGCAACTTCAAATGAGAAATATATATTCAATATGTCTTCACTAACAGAATATTACAGTATAACTCTTTTAGAAAAGGGTCTGCGAATCCACAGGATGAGCACTACTTGTCATAAAAAACTGACAGATTACTGAGTCGAATTATGTCGTATCATCAACCAATTTCTCCATATAACTATGAACAGCGGCATGCTGCTTTCAGACAAATAGAGGTCGCCACCGTCGATACCACGAGCATACAAGTCATTGGTACAGTGAGTGACACGATAACTCTATTTGTTTGTTGATTATTATCAAATAAGAAAGGATCACTATTCATTGAGATTGTACGATGCCATCAACAGGAGATATTCAAAATGATCTTCGAAAATTACAAACTGAATTACGTTACATTAAATATCATGATGTTGATTTCAAATCGTATGCATATTTTCTTCGTTCGATTCGTTTCTCAATCGATCTCTCTTCTTCTTTTCTATAGACTTCAAACTGGCAATTCATCTGAATTCTTGAAAATTTATCGTTATCTTTTCATTGATTACAATCTTTTATTTGCTAAAAATCTCCTCGATAAATATAATTGTAATTTTGCTGGTAAAAATGATCAAAATTTCATCGATACAATGTACAAAGTAATTGCTCATCGATAGCTATTATTTTATTTAAATAAATCTTTTTAATTAGATCTTACGAGATTGTTTCAATTATAAACCAATGATTACTAAAGAGCAATTTTTTAGTACGAATTTTCTCGAAAAGAAATTACAAATGTCTTCTGAAATTATTACTCATATTCGTCAAGAATGTAATCGTTATTTTACATCAACACCACGTGTATAGATATCTTATTAAAATCTATTATCGATCCTTTAGTTAACTTGTTTCTATCTTAGATTTTACCTATGATTAAAGAGAAAAGAAAAATTCCAACAAAAGTATTTACTCAATTATATGACATGAATCTAGATGCAATTGATCAACCAGGAGAATATCTACCGTCAATTCATCAATTAGAAGAGCAAATCGAAATGTTAAAAGGAAAAATTGATGATATCACCGAACGACTAGATCATGTTACTTCCGTTATACAACAAACTCATTCCAACAATGTGCCAACAGATCTGATAAATTTCAATTCACGTCTTACTTTAATCGAAAATGAATTAGCCGTTCTACAACCGAAATCATCAACTCAAGTAAAACGATGATTTTCTATAAACATTATCACTTTATTTGATTGATTCTGTAGACTAATAATCATAAGACTGAATCCAAAGATAAACAATCTCTTATTCCACAAGGAATTCTCATTGGTAATCGAAAACATCATCGAAATTTTCATCTGCTCTTTCTTTCTGACTTTAGAATCTGATGACGACACTGCAATAGACACATTCCATACTCTTGAACATATCTGTTCATTATAATTTCAGGGAATTAGCTAATTTAATAATTGTTTTAATTGTCAAATAATTTCTTCTTCTAGTACATGTGTTTATTTGTTCGTTTAATTGTAGATGTAAAATGGATCGTGTCACTATTTTACAATTTATTGTTTTATTACTCGCTTTGCCTTTGCAATATTTCATTGTAGCTCATTGGTCTTCCAAAGATGTCGAGCAAGTTCAAGCGATAAATAAGTAAATTTATTGATATTCAATCGAAAATCAATCTTAATAATATTTCTACTCGTAGAATTACGACTCAAATTAATCAAATATTTCATTATTTATCTCCTCATACATGGTTTAATTGGTTTATTAGTTTTGTTATCGAAATTCCTCTAGGTTTTAATCCACTTTTACATAAACGTTCATGGAGACGTGGAATTGAATCTCCAGCAACAGAAGTTTATTACATCCGAGAAAAATACGGTTATTTTGCTAGTAAATTTCGTTTCGATTTGATAAACAAAATACAAATATAATTATTTGTTGTAGCATCACCAAATGTTCGATCATCTCGGTCTGAATATGTAAAATATCGTATTGGACAAGTCATTCGACATAAACTCTATGGCTATCGTGGTGTTATCGTCGGTTGGGATGAAATCGCATCGGCACCTGATGAATGGCTTGATCAACATCACGAAGGACATCCAGTTCGTTTTGTTTTTTTTATTTAATTGAAAAGAGAGAACGAGAGAATTCAACGAAATGTTTCGTTTAGGAATATCGTACTCAACCAAATTATGCGATTTTACTCGATACGAGAGATCGACGTGCACATAAAACCTATATCCCTCAAGAACATGTTGAAGTGATTAAACATACGAGAGTAAAAGATTGATAAGTTTTTGTTTTTTAAAAAAAAAAGAGGTTTTTTCGTTTTCTAGATTGTAAATGCTCAATTGAACGATTATTTTTCTCATTTCGACGGTGTTCAGTATATAATGCAATCATGGCTTCAGGAACAATATCCTCTCGATTAATCGTATAAATTATCTCTTTCATTTTTCAACAGTTTGTTTGTTTGTTTGTTTTTTGTTTGGCTCATATTGTTATTTTCTAATGTAAACATATCTAATTATTCATTTTGACAATAAAAAGAAAATAATAAGGATTCACATCTCAATCGAAGAACGAAATTTATTCGTTTATTTCAGTTTGAATAATAATGGCGACTAAACCGATATTTGTTGTTGACAATGGAGGATATACATCGAAATCAAAATTGAATACTACAACGGATGATGACAGGTTTGATGAATAATATCAATACTCAATTGATGTCTATTTATTTCATCTAGAATTATTCCAAATTGTGTGATGAAATCGAAATTTTATCTACGTCGAACATTTATCGCTGATCAAGTCGATAGTGAATGTTCGAATAAAACAAGTCTGTTCTATCAATTACCTATTCAAAAAGTATACTGAAGGGTGTTGAGATGTTGAAAATGAAAATATCTTCTTGGCTCATTTAGGGTTATTTAGTCGATTGGAATATTCAAAAACAAGTTTGGGATCATCTATTCGGCAAAGTAAAAACAAAGCTTTTATTTGAAAAAAAAACAAACACATTCGATTGTTGTTAAGATGTCATTTAAATCGACGGGATTGTTAATGACTGAACCTTATATGAATCTGAAATTCATTCGTGAGACAATGGATCAAATATTCTTCGAAGAATATGATTTCGCATCATTTGCTCGATACGATCGTAAGATTTCAATAGGAATTCGTTCAGTTTTCTATTGTTGAATTTAGCTGCAACATTGAGTGCGTATCAATACGAATGTCAAACGAAATCCGATTATATTCTTGTTGTCGATTCGGGATTTTCATTTACACATATTGTACCATTTTATCAAGGAAAGAAAATTCTTGATGGAATGACGAGGTAGAAATAGATTTGATTTGCAATCGGGTTTTTGCCCTTCAATCGTATTTTCAGAATTGATGTTGGAGGAAAATTACTGACGAATCAATTGAAAAATGTTATTTCCTATCGGTAGGAAATAGAAAATGATCAGTTTTTAAAATGATTTCGTTTTTTTTGTAGACAACTTTTAGTTATGAATGAAACGTATATTATCAACGAATTGAAAGAAAACGTCTGTTTTGTTTCGTTAGATTTTGATGAGGATATGAAAAAAGCTCGGTAGATAATAAATAAACCATCTTTTATAAAAAAAAGAATCTCTTTTTTTTTCAGTTTACCAATTTCGGAGAATCCCTATGCGATTGATTATATTCTTCCCGATTATAACGAAATCAAACAAGGTTACACTCAAACTCCATCGGCGAGTAGTCATAGTATTGAAAATTCGAAAAAAGTTTCAGCAAAACAACAAGTAATTAATCAATGAGAAAATAACTCGTAAGATTTTGTTTTGATGAATATGTTCAGATCGTCCGAATGAATGTCGAACGATTTACTATTCCTGAAATACTCTTTCGACCGTCGATCATCGGAATTGATCAAGCTGGAATAGCTGAATCGATTTACAATTCTGTCGAGAAATTACCTGAACGTAAATGAGTTATTCTTGTTTTAACACTTCTTTTATTTGTATTATGTGAATTTAGATATTCGTCCAAGTTTATACAATAATATTGTCCTAACCGGTGGTAACTGCTTATTTCCAAATTTCAAACAGCGTTTGTATGTTTATTTCGTTTTTTTTGGTGAAATTAAAAACTCAATCAGTTTCTTTTTGTTTCAGAGAAAATGAATTACGATCTTTGATTCGAGATGATTATCCAATACGTATAACATTACCAAACAAGTAGATCGACTTTTCAGTGATAAAATGAAAACAAACATGTTTCTTCTAGTCCAATAACTTATGCTCTCGATGCCGGTGTTGCCCTAACAAAATCCTCGGATTATGCCAATTACTGTGTAACAAAACGCGAATATGATGAACACGGTGTTGCCTATTGTCAACGAAAATTCGCAGAGAATTCTTAGAGTGACTCTTCTTTTCTTTTCTTTTTTTCTTCTGTGTTATTCAATAAATCTGTCAGATATGTAGGAAAATTCGAAAGAATATAAAAAAAAAACGTTTCGTCTCGTAATTTGTTTTCTCTTTTTTGTTTTGTTTTATTCTTTTCGACTCAAAAACAAGTTCTTGATGATGAAAACAATAACAAATATAGAATTGAGTCGATGAATGTTAACCATTCGAAAGAATCGTATCGGATTGGTTTTTTTCTCGATTTAAATTCGTGAAGGATAGAGCATCTAAAAACAATACGATCGAATATTAAAAAACATTCATTTCAATTTTGTCAAATACGTACGACACGAATTCGTCGTCCAAGAGCTTTGGGTGGTAAATTACGACGGAATTTAGCACGTACGGCACCACTTTTACCATGAGCTCGTGTGACTTTACCCCAAATGATACGGACACGATTTAAACGTTTTTGGCCAGGTACTAATGTTTTGCTAAACAAACAAAAAAGACAATTCGAATCAACGAATAATTATTACAAGTGTTCAACGTACTTTTTTGCCTTGTAAACGTAGGCACATCGTTTACCTAAGTAAAAATTCGTTTCACGTCGATTATTAATACCATCGAGTTTAAGTAAAGCAGTATTTTCATGTTGATTACGTTTACCACGTCGGAAACCAGTAAACACTGCTTTTACATAGAGACTGAAAGCGAAATAGAAATCAGATCGATTGTAGGAGAGTGTTAAACGACGGTGTCGTGCTTACCGGCCTTTTTTGATGTAGGCACCTTGTGGTTTTTCAACTTTTTTTGAAGATGTCATTATTTGATCAATAATCAAATCTGAAAACGAAATAAGCGGTTCGTTAGTTAGCTTCTCGAGAAGAATAAAACTGATTTTCTTCCATTAAAATGAAGTAAAATAAATATAATAAACAAATGATCTGATTGGTCGAATACAAACCATTACTCATGGAGTTTTTCTCTTGAAATCCATGTTCGAAAAACAGGTTTTAATTAAAATTTTCGAGAATAAAAACTTTGAAAATAGTTTTATGATTATTCGTTTCATGGAACTTCTATTCATCGATGTTCAATGGTAGACATAACGACCAATCAGAACAACGCTCTATCTTTGTACGACCAAAGACTCGTTATGTGCGCGAATTGAAATCCTATTGAGACAAGTTCTCATTTTTTTCAGATTAAAAAATGTCTTCGGAAGATGAATGTTTCTCTCAACGAACAGCATTTCATACAGCTGGCAGTCATAAAGTACGAAAACAGGTCGTCTTTGCCAATATTTGTTTGTTTTTTGTTCTAGCCGATTGAAGTTAAACAACAATCGTTAGCTCGTGTCGCTCAAATCATGGGCACAGTCAATGAAGATAAGGAAAATACGAAAAATTCAGATGAATATGAAAATGAATTCGAAGGCGATGAAGTCGATGATGATCTCGTTTTTAGCACTGTGCCACAACGTTCAACAATACCATCGACAACACAAATCCATTTTGATGAAATTGATGATGATGAAATGCGTCGATTTGCTGAATCATTCGAACAAGAACAAAAAGACAATCCTACAGAAGACGATCAACTTTGTCATGATTATCGAAAGAAAATGCAAACACCAACATCAACGACGACGACAACGAGTAATCAACCAAGAAAACGAAAAGAACGTTGTATTGAAGATCTTGATGCACTTTTAAATGATGAAGATGATGAAACACAAGGCGAAAAAAAGAAAGACAATCGATGTGAACAACAACAAATGTCGCCAGTTTTTAAAAAGAAACCATAGAATTATTTTTTCTTTTCTCTTTTTTCTATAAGCATATCCCTAATTTCGCATTTATTATTTCTTTGTTATGTATTATCGATAAATACGTTTTAATAAAATCGAAAGAGTTCTTTAATTGATTCGTAAACTAACTTTTCAATAAATATTCGAATTATAAATAATACTAAGAAAATGGAAATTTCAATCGTAAAAAATATATCGATGAATATATTTCTTTTCGCAGAAACAGAAAATTATCATAAATGAATATTTGCATTCTTTGCCACTCTATGATATGTATACAAATCGATTGTGCAAATATTTTAGCATCAGATTTCTATTTTTGAATATATTCTTCTGATCAGTTTTCTTTCTTCATTTCAAAACGAATCGACAGGCAACTCGTTCTTTTTTCGTAGATTGTGCAATTGAGAAATAATTGACAATTCACTGAATAATAAATTACGAGGAAAAAAGAAATCGATTAGGTAATAAAGATTTCTTTTTGGCGATTACACGAGAACAATCTTTTGTCTTTTCTCTCACATGCGCCCTTAACTCAAGAATGACGAAAAAAAGCCCACTCTTTCTTTTTTTTGACCGCTATCGTGTTTGGCTTTGAAGTGGTAACGAGAAAAAAGGCGACAGAGAAAGAGAGAGACAGTGCATTGGACAGTTCCTTTTTTCCGGTAAGAAAAAAGGACAAAGGAATCAAACAATACTATGTTCCGCTGTTTGATCAAATCCTAAGAACAACAATTGACACAAATATTTCTTTTTTCATTTTTGAAGGAATTGCGTATTTGCTAGCTGAGATATTGTTACATGATTGAAAAGAAACAACTTGGCAATTTGAAAGCATAGTCAAATTTTCTAGATGAATCACAGTAACTAAGAGTACGGGCGTGTGTGTGCGTGAATGTTCTCCTTATTTTTATTTTTTATTATTCCTAAGCGTACGTGCATGTGCGTCAACAAACGCACATTCGAGACAGATTTTATGTGCGTTATTGATCTTTTTTTTCTCATTATTATGTTAGGTAAAACTACAGAACACAAAAGTCAATATTTTTTTATCTTAAAAATTACTGACAAAACTTCGCTGAAGACGGATATAATCTGTAGAAAGTTCTTATAAATTGTAAGCATACAATATAAATAATTACCTATTGATTGAGTTTGTTTTGATTGTATAGATATTCTATGTATATTTATTCAAATGGGAAATTGTACAGCAGTACCTACATTTCATCGAACTCCAAAAAGTCCTAGACGACACACACGTTCGTCGACTGTTTCGTCGATAACAACTGGCGCACAACTATCTCAACCAAAACATGAAACATATGTTGTACATCATAATCTACCACCTTCGACTGAATCTCCTCTATGGGATGCAATCAAAAATCGTCGACGATTATCGCCACGAACGAATCGTATTCGAACAACGAGATATAATATTATCACATTTATACCAAAAAATCTTTTTGAACAATTTCATCGAGTTGCTAATATTTATTTCGCAATTCTTATCGGACTCAATTGGATACCAATTATCAATGCTATTTCAAGAAATGTAAAATTTAGTTTACAGATATTTACAAATTCTTGAATAATCGTCTTTTTTAGGTTGCTTTCTTACCATTGACAGTTATTTTGACGATCACAGCTGTAAAAGATCTTGTCGAAGATCTCAAACGATGGAGGAGTGACTCAAGAATCAATAAACAAATGACTGAAGTTTATGACAAGTATGTCAACTATTTAACAAGAAAAAAAACGTCATGAAACCTTGCATATTCTTCATTGTAGAGCGACAAAAACGTTTGTAACTCGACAATGGCAAGATTTAAGTGTCGGTAGTGTTGTTCGTGTAAGAGCAGATGAAACTGTACCTGCTGATATTTTGTTACTTTCTTCGAGTTCAATTGATAAAATTTGTTATTTGGATACAGCTGCTATTGACGGTGAAACGAACTTGAAACAAAAATTGATTCCATCATGTTTTGTGAATTATGACAATCCAGAAGAGACAAGTTTTGAATTGCAATGTGATCCACCGAATGATGATATCTATCATTTTCATGGACGATTACTATTTTCAACTGGTACGAATGCGTATCCGTGTGATAATAATAATTTTCTCTTGCGTGGATGTGTACTGAGAATAACAGAGTCTGTCGTTGGGATCATTGTGTATGCTGGTAAGTTTCTTTCATTTATTAATATGCATAGATTTCTTAAACAAGAGATTTGTAGGCAATCAAACGAAAATTATCAAATCATCTCAGAGTACTACGTGCAAACATGCATCTATTGAACGATACATTAATCGTGATGTACTATTCGCTAGTTTAATATTAACTACGATATGTTTGATTGGTGCTGGTTTATCGATTCATTTCGAGCAATCGTTTGGCGATCAATGGATCTACGTACCATTTGTATTGGATAATCCCTTTAGCAGCGTAGTTGGTCGATTTTTTGCTGCCGCTTTACGTTTCGTAATATTATTTCAGGTCATGGTTCCTATTGCATTATATGTTTCTTTGGATCTTGTTCGAGTCTTACAAATGTATACAATTTCTCGAGATAAACACCTCAAATATGAACATCCAATTAGTTGTCGAACTTTTACGATTAATGAAGATCTCGGTCAAATTGGATATATATTTTCAGACAAAACTGGAACACTTACACAAAATAAACTAGTTTTCAAAGCCATGTCTATTGGTGGTGTTCAATACTCATTACCGTAACTATACTTCACTCTCTTATACTTACTTACAAGCATTTGAGTTTCTTTCATTTTAGGTCTGATTTACAAAGTGAACCAAATCTATTAATACAAAACTTTCTAACTACGCTTGCCATTTGCAATACAACTTTTATTGTTCATAATCATCGTGAATTTATTGAAAGATCTGATTATCAACCAAAATATGAAGGAGATAATGCTGATGATTTAGTTTTATGTCAAACTGCAGCAGAATTCGGTGTTCGAATGATTTCTCGATCAGCACAATCGATTCGAGTTCGTTATTTCGATTCAACCAAAACTCAAACACAAGATCTCGAATATGAAATCTTATGCTTATTACCTTTTGATTCAGCACGAAGAAGAATGTCAATTATTGTTCGATTGAATGATCAAATATTTCTCTATATTAAAGGAGCAGAAACATCGATTTGGCCACATTTAAGTGGATTCAATGATCCAGAAATGAAAGCAACTATCGAACAACATAGTTTAAGATTTGCTGAACAAGGCTATCGATCATTGTTGGTTGCTTATAGACAATTATCGTTAACAGAATATGAAGATTGGTATCAGAGATATCAAGTAGCTGCGAATTCACTTGATAATCGTGAAGAAGCTATTTCTGATGCTGCAACTGGAATAGAAATTGATTTGATGTTAGCTGGATTAACAGCTGTTGAAGATAAATTACAAGATGGTGTTCCAACAGCAATAGCAACATTGAGATGTGCAGGAATTAAAATTTGGTTATTAACAGGCGATAAACAAGCAACAGCATTGAGTACAGCACAAGCTGCATCACTAGTAAACATTCCACATTCATCATCAACTTCAGTGAATTCGAATTTAAATTCAAATACGACAGAAGGATGGAATTTGAGTGCATCTGCACAAGCTCGATTAAATCAACATACTCATATGATTTATTATAGTTCACAATTGATTGAAACTGAACAACAATTTCGTATGTATTCTTCGTCAAAACGACATGACAATGAATGACAGTTTTCATGTTTATTCTAGGTGATCGAGAAGTAGTAGCAGTATGCGATGAAGTAAAAATTGATGAAACCATAGCTCGAATGAGTGAAGTGATAGCTGCTAAAAAACAATATGTTTCACTTGTTGTCACAGGAGATGATCTGAGTAATATTGTTTTAACTACAAATTTAAACGTGTAAAAATAAGTACGATATTTCAGATACGATAATGAAATACAAGGCAAAAGAATTCATTCAAATGGCATCACAATGTCAATCGGTCATATTTTGTCGGGTATCAGCAACACAAAAACGTGAACTGGTAAGTGTTGCTAAGACAGTATTCAAACATCGAATATTGGCTATTGGCGATGGTGCAAATGATGTTGGAATGATTCGCGAATCACATTGTGGTGTTGCTGTATATGGTCGAGAGGGATCACAAGCAGTTGCTGCTGGTGATTTTGCTGTTGATCGATTCGATTGTCTTCGTCGTTTGTTATTAGTTCATGGTGCTTGGTGTTTTACTCGAACAGCTGAATTAATTCTGTATACATTCTTACATAATTGTGCATACGTATTTGTCGTTTTCTTTCATCAATTTTTCAATGGATTTTCTGCTGCAGTGAGTCTACACTCATTATGTAAGTAAATTCGAATTTCAGGTCTTATGTCTATAAATCATCGTTTTATTATAGATATTCTTCTTTACACAAGCTTATTTACTGTTCTTCCACAGGTATAAAGTTTGCTGAAAGTTTGTTTTTTTTTTAAATTTAAATAACCGAAATATGTTCTTTAGTGTGCTGCTGCACTCTTTGATCAACATGTTTCAGCCGAACGAGCATTACGTGAACCTCAATTATATCAGTATACTCTTTATTCAAGGTCTTATCGTGTATGGTCTTATTGGGTTAATTTTCTTGATGCTGTTTGGCAAAGTGCCGTGATTTTTTTCGTTGCTTATTTTACATACGCTAATGACGCGAGAATCGACGCATTATCATTTGGTTTTTCTATTGCATTTAGTATGACAATAACTTCGATGATACACGTGTTTTTACAAACGACACGTATTGATCTTTCATTAATAAGTTCAATTATAGTCAGTTTTCTGACATTTCTCGGATTTACATTAGCATTCGATATGACTTGTGTCACATGTTTGAATGGTCAAAGTTCGTATGGTGTCTCGTATTCGATGTTTCGTCGAGCTATATTCTGGTGGACAAACTTATTTACCATAGTAACAGCAATGATACCACGATTTGTGGTGAAATGTTTTTATAATACAACAGTGAATCCATTATTTCGAGATGACGACGGTAATAATCTTCCAACATCGACACAAACGACTCGTCTGTAAAAAAACTAGAATCGATTATTGAAATTCAGTCCGGTGATATGATGATACTTTTAGCAAATAAATCCGTTACAACACAAACCTAGTCATGTAAAAAAAAGACTAAAGCAAACATAGAAAAACCAGACAATAATTGAACATTTTTAATCTGTTTTTGTTATTGAATGAGTCATCTTCAAGATAAAATAAAATGTGATACTCAATTAAGGAAATATAAGAATAAAATCTTTGTTTTAATCCATGAGAAAAAAATATATTTGTTTTCATCTGACTAAAAGTTATTAGTGAGAGAAATCAAATCTGTCATGCTTATGCATATATAATGATATTGACGACAAAATAGGAACACCGATAATCGCCTGTGGT